>Ga0136554_1000223_pt1 | contig 21629 bp, 18 predicted proteins | sample AntRauTorckE5431_FD_104637 | JGI IMG/M metagenome (GOLD analysis project Ga0136554, IMG submission 104637) | Saline lake microbial communities from Rauer Islands, Antarctica - Metagenome Torckler E5 #431 | ecosystem: Environmental > Aquatic > Non-marine Saline and Alkaline > Saline | place...
AGGTAGTCCAGCAGCTTACGACGCTGGTTTACCATACGGATCAGGCCGCGGCGGGAATGGTGATCCTGCTTGTTGGCCTTGAAGTGATCCTGCAGCTTGTTGATGTTGTGGCTCAACAGGGCTACCTGAACTTCAGGGGAACCTGTATCGCCGTCACCTTGCTGATAGTCTTTTACGATCTCTGCTTTCTCAATGGCAGAAAGTGCCATAACTCACCTCATTATCGCGATGCTCATAAAGTCCAGCCGAACCGCGCATCTCTACAGCTCGGCTAATCAGCCACAACACTCGGAAAGTGCTGTCAGCCGCTCTTCACCAGACGGCGCGGCACCAGTTTGGTGTCCTCGCCTTCCGGGAATTTTTCTGCCAGTCCGACGAAGCCATTATTGCCGTAAAGGCGAATAAAACCCTCCTCTGACTGACCGGATATTCTAACGGGTTGTCCGTTCAATATCGATACCAGTGACTGGCCTTCCAGGTGCTGCTCCGGAAACATCGATAAAGCCGCGTCCGGGGCCACCAGCAGGCCGTCGAGACTCTCGTCCTGCTCACGCCTATGTTCTAGCGTCGAAACCTGGCAGGCGTCTGCCAGGGTAAAGCCCGACGCCATGGTCCGCCGAAGCGCTATTACGTGCGCGCCACACCCAATGACCTCGCCAATATCCTCAACCAGCGACCGTATATACGTCCCCTTGGTGCAACTGACTGCGATATCCATCTCATCGTCTCGAAGCTCAATCAGCGTCAACTCGTAGATATTCACGGGTCGGGCAGGACGATCTATCTCGATACCCTCGCGGGCGTATTCGTAGAGTGGACGGCCCTTGTGCTTAAGCGCCGAATACATAGAGGGAACTTGCTGGATATGGCCGCGAAAGCGTTCCAGGATGGGCTCAAGCCTTTCTCGTGTCAGATCGGCCGGAACGGGCTTCTCAGCCACAACCTGACCTTCACTGTCGCCGGTTTCTGTACGCACACCCAGTTTGGCCGTCGCGATATAAGCCTTGTCGCTGTCCAGCATCATCTGGGAGAACTTGGTGGCTTCGCCAAAACACAGCGGAAGAACACCAGTCGCCAACGGATCAAGGGCACCGGTATGGCCTGCCTTGGCAGCACCAAAGAGTCTTTTGACCTGCTGAAGGATCCCATTGGAAGTAATATCCATGGGCTTATCGATCACCAGGATGCCGTTAACGTCACGTCCCTTGCGCCGTCGACTCAAGCGCCTTTCTCCGACTGCTCCGGATCGGCAGAACCATCAAGATCACCGGAAACAGCAGGCTTATCACCCACCGCTTCCTTGATCAGATTGTCCATATGCCGGCTGTGATTCAGCAACGCATCAAAGTGGAAGCGCAGCTGGGGCGTTACCCGCAGTTTCATTCCACGACCTATCTGGCCCTTGAGGAAACCGGCGGCTTTATTGAGAACCGACAGAGAATCCTTCACCTGAGGTGAGTCTTCGGTCAATTCTTCCGTGGTCAGCAACGACACATAAACGTCCGCGTAACCCAGATCACGGCTTACCTTGACGGCGTTGACCGTCACCATGCCCACCCGCGGGTCTTTGACCTCCCGCTGGATGAGCTGGGCCAGCTCGCGTTGCATCTGATCGCCAATGCGATCAATTCGGCTGAACTCTTTTGGCATTAGGCCTCCCTTAACATCAGGTGCATTAGGCTAACATCAGGTGCATTAAGCCCCAGTGGATTCGAGCTTACGCTCAACCCGAACGCGGTCAAATACCTCGATCTGGTCACCGACCTTCACGTCGTAGCCTTTCACGCCGATACCGCACTCCGTACCGTTGCGGACTTCAGGCACGTCATCCTTGAAGCGACGCAGGGATTCCAGCTCGCCCTCAAAGATCACCACGTTGTCACGCAGAACACGGATTGGCTTGTTCCGGTAAACGTTGCCTTCAATCACCATGCAGCCAGCCACCTGGCCGAACTTGGGTGAACGGAACACGTCACGGACATCCGCGATACCCACGATGTCTTCGCGGAATTCGGGAGCCAGCATGCCGGTCAATGCCGCTTTCACGTCATCAAGCAGGTTATAGATGATGCTGTAGTAGCGCAGATCCAGACCTTCCTGTTCCACCAAACGCTTGGACGCTGTATCCGCACGCACGTTGAAACCGAAGATAACCGCGTTGGTTGCCATCGCCAGGCTGATGTCGGTCTCGGCGATACCACCAACACCGGAAGAGACAATCTTCACCTGCACTTCCTCATTGCCCAGATCCCTGAGCGACTTGGTAATAGCTTCCAGCGAACCGCGCACGTCGGTCTTGAGGACGACGTTAAGGGTCTTGACCTCATCCTTGCCCATATTCTCGAACAGGTTCTCAAGCTTGGCAGCCTGCTGACGATGCAGACGCTGTTCACGCTCACGAACCTGACGGAATTCCGCCAGCTCTTTGGCTTTCTTCTCGTCGGCCACAGCGAAGAACTCGTCGCCGGCATTCGGCGTGCCGTTCAGGCCAAGAATCTCTACCGGAATGGAAGGCCCGGCTTCTTTGACCTGCTTGCCAGCCTCGTCGGTCATGGCGCGAATTTTACCGAAGAAGCCACCAGCAACAACCATTTCGCCCTGGCGCAGGGTACCGTTCTGAACCAGCACAGTCGCGACTGAGCCGCGGCCACGCTCAAGGCTCGATTCTACAACCACGCCTTTCGCAGGAGCGTCCGGAGAGGCTTCCAGCTCAAGAATCTCCGCTTGCAGCAGCAAAGCCTCAATCAGCGCGTCGATGCCTTCACCGGTATGCGCGGAGACGGGAATAAACTGAACGTCGCCGCCGTACTCTTCCGGAATAACTTCCAGACCGGCCAGCTCGCCCTTGATTTTCTCAGGGTCGGCGCCTTCTTTGTCCATTTTGTTGATTGCTACGACAATCGGAACGCCGGCTGAACGGGCGTGCTCGACCGCTTCCTTGGTTTGCGGCATAACGCCGTCGTCGGCGGCCACAACCAGAATGACAATATCCGTACACTGGGCACCACGGGCACGCATGGCGGTGAACGCCGCGTGACCCGGAGTATCCAAGAAAGACACCATGCCGTGATCGGTTTCGACGTGGTAGGCGCCAATATGCTGGGTAATGCCACCGGACTCGCCGGAAGCAACCTTGGTACGACGGATATAATCGAGCAATGATGTTTTACCGTGGTCAACGTGACCCATCACACTCACAACCGGCGCGCGCTTGGCTTTTTCCTTGCCCTCAAATACAAACTCGCTCAGGACTTCTTCTTCGAAGGCGTCATCGCTGACCGTGTTTGGCTTGTGGCCAAGCTCTTCCGTTACCAGAACAGCGGTTTCCTGGTCGAGGGCCTGATTGATCGTCGCCATCACTCCCATGCCCATCAATTTCTTGATGACGTCCGATGACTTGACCGCCATCCGCTGGGCAAGATCACCTACGGTGATGGTTTCGGGAATATCGACTTCTCGTACCATTGGTTTGGTCGGCCTCTCAAAAGCATGACGCTTTTCTTTGGGTTTCTTTTTGGCGCGAAGCGGCTTGCGCAGGGTGGTATCTTCCTCTTCCTCGTTAATCACGAGAGGCTCTTCCACCGGGCGGTTACGCGGCCCACGATGACCTGCCGACTTCTTCTTCGGCTTGCCTTCTTCCGGCTCATCGTCGCGGCCACGAGCTTTTTCTTTCTCTTTTTTCTTCTTCGCCTTGCGGTCTTTGCCTTCGCCGTCTTCCGGCGGCGGAATTGGCATATCCTCTGGAGCCGGAATATCAGGCTCTGGCTCGGCTGCTTTCTTGGCAGGCTTTTCTTCCGGCTTTTCGGCCTCTGTGGGCGTTTGCTCGGCAACCGGTGCGTCCGGCGCGGCTGTTTCGTGCTTCACAGCCTCATCCTGAGGTGCCGCTTCAGCCGCAACGCTTGCCTCTTGCTCCGGCGCCACTGGCGCCTCCTCAGGCTTGGTTGCTTCCGGCTCGACTTCAGCGCGCTTCACATAGGTGCGACGTTTGCGAACTTCAACATTGACAGTCTTCGCCCGACCCGCCTTCAGCGTGGTGGTCGTTTTACGCTTGAGAGTGATTTTTTGCGGCTCAGCCTCACTCTCTCCGTGGTTCTTTCTCAGATAAGTAAGCAACTGTTGCTTTTCATCACTTGTGACAGAGTCTGCTTCGGAGCGGGCTTTCAAGCCAGCCTCCACGATCTGTCGCAGCAAACGATCCACGGGAGCGTCTATATCTGCGGCCAGTTGTTTTACCGTTACATCAGCCATACTGGTCCTCCTCCCGATTAAGCCTGGTCTTCAAACCAGGGTGCGCGCGCCGTCATAATCAATTGTCCGGCGCGTTCTTCTTCCATTCCTTCAATACCCATAAGGTCATCCACCGACTGATCGGCAAGATCCTCCATGGTACGAATTCCCATGCCGGCAAGCTTGAATGCCAGGCCACGCTCCATGCCGTCCATTGACAGCAGGTCTTCTGCGGGCTCGGCACCATCAAGCGCTTCTTCGCTGGCCAGGGCCTGATTCAACAAGGCGTCCTTGGCGCGACGGCGCAGTTCGGTCACGGTTTCTTCATCAAACCCTTCAATGGCAAGCATTTCCTCCATTGGGATATAAGCGACCTCTTCAATAGAGGTAAAACCTTCATCAATCAGAACGCCCGCAAATTCCTCGTCTACGTCCAGGTTGCCGGTAAAGTGCTCCAGCAGAGAACTGTATTCCTTCTCCTGGCGCTCTCCCGCTTCCTCTTCGGTCATTACGTTCAATGTCCAGCCAGTCAACTCGGTTGCAAGGCGAACGTTCTGGCCATTACGGCCAATGGCCTGTGCAAGATTGTCCTCGGCGACAGCAACTTCCATCGTATGGCCGTCTTCGTCCATCACGATCGAGGCCACTTCCGCGGGTGCCATGGCGTTAATCACCAGCTGTGCCGGGTTGTCGTCCCACAGGACGATGTCTACCCGTTCACCATTCAGCTCGTTGGACACTGCCTGAACGCGGGAGCCGCGCATACCGACGCATGCACCGACTGGATCGATGCGGCGATCGTTGGTTTTAACCGCAATCTTCGCGCGCGAGCCAGGGTCTCGGGCAGCGCCACGAATCTCGATGAGTTCCTCGGCGATTTCCGGCACTTCGATACGGAACAATTCGATCAGCATCTGCGGATCGGTGCGGCTAAGGATCAATTGGGGACCGCGGTGATCCGTGCGAATTTCCTGCAACAACGACCGTACCCGGTCTCCCATCCGGAATGTCTCACGGGCAATCAGATGTTCCCGTGGCAGCAGAGCTTCAGCATTGGCACCCAGATCTACGATGACGTTGTCCCGGGTCACTTTCTTTACGGTACCGGAAACCAGTTCGCCCACCCGATCGCGATAGCTGTCGACAATTTTCATCCGTTCGGCTTCGCGAACCTTCTGGAAAATAATCTGCTTTGCAGCCTGAGCGCCAATCCGGCCAAACGCCACGGACTCGACCTGCTCTTCGTGCGTATCGCCCGGCTTCAGATTGGTGTCAATTTCTTCCGCTTCCTGAAACGTCAGCTCTGTACCCAGGGCCGGAACCGCATCATTATCAACGACCAGCCAGCGGCGAAAGGTGTCGTACTCGCCGGTGCGACGGTCAATGGAGACGCGAATATCGGCTTCCTCGTCGTCATAGCGTTTTTTGGCAGCGGTGGCCAGCGCCAGCTCGATGGCTTCAAAGATGACGTCCTTCTCGACTCCTTTTTCGTTCGAGACGGATTCAACCACCAGCAAAATCTCTTTACTCATTGGATTGCCCTGCCTTTAATTTAAACATTGCGTCTTCTGACTTAATCAAATCGCGTCGCTGCCCCTACTCGTAAACGGGAACGATATTCGCTTTCTCAATACTGTCGAACGGCAGCAGATATTCGTGATCGTCCACCAGCACAACCACTTCGTCCCATTCAACGCCTTTGATCAGTCCCTGAAACTTCCGCCGCCCCTCAAAGGCCATGCGCAACTTTAACTGAACCTGATGCCCTATAAAGGCCTCGAATTGTTCAAGACGAAACAGCGGGCGGTCCATACCCGGCGAAGACACCTCGAGGGTGTATTCCGTCTGGATCGGGTCTTCTACGTCCATAACACCACTCGCCTGGCGACTGACCGACTCACAGTCTTCGATACCGATGCCATTTTCAGCATGATCAATGAACAGTCTCAGTAACGAGTGGTGTCCCTGGGCGCGAAATTCAATGCCCCAGAATTCATATCCGAGGCCTTCCACAACCGGCCTGAGCATTTCTTCCAACTGTTTTAACTTTGCTGACAAGGCTTTGACGTCTCCGCTGCGTAATTTTCGGAACTTTTTTAAAACTCAAAAACAAAAAAAGGGCTGTTTTATCAGCCCTTTTTATGCACCAGGACCTGATGCGCCAGGCCCCTTAATCAAAAAGCCCCTTAAAATCGGGACCTTTTGTTGCAAGAACTCGCAGAAGACAAACCCTAATAAAGTCTTCTGCTGACAGACACCTGGCCTGTCAGAAGCAGCTCAGGAACAATAAAACCTGACCCTCTCCTATAACCGCCGGAGTATAGAGACGACGGCCTTACTGGTCAAGGACTGACCAAAGAAAAACGGCTTGGAAAATCCAAGCCGATTTCTTATCAATAATGGTGCCCGGGGCCGGACTCGAACCGGCACAGCTTTCGCCACTACCCCCTCAAGATAGCGTGTCTACCAGTTCCACCACCCGGGCGACAACCTTACTCAAGGTCGGGGAGCGCATTACCGTCCCCGCCCTCAGAATCACTTTCGTTAGACGATGCAGAATCGGCCGGAGCAGACTCCTGAACTGAAGGCTGATCTACAACCTGAGGAATACCGGCTTGACCAGCCACCTCAGCGCGCTGCTTGGCAAAGAACGCCAGCGAAAAGCTGGTCACAAAGAACACTATCGCCAGAAACGTTGTGGCGCGGGTCAAGAAATTACCGCTGCCCTGACTGCCAAACACGGTCTGTGAGGCACCGCTTCCGCCACCACCAAAAGCCGCACCAGCATCGGCGCCCTTGCCCTGCTGGATCAGAATAAGACCCACCAGCACTACGGCAATCACCACGTGTACTACGACAATCAGTGTTTCAACCCAATCCATAACGACTCTCGAATATTCTAAAATTCTTCAAGGCTTCAGCACTTGCCCGGCACTGCGCGGCAAATACTCACAAATTCATCGGCTTTCAAAGACGCACCGCCGATCAGACCACCGTCTATATCCGGCTGTGCAAACAGCGCGGACGCATTATCCGCTTTTACGCTGCCGCCGTAAAGTAGCGATAGCTCATCGGCTGGCGCGCCCAGCTTCTTTAACTCACGACGAATGGCGGCATGCATCGCCTGGGCGTCTTCCGCCGTCGCCGTTTTTCCGGTTCCAATCGCCCAGACCGGCTCATAGGCGATAACAACGCTATGCCACTGAGCAGCTAACACGTCTTTGAGACCTGCCTGGATCTGACCGGAAACCACATGCTCTGCGGCCCCGGCCTCTCTTTGCTCAAGCGTTTCGCCAACACAGACAATGGCTATTAAACCGGCCTTGATTGCCAGGCCGACTTTTGCTGCAACCTGCTCATCAGTCTCGCCAAACAACTGCCGGCGCTCCGAATGGCCAACCAATACGTAATGACAGCCAGCGTCTTTTGCCATTTCGGCGGAAATCTCACCGGTGTAGGCACCGGAATCCCAGCAAGCCACGTTCTGAACCCCGGCTTCGAGGCCCGAGCCTGACTCACGGACTACCTCGGCAACATAGAGCGCAGGTGGAATAATCACGACGTCAACGCTGCTATCCAAGGAGGCCAGCTCGGACTTGATTGGAGACATCAGTTGCTGAACCAGCGCCTGAGATCCATTCATTTTCCAGTTTCCAGCAACGATGTTCCGGCGCATACCGACCTCTGTACTGGCCCAGTGAGAGGGCAGTTCCAAAAGAGGGCGAACTATACAGCAGACACCTGACGCAGACAACCAAGGGACCCTTGCTAAACGATCCCCTCAGGCTTTGGAATTCTCCACAACAACTGCGAGCTCTTCAGCCACCCGCGCAATTTCCGACTCGTCCTGCCCCTCGGCCATAACCCGGATCAAAGGCTCAGTTCCGGACGCCCGCAAAAGAATGCGGCCATTGCTGCCAAGCCGCTCTTCAGCTTTGCGCATTGCGGCCTGAATGTCGCTCCGCTGCATGGGATCGAAACGCGCTTCTACCCGCACATTAATCATTTTCTGGGGCAGCTTGCTCATGCTGCGGCGAAACTCGGAAAGTGACTTACCCGCTCGCTCCAGCGCCAGCAAAACCTGAAGCGCAGACACAATACCATCGCCGGTGCTGGTGCAGTCACGGATAACCAGATGGCCGGAGCCTTCACCGCCGACCAACCAGTTTCGCTGAGCCAGCATTTCCATGACGTACCGGTCCCCCACCCGGGCGCGTTCAAACTCGATACCCTGTTCCCGCAGCGCCAGCTCGACACCAAGATTGGTCATCAGCGTTCCGACCACACCGCCGTTCAATGTTCCGCTGGCATGGCGCTGTGAGGCAATAATGAACAACAGCTCGTCGCCGTCCACCTCTGACCCGTCGCGATCCACCATAAGCACACGGTCGCCGTCGCCATCAAAAGCGATGCCCAGGTCGGCGCCTTTCTCGACAACCGCTTTTTTCAGAGTGTCCAGATGAGTGGAGCCGACATTCAGGTTGATGTTCAGACCATCGGGATCAGAACCGACCAGTGAAATCCTGGCGCCGAGCTCCCGGAACACCTTGGGCGCTACGTGATAGGTGGCGCCGTGAGCGCAATCGAGCACCAGGTGCTGGCCTTCCAGAGAAAAGGAGTTGGGCACTGTGCTTTTGCAGAACTCCACATACCGGCCCGGGGCGTCGTCTACCCTCGAGGCTTTGCCCAGCTCTTTGGCACCGCACACCTCTAGCGGGCTGTCCAACCAGCGCTCGATCTCAAGCTCGAGAGCGTCATCAAGCTTGGTGCCGTCTGGCGAGAAAAACTTGATGCCATTGTCATGATGGGGATTGTGGGACGCACTGATAACGATACCCGCGGACGCACGGAATGTACGGGTCAGGTAGGCGATAGCGGGTGTCGGCATTGGGCCAAGCAGCTTGACGTCCACACCGGCCGCAGAAAGACCGGATTCCAGTGCAGACTCGAACATGTAACCGGAAAGGCGGGTATCTTTACCGATCAGCACGCTGTTGCGCTGACCGTCCCGCTTGAACGCCTGACCGGCCGCCCAGCCCAACCGCAGCATAAATTCCGGGGTAATAGGATAGTGCCCGACCCGCCCGCGGATGCCATCGGTGCCAAAATATTTCTTTTCACTCATAAACCGGCCTCCTGCATTGCCGTCACAACCTTGACGGCATCAACCGTTTCCCTGACGTCATGGGCCCGAATAATCGACGCGCCCTTCATGGCGGCTATTGTCGCGGCTGCGACGCTCGCGGACAAGCGTTCGCCGACATCCCGACCGGTCACGTGACCCAGCATGCTCTTTCTCGACATGCCAACCAGTAGCGGGTGCCCCAATTGCCGGAGCTGCTCCAGGGCGGATAACAACTGAAAATTATGCTCGACTGTTTTACCGAATCCGAAGCCGGGGTCGAGGATGATTCGCTCTGGCGCCACACCCGCGGCCTCCACCGCCCTCATTCGGTCACTCAGGAAAGAGGACACATCCTTTAACAGGTTGCGGTACAAAGGATTATCCTGCATGTGATCCGGCTCGCCCTGAATGTGCATAATACAGACCGGCACGACGGCTTTGGCGATCTCCTCTGGCGCGCCCGGCCGCTGAAGCGCACGAACATCATTGATCAGGCCTGCGCCCAGCGCGGTGGTTTCCCGCATCACCTCTGGCGCACTGGTATCCACTGAAACAATGACATCCAGCTCCCGGGCAATCGCCTCGACAATCGGACACACCCGGTCCAGCTCCTCTTGCAAAGGCACCGGCGTTGCGCCCGGGCGGGTAGACTCACCCCCCACATCAATAAACACCGCACCATCCGCGACCATTTCTCGAGCGCGGGCCAGAGCCGAACCAACCTGGTTGAACCTGCCGCCGTCAGAGAAAGAATCCGGTGTCACGTTCAGCACACCCATAACGTGGCAATTCGCCATATCAAGAGTTCTACCGGCAAAGTCCATGAGCATCGTCTTTCCTGTTATACACAAAAAGAAACGCCGTCCCCGCAGGGACGGCGCACTATTAGTCGACTATTCAACCGGAGCCATCAGTCCGGCGAACGCTTTGAGCGAACGGCGTCAGTGTTCACCGGCAGGGCGTCCGATATCAGGCCGATGACCATCGTCAGAAGCCTTAGGGGCTGCTTCCTGCTCAGGTTCCCCGGGCGCAACACCACCCGTCGGACCATTGTCACCCCAACCTTTCGGCGGACGTGGAGCACGGCCTTCCATGATGTCATCAATCATATGACGATCAATGGTCTCGTACTTCATCAGCGCTTCGGCCATTATGTCGAGCTTTTCGCGGTTATCAACCAGGATCTGCTTGGCCTTCTCATAGCAGGTATCGATGATCTCCCGAACTTCTTCATCGATCCGCTGCGCGGTTCCCGGTGAGTGGGACGGCGCTGACGGCATGCCAGGGTAGCCGCCCTGGTCATCGTTGTCGTACTGCAAAGGTCCGAGCTTTTCCGACAGACCCCACTTGGTCACCATGTTACGTGCGAGGCTGGTTGCCCGCTCAATGTCGTTGGACGCACCGGTGGTCACGCCGTCAAAGCCAAGCGTCAACTCTTCGGCAATACGACCACCGAACAGGCTGCAAATCGAGCTGATCAGAAACCGCTTGCTGTGACTGTAACGATCTTCCTCAGGGAGGAACATGGTGACACCCAGTGCACGCCCGCGAGGGATGATACTGACTTTGTAGACAGGATCATGCTCCGGCATCAGCCGCCCGACAATCGCATGCCCGGACTCGTGATAAGCGGTGTTCTGCTTTTCTTTCTCACTCATGACCATGGATTTGCGCTCGGCGCCCATCATGATCTTGTCTTTGGCAAGCTCAAATTCTTCCATTGAGACCAGGCGCTGGTTACGGCGGGCAGCAAACAGGGCTGCTTCGTTCACCAGGTTAGCCAGGTCTGCACCGGAGAATCCGGGAGTGCCACGAGCTATCAGCTGTGGCTCAACACCGTCATCCAACGGTACTTTCTTCATGTGAACTTTGAGAATCTGCTCGCGGCCGATGATGTCTGGCAGTCCGACCACGACCTGACGGTCGAAGCGACCGGGGCGCAGCAGCGCGGGATCCAGTACATCCGGACGGTTGGTTGCCGCGATAACGATCACGCCTTCGTTACCTTCAAAGCCGTCCATTTCGACCAGCAAAGCGTTCAGCGTCTGCTCGCGCTCATCGTGGCCACCACCCATACCGTTACCGCGACGGCCACCGACGGCGTCAATCTCGTCGATAAAGATGATGCACGGGCTCTGCTTTTTAGCCTGTTCGAACATGTCGCGGACACGTGACGCACCCACACCGACGAACATCTCCACAAAGTCCGAACCGGAGATTGAGAAGAACGGCACCTTGGCTTCACCCGCGATGGCTTTCGCCAAAAGAGTTTTACCCGTACCGGGTTGGCCAACCATCAGGACGCCTTTCGGGATGCTGCCACCAAGACGCTGGAATTTGCTGGGATCCCGCAGGAACTCCACCAGCTCTTTCACGTCCTCCTTGGCCTCGTCAACACCGGCAACGTCACCAAACGTGGTCTTGATCTGATCTTCGCTCATCAGCTTGGCTTTGCTTTTGCCAAAGGACATCGGTCCTTTGCCGCCGCCACCGCCTTGCATCTGCCGCATGAAAAACACGAACAGCGCAATGATGATGAGGATCGGGAAAGCCGCGACAAGCAGTTGAGTCCAGATGGACTGCCGCTCGGGCTCCTTACCAATCACTTCCACATTGTTGGCCAACAAATCATCCATTAACTTGTTGTCAGCCATTTGAGGCCTGACTGTCTGGAACTGGGAGCCGTCACCGCGAACACCCTGCACCTGAAGACCGTCAATGGTGACCTGACGGACACGTCCGTCCTGCACCAACTCTATAAATTGAGAGTAGTTGACCTGTTGGCTACTGGTGGTCGGAGTAAAATTCTGAAAAACCATCAGTAGTACGGCGGCTATAATTAGCCAGAGAACCAGATTTTTAGCCATATCGTTCAAGGATCGTCACCTGTGAATTGAAGAGCCGCTTCGCAAGAAGGAACCCTTTGTTGTCACCATACACCAAATATACGTCAGCTCACCACAGCTGGCCTACTCCCGTCGTTCTAACGGTTGAAAAGACCGGCGAGCCGCCTGTAAGTCAGCCCTTAAACCCCTTACAAACCTGATAGATCTCTCGAGAACGGGCCCGGGACGCATCTGGTTTTCGACTGACAACGGTTGCAAAGCTCTTTCGCATTTCAGCCAGTAAAGTATCAAAACCCTCACCCTGAAACACTTTAGCGACGAAGATTCCACCGGGTTTCAGCACCTGCTGGGCCATATCCAGACCCAGCTCAACCAGACCCATCGCAGTAGGAATATCCACCGCCGCCATACCACTCATGTTGGGCGCCATATCTGAAATTACAATGTCTGCACGACGGTCGCCCAGCAATTTCAGCAGTTCGTCAAAAACGGACTGCTCGGTAAAATCGCCCTGAACAAAGTCCACGCCTGCAACGGGGCTCATATCCAGAATATCACTGGCGATGACTGTCCCGTGATCGCCAACCTGCTCTGCAGCGACCTGGGACCAGCCCCCCGGGGCAGCGCCCAGATCGACCACGATCTGGCCCGGCCGGAACAGCCGGTCTTTTTTATCCAGCTCAATAAGTTTGTAGCTGGCACGCGACCGATAGCCATCTTCACGTGATTTTTTGACCCAGACATCGTCAAAATGTTCCTTGAGCCAGCGGTCACTGGTTTTGGAGCGGGCCAAATGTCACCTCCTGATTGATCTGGTACAATTTCATTCTATCGAAACAGCCGCGACAACGCCGCTGACGATTTGTTAATCGCTTTTATTTAAAGAACCCATCGAAGAGAACCCATCATGAGCCTTTCACCGGAACAACGCCGGGAATACCGGGGCATTGCCCACAACCTGAAGCCTATCATTATCGTCGGCGACAAAGGCCTGACGGAGGGGTTGCAAGAGGAGCTGGAACGGGCGCTGAGCGACCACGAACTGATCAAGGTCAAGGTGCAAAGCCAGGATCGTGAGCTTCGCCAGGAGGCGATTGCTGCACTGTGCGAGGCTTCTGGTGCGGAACTGATCCAGACCATCGGCAAGATTGCGGTGGTTATGCGCCGGGCGAAGAAACCGAATCCGAAACTGTCGAACCTTCTTCGGGCGAAATAAAGACCTGCCACCAACGACCCAGAGCCCTGGTCGTTGGTGGCACTCGACATGCGGTTTTCAGAGATGCTCTACCTTCTCGATTTCATATTCGACAGTCCCCGAAGGCACCCGAATCGCAACCACATCGTCCTCGCTCTTTCCCACCAACGCTCGTGCAATCGGTGATGAAATCGACAACATGCCCGCTTTGATATCGGCCTCGTCCTCACCGACGATCTTGTAGACAACCTGTTCGTCCGTATCCACGTTCAGCAGATGGACAGTCGTACCGAAAATTACCTTGCCGGTGTATTCGATAGTATGAACGTCGATCACCTGGGCCGCGGACAATTTGCCTTCAATTTCCTGAATACGCCCTTCGATAAAGCTTTGTTGGTCACGCGCGGCATGATATTCCGCATTTTCTTTCAGATCGCCGTGTTCCCGCGCATCGGAAATAGCCGCAATTACCCGGGGACGGTCTTCAGATTTAAGCTTTTTTAGCTCGGCGCGGAGGCTTGCCTCCCCCGCCTTGGTCATTGGTACTCTGTCAGCCATGATATTACTTCCCTGAATGAAGATCCTGGAGGCGACGTACAGTGCGCTCTGGGCCAAACTTGATAGCCCGACAGAAAGCTTCACCGCCTGCCAGTGTTGTGGTGTAAGTCACTTTGGTCTGCAGCGCCGACTGACGAATCTGTGCCGAATCCGCAATCGCTTTGCGACCTTCAGTGGTGTTGATAATCAACTGGACCTGACCGTTTTTAATCGCATCCACGATGTGCGGGCGACCTTCCCGAACCTTGTTGACGCGCTGGACGTCGATGCCCGCGTCACGCAACGCCTTGGCGGTTCCGGTAGTGGCGATCAGTTTGAAACCGGCATCTACCAGATCCCGGGCCACCTTCTCCGCTCCCGGCTTGTCCACATCCCGTACGGACATGAAAGCCGTGCCCTGGGCCGGCAGGCGCTCACCGGAGGCCAGAGCCGCCTTGGCAAAGGCCTCGTCGAAGCTGTCGCCGATGCCCATGACTTCGCCAGTCGACTTCATTTCCGGCCCGAGGATCGGATCGACCGCCGGGAATTTGTTGAACGGAAACACCGACTCTTTGACAGAATAGTGGATCGGCACCACTTCTTCCGTAAATCCTTGCTCGGCCAGTGATGTTCCGGCCATCGCCCGCGCCGCCACCTTGGCCAGCGAAACGCCGATCGCCTTGGATACGAAAGGTACCGTGCGCGACGCCCGGGGATTCACCTCAATGACATAGATGTTGCCGTCCTGCCACGCCAGCTGAACGTTCATCAGGCCAATGACATCCAGCTCAATGGCCATCTTCTTCACCGCATCGCGCATCTCGTCCTGAACGGCCTTGGGCAGACTGTAAGGCGGCAGTGAACAGGCCGAGTCACCGGAGTGAACACCGGCCTGCTCGATGTGCTGCATAATGCCGCCGATCACGACGTCTTTGCCGTCACTGATCGCGTCGATATCGACTTCAATGGCGGCATTGAGGAAGTGGTCAAGCAGAACCGGGCTGTCGTTCGACACCAGAACCGCGTTGCGCATATAGCGAACCAGCTCTTCTTCATCGTAGACGATTTCCATGGCCCGGCCGCCCAGCACATAGGACGGGCGAACCACCAGGGGATAGCCAATTTCCCGGGCAGCAATAATGCCCTCTTCATGGCTGCGCACCGTCGCGTTTTCTGGCTGCAACAGACCCAGCCGGATAATCATCTGCTGGAAGCGCTCCCGATCCTCCGCACGATCAATCGCATCCGGGCTAGTGCCAATAATGGGTACGCCGGCGGCTTCGAGGCCCCGCGCCAGTTTCAGCGGGGTTTGGCCGCCATACTGCACGATCACACCCTTCGGTTTCTCGATGTGGATAATTTCAAGTACGTCTTCCAGGGTGATCGGCTCGAAATACAACCGGTCTGACGTGTCGTAGTCGGTCGACACGGTTTCCGGATTGCAGTTGATCATGATGGTTTCGTAGCCATCATCGCGCATCGCCAGCGCCGCATGCACGCAGCAGTAGTCGAACTCGATACCCTGGCCAATACGGTTCGGCCCGCCACCGATCACCACGATCTTCTGGCGGTCAGACACGTCCGCCTCGCATTCCTCTTCATAAGAGGAATACATATACGCCGTAGAAGACGCAAACTCGGCCGCGCAGGTATCAACCCGCTTGTAAACAGGGCGAATATCCATGTCGTGTCGCAGCTTGCGCAGGCTGACTTCCGACAGGCCCAGCAGTTTTGCCAGGCGGGCATCGGAGAAGCCTTTGCGCTTCAGCCGGAACAGAGTGCCCCGGTCAATGTCTGCTTTGCCGGCTGATTTGAGGGCATTTTCCTCGCGAATCAGGTCCTCGATCTGCACCAGATACCAGGGGTCGACGTGGGTATTGCGGAACACGTCGTCCACCGTCATGCCGGAACGGAAGGCGTCGCCGATGTACCAGAGACGTTCGGCTCCGGGAACGTTCAGCTCCGTCGTGAGGGTTTCCTGGCCATCGATGGTGTTCAGGTCCACCTTCTCTTCAAATCCATCAGAACCGACTTCCAGGCCACGCATGGCCTTTTGCAGGGATTCCTGAAAAGTGCGACCAATAGCCATTACCTCGCCCACCGATTTCATCTGGGTGGTCAGCCGGGCGTCGGCCTGAGGGAATTTTTCAAAGGTGAAGCGCGGTATTTTCGTAACGACATAATCGATACTGGGCTCAAACGACGCCGGGGTGACACCGCCGGTAATTTCGTTGCGCAGTTCGTCCAGGGTGTAACCCACCGCCAGCTTGGCCGCGACCTTGGCGATCGGAAAGCCGGTGGCTTTGGAGGCCAGTGCCGACGACCGGGATACCCGCGGATTCATCTCGATCACCACCATGCGGCCGTTATCCGGGTTAACCCCGAACTGAACGTTGGAACCGCCGGTTTCCACACCAATTTCACGCAGAACCGCCAGGGAGGCGTTCCGCATGATCTGGTATTCCTTGTCGGTCAGGGTCTGGGCCGGGGCCACGGTAATGGAGTCGCCGGTGTGCACGCCCATGGCGTCGAAGTTTTCGATGGCGCAGACGATGATGCAGTTGTCATTTTTGTCCCGGACAACCTCCATCTCGTATTCTTTCCAGCCGATCAGGGACTCGTCAATCAGCAACTCATTGGAGGGTGACAGGTCCAGACCGCGAGTGCAGATTTCCTCGAATTCGTCCCGGTTGTAGGCGATACCGCCGCCGGATCCGCCCATAGTAAAAGACGGGCGGATAATGCAGGGAAAGCCAATCTCGTCAGCGACCTTCCAGGCTTCTGCCATGGAGTGGGCAAAGTTGGCTTTGGGGCATTCCAGACCAATTCTCTTCATGGCCTTGTCGAAGCGGTCACGGTCCTCGGCCTTATCGATGGTGTCGGCATTGGCGCCGATCATTTCCACACCGTGTTTTTCCAGAACGCCCTGCTTTTCCAGCTCGAGTGCGCAGTTCAGTGCCGTTTGACCACCCATAGTGGGCAGCAACGCGTCTGGCTGTTCTTTCTCGATAATTTTCTCGACGGTTCTCCAGGTAATCGGCTCGATGTAGGTAGCGTCGGCCATCACCGGGTCGGTCATGATGGTCGCCGGGTTCGAATTCACCAGAATGACCCGATAACCTTCTTCTCGCAGCGCCTTACAGGCCTGGGCACCAGAATAATCAAACTCGCATGCCTGCCCGATCACAATGGGACCAGCGCCCAGGATCAGTATGCTTTTAATGTCGGTACGCTTTGGCATCAACGTGCCTCCATCAGGCGGATAAATTCATCAAACAGCGGTGCCACGTCATGGGGGCCGGGGCTGGCCTCGGGGTGCCCCTGAAAACTGTACGCCGGTTTGTCCGTGCGGCGGATGCCCTGCAGCGAACCGTCGAACAGCGACTTGTGGGTCGCCTCCAGGTTGGCCGGCAGGCTGTCTTCGTCAACCGCAAAACCATGGTTCTGGCTGGTAATCATAACGGTGCCATCGGAGAGCTTCTGGACCGGATGGTTGGCACCGTGGTGGCCGTGCCCCATCTTGACCGATCTGGCACCGCTGGCCAGGGCCAAAAGCTGGTGGCCGAGGCAGATACCGAACACAGGAATCTCGGTTTCCAGCAATTCGCGGATGGCTTTGATGGCGTAATCGCAGGGTTCGGGATCGCCGGGGCCATTAGACAGAAAAACGCCGTCAGGATTCATCGCCAGAACGTCTGACGCCGGCGTCTGTGCCGGCACCACGGTAATGTCGCAGCCCCGTGCGGCCAGCATCCGCAAAATGTTCAGTTTTACGCCGTAATCGTAGGCGACCACTTTGAACCGGGACTCGGCGCGCTCGCCATAGCCGTTGCTAATGTCCCATTCGGTCTGGCTCCAGCTCCAGGTTTTATCACTGGTCACTTCTTTAGCCAGGTCCATGCCCTTGAGGCCGGGGAAAGCTTTTGCCAGCTTCATCGCCTGCTCTGCGGTGGCATGAGGGCCGGCAACCACTGCACCATTCTGGGAGCCTTTGTTTCGGAGTATCCGGGTCAGGCGCCGGGTGTCGATATCGGCAATACCGACGATGTTCTTGCGCCGCAGGTAATCATCCAGAGTGCTCTGGCTACGCCAGTTGCTGGCCATCAGCGGCAGGTCGCGAATCACCAGGCCGGCGGCGTGAACGCGGTCTGATTCAACGTCTTCGTTGTTGATGCCGGTGTTGCCGATATGCGGGTATGTGAGGGTTACGATCTGACGGGAGTAGGAGGGGTCAGTCAGGATTTCCTGGTAACCGGTCATGGCGGTGTTGAATACCACCTCTCCACTGGTTTCCCCGTCAGCACCGATGGCGGTGCCGTAGAACAGGCTTCCGTCTTCGAGCGCAAGAATGGCTGGTGTACTCAAGGCTTGTATCCTCATCGAGTGGCGTACAGGTTCGTCACGAACGGGAACGCAAGCGCAAATTCAGGTTGCAAAAAAGCGAGACTGAGTGAAAACCCGGTCCCGCTTTTAAAAAACGTTTCGATGATACGCTTGGTGCAGTTAAACCGCCTCATTGTACGAACTTAGGCAGTTTGTGTCCACGTTCAATTGGGCTGGACACCCTGGCTCAGGGTAGACCAATGCCTTACTTCAGCCCCAGAACGTCCTGCATGTCATACAGCCCCGCTGCCTTGCCCTCTAACCAGAGAGCCGCTCGCATGGCGCCTTTGGCAAACGTCATACGGCTGCTGGCTTTATGGGTGATTTCAATACGCTCACCCTCGGTGGCGAACATGACCGTGTGGTCGCCCACCACGTCGCCAGCCCGGATAGTTTCGAAACCGATTTCCTTGCGCGTGCGCTCACCCGTGAAGCCTTCACGGCCATAAACCGCGCATTCTTTCAAATCACGACCCAGCGCATCGGCAACCACTTCGCCCATTCGCAGGGCCGTGCCCGAGGGAGCATCCTTCTTGTGGCGGTGATGAGCCTCGATGATTTCGACGTCATAGTCGTCGCCCAGAGCAGCGGCGGCCGTGCGCAGCAGGTTCAGGGTAACGTTGACGCCAACGCTCATATTGGGGGCGAAGACAACCGGGGTAGATTCTGCGGCAGCGGCCAGCTGCTCTTTTTCAGCATCCGTCAGGCCGGTGGTACCGATAACGATCATTTTGCCGTTGGCTTTGCAGAATTCGGCGTTTTCCAGGGTGAGATCCGGAAAAGTGAAGTCGACCAGTACGTCAAAATCGTCTTTCACTTCGGCAAGACTGGCCGCCATTTTGACGCCGGTTTTACCGATGCCGGTCATTTCACCGGCGTCAGCGCCAACCAGGCTGCTGCCCGGTTCGACGATGGCAGCGCCGAGCTCCAGGCCTTCGGTGCCGTCGACGGCTTCGATCAGCACTTTACCCATGCGCCCGGCGGCGCCGATGATTGCTACCCGCATCTTGTCTTCCTTAGAATTTCATTTCATCAAAGAAGCTTTTCACGCCTTCAAACCAGGAGCTCTTTTTGGGCCCGTGCTGATTGCCGTCGCCGTCGTCCAGCGTTTCCTGGAACTCGTCAAGCAACTCTTTCTGGCGCTTGGTGAGGTTGACCGGGGTTTCCACCGTAACGCGGCAGAGCATATCGCCCGAGGGGCCACCACGGACGGGGCTCACGCCCTTGTTACGCAGGCGAAAAAGCTTACCGGTCTGAGTTTCCGGCGGAATCTTGAGCTTTACCCTACCATCCAGCGTTGGCACTTCCAGTTCGCCGCCCAGGACGCATCCACGATACTGATAGGCACTTCGCAATAGAGGTTTCGCCCGTCGCGGCTAAAGATCGAATGCTCGCGCACGGCAACCTGCACATACAGATCACCCGGCGGACCACCGTCAATACCCATCTCCCCTTCACCGGAAAGACGGATGCGGTCGCCGGTGTCCACGCCCGGCGGCACTTTGACCGAGAGTGTTTTTTCTTCCTGAACCCGGCCAGCGCCGCGACAGGTTTTACAGGGGTTCTTGATTATCTGGCCCGAGCCACGGCAGGTGGGGCAGGCCTGCTGAACCGTGAAGAATCCCTGCTGCATGCGAACCTGACCCATACCGGCACAGGTGCCACAGTTTTCGGGCTTGGAACCCTTCTCTGCGCCGCTGCCGTCGCAGGTTTCACATTCTTTTTGGCCCGGAATGCGAATCTGGACAGACTTGCCTTTTACGGCTTCTTCCAGGTCCAGCTCCAGCGTGTAGCGAAGGTCCGCGCCACGGGTAGTGCGCCCACGGCCGCCACCACCGCCGAAGATGTCACCGAAAACATCGCCGAAGATATCGGAGAAGCTGGCTCCGCCACCTCCACCGAAGCCGCCACCGGCCTGGCCATCGACGCCGGCGTGGCCAAACTGGTCGTATGCCCCACGCTTGGAGGAATCCGACAGTATCTCGTAAGCTTCGCTCGCTTCCTTGAACTTGTGGTCAGCGTCCTCGTCATCCGGATTCCGGTCTGGATGATACTTCATTGCAAGCTTGCGGTAGGCTCGCTTGATCTCTTTTTCATCCGCTTCCCGGGCGACTCCGAGAATCTCGTAATAATCGCGCTTGGCCATTTTTTAAACCCTGTTTTTAAAACGCGGAAAACGCGGGAGCAACCCCGCGTTTTCCAACTACCTGATGTACCAAGCTTTTATCGCTTGTCTTCGTCTTTGACTTCTTCGAACTCGGCGTCCACGGCATCGTCGCTCTTGCCCGCTTCGCCCTGGGCTTCTTCAGCGCCGGCGCCACCGGCTTGCTCGGCCTGATCCGCGTACATCTTCTGGGCCATTTCAGACGACGCTTCCGTCAGCTTCTGGGTCTTGGCTTCAATGTCGTCCTTGTCAGAACCGGCCAGTGCTTCTTCCAGCTCTTTGATCGCCGCTTCAATGGACTCTTTCTCGCTGTCAGAAACTTTGTCGCCCGCTTCGGTCAGGGTCTTGCGAACCGTGTGAACCATCGCATCGCCCTGATTACGAACCTGAACCAGTTCTTCGAACTTGCGATCCTCTTCGGCGTTGGCTTCCGCGTCCTGAACCATCTTTTCGATCTCGTCGTCGTTCAGACCTGAAGACGCCTTGATCACGATAGATTGCTCTTTACCGGTCGCCTTGTCTTTGGCGGCCACGTTCAGGATACCGTTCGCGTCGATGTCGAAGGTCACTTCGATCTGCGGCGTACCGCGCGGTGCCGGCGGAATGTCTGCCAGATCAAAACGACCCAGTGACTTGTTCTGGGCTGCCTGCTTCCGCTCGCCCTGGACCACGTGAATGGTCACAGCAGACTGGTTGTCATCGGCAGTCGAGAAGGTCTGCGACTTCTTGGTCGGGATCGTAGTGTTCTTGTCGATCAGCGGCGTCGCCACGCCTCCCATGGTCTCGATACCCAGGGTCAGCGGTGTGACGTCCAACAGCAGAACGTCTTTCACGTCGCCAGACAGAACGGCTGCTTGAATCGCAGCGCCCATGGCGACAGCTTCGTCCGGGTTCACGTCTTTCCGTGCTTCCTTACCGAAGAAGTTCTTCACTTTCTCCTGAACCATCGGCATGCGGGTCTGACCACCGACCAGGATAACCTCGTCGATTTCACTGAGCTTGGCACCGGAATCTTCCAGCGCAGTGCGGCACGGCGCAAGACTGCGCTCAACCAGATCTTCTACCAACGACTCCAGCTTGGCGCGGGTCAGCTTCACGTTCATGTGCTTGGGACCGCTCGCATCTGCCGTCACGTAAGGCAAGTTAACGTCG
>Ga0136554_1000227_pt1 | contig 21336 bp, 20 predicted proteins | sample AntRauTorckE5431_FD_104637 | JGI IMG/M metagenome (GOLD analysis project Ga0136554, IMG submission 104637) | Saline lake microbial communities from Rauer Islands, Antarctica - Metagenome Torckler E5 #431 | ecosystem: Environmental > Aquatic > Non-marine Saline and Alkaline > Saline | place...
AAGCCCGCCCCCCAACAACAGCAGTGCCGGCGCCGCCCATAGCAGAATCGTGGCCATCGATAGCGGCGGGGTCAGCAACACATATTCGCCGTAGCGCGCGACCAGATAGGCGCGCACCTCTTGATTGCTGTCACCGGCCAGCAAACGCTCCCGCACCACAATACGCAGGTCCCGGGCGAGGTCAGCGTTGCTGTCGTCAATCGACTGATTCTGGCAGACAAGGCAGCGCACATCTTTGGAAATCTCCCGCGCGCGGGCCTCAAGCGTCGGATCGGCCAACACCTCATCGGGCTGCACCGCATGGGCGGGTTGCGCGCTCAACACCGGCATCGTCAGCGCACACAGCAGCACAAGGGCGAGGGGGGCGAAAAACCGGCTCATCGGCGCAATGCCTCCAGCAGCGGTAAGACATCGTCGCGCAGATGACGCGCGCTGAGCGGCCCGACGCGCTTATAGCGGATCATCCCCTGCCCATCGATGACATAGGTTTCTGGCACGCCGTAGACGCCCCAATCAATCGCCGCGCGTCCATCCCCATCAAAGCCGATGCGGGTGTAGGGATTGCCAAGCTCGTCAATAAAGCCCTGGGCGGCGTCGCGTTTATCCTTATAGGCGATGCCGTGAAGGGTGATGCCTTCGTCTTGGGCCATGCGCATCAGGATCGGATGCTCCGCCCGGCAGGGCACGCACCAGGAGGCGAAGATATTCACCACCACCGGCCCGCCGCCTTTCAGGTCCGCACTGGAAAAGCCTGCCGCGCCCTCATAAAGGGCGGGCAGGGCGAATTCCGGTGCGGGGCGATCCAGCAGGGCCGAGGGAATCGCATTAGGATCTTTGCCCGATAAAAGCTGGACCGCAAAATAGCCGGCAACCACCAGGAAAAGTGCCAGCGGCAACAGATAAAAAACTCGCTTCATGACCGATTATCTCGCCTATTCCGCCGGTTGCGCCGATTGCGCCGGAGCGCGAGGATCGGACGCGCCGGAGCGTGTCGGCGCGCCCACGCGCAAGCGCCGATCGGTGAGCGACAACAAGCCCCCCAACACCAACAAGCACGAGCCGATCCACAGCCACGGCACAAAGGGTTTGCGATAAAGCCGCAAGGTCCATTCGCCATCATCCGTCGGCTGGCCCAACACGGCGTAGAGATCACCGCCCAAATCACTTTGGATGCCGGCCTCCGTGGTTTCTTCGCCACCGGCGACATAGCGTCGACGCTCGCCCGCCAGAGTGGCGATCTCGGCGCCGGATTCGGCGTCGGTCACAAGGAAGGTGCCGCGCTCGGCCATATAGTTCGGACCGGGCACGCGCTCCACCTTGGTCAAGGCGAAGGTGTAATCGCCGACGATGAAGCTATCGCCCGGCTTGCCGGCGGCAATCGTCTCCTGCGTCAGCATGGAGGCGCCTGCCACCCCGAAGATCAAAACCGCCACGCCAAAGTGGGCGACCGTCATGCCCCAGGCGGCGCGCGGCAGATCCACCATGCGCCGGAAGCCGTCGGCAACCGATATCCGCGCAGACGGACGGGCGCGCAGCCAAAGCTGCGCCACGGTCGCTGCCGCCAACCAGGCCGCCGCCCCCATCCCCAGCACCGCCAGCGCCGAGCGTTCCCAATAAAGGATAGCCGCCACGCCCAGCATGACGGCGGTGAAAACGCTGGCCGCCGTCAGGCGCCGAACCACACCAGATAGATCGCCGCGCTTCCAGGGCATCATCGCACCGATCCCCAAGGCGATTACCAAAACCCCCATGATCGGCGTGAAGGTCATGTTGAAATAGGGCGGCCCGACGGAGATTTTCTCCCCCGTCAAAACCTCCAAGAACAACGGATAGAGCGTGCCGATGAAGACCGTCGCCGCCGCCGCCGACAGCAACAGATTGTTCAAGACCAGCGCCCCTTCGCGGCTGATCGGGCGGAACAGGCCACCGCCCTTCAACTGCGGCGCCCGCCACGCATAAAGCGCCAGCGAGCCCCCAATCGCCACCACCAGCAACAACAAGATGAAGATGCCGCGATCGGGATCGCTGGCAAAGGCATGAACACTGGTCAACACGCCGGAGCGCACCAGGAATGTGCCGATCAAGCTGAAGCCGAAGGCGACGATCGCCAGCAGGATAGTCCAGCTTTTCAACGTATCGCGTTTTTCCACCACGATGGCCGAATGCAAAAGCGCGGTTGCCGCCAACCAGGGCATGAAGCTGGCATTCTCAACCGGGTCCCAATACCAGAACCCGCCCCAGCCCAATTCGTAATAGGCCCACCAGCTGCCAAGCGCGATGCCGGCGGTCAAAAACACCCAGGCCAGCAACGTCCAGGGCCGCACCCAGCGCGCCCAGGCGGCATCCACCTTGCCTTCAATCAGGGCCGCGACCGCAAACGAAAAGACGATCGATAGCCCGACATAGCCGACATAAAGCATCGGGGGATGGAAGGCCAAACCCGGATCCTGCAGCAGCGGGTTCAGATCCGTGCCTTCGATGGGGCTGGGGAAGGCGCGTTCAAACGGGTTGGAGGTCAGCAGCATGAAGGCCAGGAACCCCAGCGTGATCAGCGCCTGCACCGACAGCGTGCGCGCCTTTAAGCTGGGCGGCAAGTTGCGCCCGAAGGCGGCGACCAGCGCGCCAAACAAGGCCAACACCGTCACCCACAGTAACAGGGAGCCTTCATGATTGCCCCAGGTGCCGGACACTTTATAAAGCAGCGGCTTCAAGGAATGCGAATTCTGGATCACATTCACGACCGAAAAATCGGAGGTGACATAGGCGTAAACCAACGCCGCGAAGGATAGGCCCAAAACGCCGAATTGCACCAAGGCGGCGGGGGCTGCGACCGCCATCATCGCCCCATCCTGGCGCGCCGCGCCAATCATGGGCACGACCGATTGGATCAGGGCGACGGCGGCTGCCAGCGCTAAGGCGAAGTGACCAAGCTCGGCAATCATGGGCGGTTCAATCCTTTTAGCCTGCGTGCGCTATTAAAGACGCGGTTAATCAGCCGCCGGGGCATACCCGCCTTCGGCTGCCGGCTCTCCCTCATGCTTCCAGGTGCCGGCGCGTTTCATGGCCTCCACGGCCTCGGCGGGCATGTAATTCTCATCATGCTTGGCCAGCACCTCTTGGGCGACGAACACCCCCTCGCCGTTCAGCGCGCCAAGCGCCACGATCCCTTGACCTTCCCGGAACAGATCGGGCAGCAGACCCGCGAAGCGCACTTTCACATCCGCCGCATTATCCGTCACGGTGAAAAACACCGTGCCATCGCCCGCGCCGGGGCGCGCGACGCTGCCGTCCTTCACCAAGCCGCCAAGGCGGAATTTTTGATCCGCCGCGACCTTACCGGCGGCAACCTCTGTCGGGCCGAAGAAAAAGACGATGTTGTCGCGGAAACCAGCCAAGACCAAGCCGACCGCCAGAGCTAAAAACGAGAGCCCGCCGACCACCAGATAAAGCCGGGTTTTCTTGCGCCGCCGGGCGGGCGACAGACCACTTCTCGACATCGCTTAACCCTTTTCTGGTGGTGTAGCGCGAGCGCGCGCGCGAACACTTCCCCGACCGCGGGACGGGTCCAGGGCGGTGAGCTCACGTTCGTGACGTTTGGTGGCCATGATCGAAAGCCCCGCCAATAGCCCGAACGCCAGCGCGCAAAAGCCGTAGGAGGTCCAGACGAAAAACCCATGCTCACCCATGGCCCAAAATTCTGCGGTAAAGAGGACCTGCAATCCTAATCCCATCAGCCCGCCCCCTCTGCCAGCCCGCGATCACGCGCGCCGTTCACCTCGCGCCGGATCAGGCCGCTGCGGATGGCGCGCAGGCGCACCTTGGCAAATTCCCCGCGCAATCGCACCGCATAAAGCCATAGAAACAGGCACACAAAGGCGGCAAACATCAGGCCTAAGGGGATCAGCATTTCCGGCGGCATGGCCGGGCCCCCTTCGCTGAATAACGTCGATTGCTGATGCAGCGTGTTGAAGAAATAGACGGAGAATTTGATGATCGGGATATTCACAACCCCGACCACCGCCAGGATCGCCGCCGGCTTATCGCCGCGCGCCGGATCATCGAAGGCATTGGCCAACGCCATATAACCCAGAAATAAGAACAGCAGAATCAACATGGATGTCAGGCGCGCATCCCACACCCAATAGGTGCCCCAGGTCGGCTTGCCCCAAACCGACCCGGTGACCAGACAGATCAGGCACAAAACAGCGCCGATCGGGGCCAGCGCGCGGGCCGACAAATCGCCCAGCGGGTGCTTCCAGATCAGGAAACTGGCGCTGCCCAAGGCCATCAGCATATAGGCGCTTTGCGCCAAAATCGCCGCCGGCACGTGGATATAAAGGATGCGCACAGTGTCGTGCTGCTGGTAATCCGCCGGGCTATCGATCAAGGCCTTATAAAGGCCGATCGGCAATAGCAGAACGAAGCCCCAAAACAGCCAAGGCTGGAGACGGTCGACAATCCGCATGAAGCGTCCGGGGTTGGCAAAACGGTGCATGACGTGTCGATTAAAACCCTGATGAACCCAACTGTGACCACACCCTATCATATGGGGGTCGGGTGGCAGTTTACACCCCAGAACCTATACGAATAGCCCTATCTGTCGAGGATTCCCGGCCCCTCACGAAACGCTGTGCCGAATGGCCGCAGCGGCCGCCCACGGCGCCAACGGCACGCAGGCCGCAAGAATAGCGCCGAGATAAAGGAAATGCGGCGCGATGGATATCTGGGTCAGGTGCGCTTCGACCGCTGTGACCCCGAAAATCAGCACCGGGATATAAAGCGGCAGCACCAAAACCGCGATCAGCAACCCCGCCTTGCGCGCGCCCAAGGATAGCGCCGCGCCGACCGCCCCGATCAGGCTTAAGCTGGGCGTGCCAAGGGCGAGCCCCGCGATCAGCACGCCATAGGCGTCTGCCGGTAAATTCATCATCAGCGCGATCAAGGGGGCGACCGCGATCAACGGCAAGCAGGCCGTCAGCCAATGGGCCAACGCCTTGGCCAACACAATCAGGGGCAAGGGCACCGGCGCCAGCGCCAATTGTTCCAGCGACCCATCCTCGTAATCGCTGGCGAACAGTCGGTCTAGCGACAGCATCACCGACAACAACGCCAAAACCCACACGATGCCGGTGGCAAGGCGGGCCAGCATGTCCGGATTGGGGCCGACGCCGAAGGGAAACAAGGCGGCAGCGATCACGAAAAACCCCAGGATCATACCCAGATCCGTGCTTTGCCGCAGGGCCAGCTTCACATCGCGCATCAAGATGGCGAAAAAGGCGCTCATGCAGACACGCCCTGGGTTTCCGCCTGGAAATCCGCGATATCCAGGGTCTTTGCGCCAGCCATTTCCAGCCCCCCGTGGGTGGAGGCGACGACGATGCCCCCGGTCGCACGGTGGGTGTCGATCAGGCGTTGCAGGCGCGATAGGGACTCCGCATCAAGGCCCGTCGCCGGCTCATCCAAAAGCCATAGGGGTCGGCGATCGACCACCAGCCGGGCCAGCGCCACGCGGCGCTTCTGGCCCGCCGACAGCTCTGCGCCGCGCACATCTGAAAGTCCGCGCAGGCCAAGCGCTGCCATCGCGTTATCCACCGGATCAGTGCTGCCGGCCAGGGCGGCATGGGCGGCCAAGGTTTCGCGCACCGTGAAGGCGGCTTTGACCGCGTCCAAATGCCCGACGAAGGCAAGACGCGCACGGTGCGCCTCACGGTCCTGCGCCACGTCGCTGCCGCCCCAGCGCACGGCACCAGCCAACGGCTCAATCAAGCCGGCAAGCACCCGCAATAGGCTGGATTTACCGCTGCCGTTCGGCCCGACCAGCATCAGCGCATCGCCAGCATCCAGGCCGAAGACCAAATCTTCGAACACAAGCCGCCGCCCCCGCAGGCAAGTCAGGGCGGTCGCGTCGAATAAAGATGATGGTGTGCTATCCCCCATGATGCGCGCATCTGAGCCGGGCAGGCGCGCGCCGTCAAGCAGCCCGTCGTTTGACAAGCGTGGCGACAGGTGGTAGCCAAAATTAACTTCAGTCGCTCGTCCTGAGCGTCCGCCCTCCCAAAGCTACCTCCAAAGCGACCCCTCAAATACTTCCCCCTTAGATGCCTCCCCCCTAAATGCGTCTCTCCTCCGTTTGGATAAGGAATCCCTTAGAATGTCCGATGCTCCTAAGACTCTGCTGCAAATGGCCAGTGCCGACCTTACCCCGACCGCGCTCAGCGCCGGCGCGTTGCTGTTGATCGATTGTCAGGAAGAATATCGAACGGGCCCGCTGGCCCTGCCGGCGGTCGAGGCGGCGTTGAGCGAGGCGCAGGCGCTTTTGGCCCGCGCCCGGATGCTGGGTCGGCCCGTCATCCATGTGCGCCATGTGGGCGGGCCTGGCGGGCCCTTCGACCCGGACGCGCCGCGCGGGCAAATCGCCCAGGCTGTCGCCCCCTTGGATGGGGAGCCGGTCATCTTAAAGCGCAAACCAAACGCCTTCGCCGACACACATCTAATGGAGGAGTTGACGGCGCTTGGGCAGGATAAGCTGATCGTGGTCGGCTTCATGACGCATATGTGCATCAGCTCCACCGTGCGCTCCGCCCTGGATCATGGGGTCGGCGCCACCGTGGTTGCCAGCGCCTGCGCAACCCGGCCCCTGCCCGACCGCAAAGGCGGCGTGGTATCCGCCGATGTCCTGCATGAGGCAACGCTGGCCGCCCTATCCGACCGCTTCGCCATCATCGCGGAAACGTCGGCGCATGTGCCGGATTAGACTTAAGGCCTGAAACCCGGCCCTAAACCCTGACCCGGCCCTAAACCCTGAATACAAAAAAACGCCCCCGAGGGATATCCCCGGGGGCGTTTTCGTTTTTGGCCTTTGAAGGGCCTAGCGGGACTTAGTCCTCGCGACGGTTACGCCGGGGACGATCACCGCTGGGGCGAGGCTGCTCCTCACGCTTGGGCAGATCGTCTTCGATGTCCGCGCCGGTCTCTTGATTGACGACGCGCATGGACAGGCGAACCTTGCCGCGCTCGTCAACGCCGAGGCATTTGACCCAGACTTCTTCGCCTTCCTTGACGATGTCGGTCACCTTCTCCGTGCGGCCTTCGGCCAATTCGGAGATGTGCACCAGACCGTCGCGGTTGCCCATGAAGTTCACGAAGGCGCCGAAGTCCATGATCTTCACGACCTTGCCGCGATAGACCTTACCGGGCTCCGGCTCGGCAACGATGCCTTCAATCCACTCGACAGCGCGCTGGCCGGCTTCGTTATCGACCGAGGCGACCTTGACCGTGCCGTCATCATCGATATCGACCTTGGCGCCGGTGACTTCGCAAATCTCGCGAATGACCTTACCGCCCGTGCCGATGATGTCGCGGATCTTATCCTTCGGCACCTGCAAGGTGACGATACGCGGCGCGTTGGAGGAGACTTCCTCACGACCCGACGTGATCGCCCGTGTCATTTCCGACAGGATATGCAGGCGACCGTCGCGGGCCTGGCCGAGCGCGGTCTTCATGATGTCCTCGGTGATGGAGGTGATCTTGATATCCATCTGAAGCGAGGTGATGCCGTCCTGCGTACCGGCGACTTTAAAGTCCATGTCGCCCAGGTGATCTTCATCGCCCAGGATGTCCGACAGAACCGCCATGCCGTCCGGATCCTTGATCAGGCCCATGGCGATACCCGCACAGCTTTTTTCAAGCGGCACGCCCGCATCCATCATCGACATCGAGGTGCCGCAGACGGTGGCCATGGAGGAGGAACCGTTCGATTCCGTGATCTCGGACACCGTGCGGATGGTGTAGGGGAAGCTTGCCTTCAGCGGCATCAACGGATTGATCGCGCGCCACGCCAGCTTGCCATGGCCGATTTCGCGCCGCCCGGTGAAGCCGACACGACCCGCTTCGCCCACCGAATAGGGGGGGAAGTTGTAATGCAGCATGAAGTTCTGGCGGAATTCACCTTCCAGCGCATCGATGATCTGCTCGTCCGAGCCCGTGCCCAGCGTGGTCACGACCAGCGCCTGGGTTTCACCGCGCGTGAACAAGGCAGAGCCGTGGGCCCGCGGGATCACGCCAACCTGACAATCGATCGCGCGCACGTCGGCGAGGCCGCGTCCGTCGATCCGCTTGCCGGTCTTGATGATGTCACCGCGCACAACACCGGATTCCAGCTCTTTGAAGAGCTTACCGGCGAGGCTGACATCCAGCTCTTCTTCCTCGATCTTCGCGATCGCGGCTTTCTTCACCACGCCGATGGCAGCCTGACGCTCCAGCTTATCCTGGATCGCATAGGCATCGCGCAGGCCCGATTCGGCCAGTTCCTTGAGGCGACCACGCACCGCATCGGTCTGCGGATTGGGCGCCGGCAGGTCGAAGGGCTCTTTGGCGGCGTCTTCGGCCAGGTCGATGATCATGTCCAGCACCGGCTGGAAATGTTCATGACCGTACATCACGGCTTCCAGCATACGGTCCTCGGACAGCTCAGAGGCTTCCGATTCCACCATCAGGACGCCGTCCTGCGTGCCGGCGACCACCAGGTCGAGGGCGCTGTCTTCCTTGATCGCGCTCATCGAGGGGTTGAGCACCAGCTCGCCGTCGATCTGACCGACGCGGGCACCGGCGATCGGGCCCATGAAGGGCGCGCCGGAAATCGTCAGCGCCGCCGACGCACCGATCATCGCCACGATGTCGGGGTCGTTTTCCAGATCGTGGCTAAGCACGGTGCAGATAACCTGCGTTTCGTTCTTGAAGCCCTTGACGAACAAGGGGCGGATCGGCCGATCGATCAGACGCGAGGTCAGCGTCTCTTTCTCGGTCGGACGGCCTTCGCGCTTGAAGAAACCGCCAGGGATCTTGCCGGCTGCGTAGGTGCGTTCCTGGTAGTGAACCGAGAGCGGGAAGAAATCGAGGCCGACTTTTTCCTGCTGTTCGAACACGACCGTACACAGAACCGCCGTATCGCCGTAGGTGGCCAGCACCGCGCCGTCCGCCTGACGGGCAACGCGGCCCGTCTCAAGCGTCAGGGTCCGACCGCCCCATTCGATTTCGCGCTTATGGATTTTAAACATTCTTAATCTCTCTTCGTCTCATTCAACGCGTGCGTCCCGCCTTCGGATACGCCCGCTTGCTTTCGCTTGCATCCAGCGCCCTCCCCATGAGGGTCGCCGGTCGGCCCGCGCATGTCGGTTCAGCCGATTTGCCTGACGTGAAACCCGGGCATGTGTTCTGTCCCCACCCGGATCGGTCTAGCCCGCGCATATGAATTTGCGGGCTGTTTCACGAGGCATCGGCTGCCCGCTCAGGGGCGCGCGACCTCACCATTTATCGCTCGTCTCGCTTTACTCTCACGATGCGCCCATCCACTGGCCGGGGACGTCCTCCGGCGGCGGGGGTCTCGTGAAGCGAGCCTGGCCGATAAAACGAACGGGGCGCCGCGCGACTTTGCGGGTCGCGGGCGCCCCGCCCGGAAACTTCGCAGATCAGCGGCGAATGCCGAGTTTTCCGATCAGCGTTTTGTAGTTGTCTTCGTTGCCGCGCCGGACATAGTCCAGAAGGCGCCGGCGCTTACCGACCATCATCAAAAGACCGCGACGGGAATGGCTATCCTGCTTGTGGGTCTTCAGATGCTCGGTCAGGTTCGTGATCCGCTCGGTCAGGATGGCGATCTGGCATTCCGGGGCGCCGGTGTTGCTGTCGCCGCCGCCGCCAAATTCCTTGACCAGCTCTGCTTTACGTTCGGTGGTAATCGACATCGTTTTATTCATCCTCTTGCACGGTATCGGGTTTATTGAAGCGGACCGTGCCCATCCTGGCCGTTAGCCAAAATGCAGCACCCGGATCGGTTTGATCTCCCCCTTGGCATAACGCGCAAGCGCCACCGCCTTGGTTTTATGAAGGGCCACCAGATCATCGCCATCAGCGAGACCGGCAATCCGATCGAGATCAATCTTCCGGAAAAGCGAAACCGTTTGGCCATTTCTAAGCCGTCGCGTTTCCGCTTCGTCCAAGGCTATCGCCGGGATACCGTCCAGCGCAGCCTCAAGGGCCAGCAAATGCTTGCCCAATTCGGCGGGGTTATGCCCCAGTTGCTCCAGCGCAGCAAGGGAAATCGCCGCGCCTTCCGTGAAGCCCGCGACCGCCGTGCGGCGCAATTGCACCACATGCGCGACCGTCCCCAAAGCCTCGGCCAAATCCCGGGCCAGCGCGCGGATATAGGTGCCCTTGCCGCAGCGGGTTTCAAACACACAATGGGCCGCGTCAGGCTGGTCGATCAGGCTTAGCGCCTCAATCTGAACCGGTCGCGCGGCCAGCACGGTTTCCTGGCCCGCGCGGGCGCGGTCGTAAGCCCGCTGGCCATCGACCTTAATGGCGGAATATTGCGGCGGGACTTGGAAAATCTCGCCAATGAAGGCGGGAAGGGCGGCTTCAATCGCGGCCCGATCGGGCAGGATATCGCTGCGCGCGACGATCGTGCCTTCGGTATCCAGCGTGTCGGTCGCTTCACCGAAGCGCACTGTGAATTGGTAGGTTTTGCTGCCGTCCATGACATATTGCACGGTCTTCGTCGCCTCCCCGAAGGCGATCGGCAAGAGGCCGGTGGCAAAGGGGTCCAACGTGCCGCCATGCCCGGCCTTGGCGGCATCGAAAAGACGGCGCACGCGATTAACCGCCTCGGTCGATCCAAGCCCGGCAGGTTTATCAAGCGCCAACCAACCGTGCACCGGCTGGCCTTTTCGTTTGCGTGCCATGGGGGTTCCGCTCAGGCGTCGCCGCTTTTGGGGGCGGCTTCATCAGGGCCATCTTCGTCGGGGCCATCTTCGTCGGGGCCATCTTCGTCGTCGTCATAGGCTGCGGCTTCGAGGTCGCGGCGCACTTCCGGCTTATTCAGAAGGTCGTCGATGCGCGCGGCCTCATCGAAGGTCTCATCGATCTTGAAGCGCAGCGCCGGCATGTAGCGCAACCGCACATCGCGCGCGACTTGGCCGCGCAGGAAGGCAGAGGCGCGACGCAGGGCATCGACGACTTCTTTTTCCATCTGATCGGCCGCCGGCGCAGCCTGGGTGGAGGCGCCGAGCGGTGTCACATAGCAGGTCGCGTTTTTCAGGTCGGGGCTAAGGCGCACTTCGGACACGGTGACCGACACGCCGACCAGCGCCGGGTCGCGCAAATCGCCGCGTTGCAGAACCTGCGCCAGCGCGTGGCGCACCTCTTCGCCGACGCGAAGCTGACGCTGCGTTGGTTGGCGGGCCTTCATATCACATCACCCGTATCAGATTTAAGGGGCCAAGGCGGCGCTTAGGGCGCAAGGGTCGGCGACGCGTTAAAGAACGCGCGCCACTTCCTCGATCTCGAAACACTCGATCATATCGCCTTCCTTGATATCTTCGTAATTCTCAAAGGCCATGCCGCATTCGTAGCCATGCTGCACTTCGCGGACATCGTCCTTGAAGCGCTTCAGGGTCTTCAACGCGCCCTCATGAATGACCGTGTCGTCGCGCAGCAGGCGAACCTTGGCGCCGCGCTTGACGGTGCCTTCGGTAACCATGCAACCCGCGACCTTGCCGTGCTTGGACATGTTGAAGATTTCACGAATTTGCGCGTAGCCCAGGAAGTTCTCGCGACGCTCCGGCGACAGCATGCCGCTGAGGACCGATTTCACGTCATCGATCACATCATAGATGATCGAGTAGTAGCGGATATCGATCGAATCGCGCCGGGCGGCTTCACGCGCCTGCGGATTGGCCCGCACGTTGAAGCCGATGATCACGCCACCCGTTGACGCCGCCAAGCTGACATCGCTTTCGGTGATGCCGCCGACTGCGCCGTGGATGATGCGGACCTTAACCTCGTCCGTCGCCAATTTGTTGAGCGAGCCGATGATCGCTTCCAACGAGCCCTGCACGTCGGCCTTAACCACGACCGGCATTTCTTCGACTTCGCCGGCCTTGATCTGGTCGAACATCTGCTCAAGCGAGCTGCGACCGGCGCGACCGGAGACAGCGAAATACTGTTCGCGATGTTTGCGCTGGCGGTATTCGGAAATCTCACGGGCCTTCGCCTCATCGCCCAGCACCACGAACTCGTCACCGGCTTGCGGCGTGCCTTGCAGGCCCAACACCTCAACCGGGACGGACGGGCCGGCCTCGGGAACCTGGCGGCCCTTATCGTCGATCAGCGCGCGCACACGGCCCCACTCGCTGCCGGCGACGAAGATGTCCCCAACCCGCAGCGTACCGGTTTGCACCAAGACGCTGGCGACCGAACCCCGGCCTTTTTCCAGCTTCGCTTCGACAACGGCACCGCGCGCCATGCGATCCGGATCGGCCTTCAGCTCCAGCACTTCGGCCTGCAGCAGAATGGATTCTTCCAGCGCTTCAAGACCCATCCGCTTGGTGGCGGAGACTTCAAGCACCTGGACGTCGCCGCCCATTTCTTCCGGCACCAGTTCATGTTCAAGCAGCTGGTTCTTTACCTTGGTCGAATCTGCGCCTTCTTTGTCCATCTTATTGACGGCAACGATGATCGGCACCCCGGCGGCCTTGGCGTGGTTGATCGCCTCAATCGTCTGGGGTCGCAGACCATCATCGCCGGCCACGACCAAGATCACGATATCGGTGACCTGGGCGCCGCGATTGCGCATGGAGGTAAAGGCCTCGTGACCCGGCGTATCCAGGAAGGTGATCGAATCACCGCCCGCCAAGGTGACCTGATAGGCCCCAATATGCTGGGTAATGCCGCCGGCTTCGCCACCGGCCACGTCGGTCCGGCGCAACGCATCCAACAGCGACGTCTTACCATGATCGACATGGCCCATGACGGTGACAACCGGGGCCCGGGTCACGGTCGCATTTTCGTCCTCAACCTCTTCGATCAGGCTGTCTTCGACGTCCGCTTCCGACACCCGGCGCATGCGGTGGCCGAATTCCTCAACCACCAGCTCAGCCGTATCCTGGTCGATGGTCTGATTCACGGTCGCCATCACGCCGATTTTCATCAGGCTTTTGATAACGTCCGCGGCCCGGACCGCCATGCGGTTGGCAAGATCGCCGACCGTAATCGCTTCCGGCACGACGACGTCGCGCACGACCTTTTCACCGCGGGCCAAGGCCTGCCGGTTCTTTTCCTTTTCACGCTGGCGCTGACGCTGCAATGCGGCCATGGACTGGCCCCGGCGCGCCTCGCTTTCGGGATCGCCGTCTTCGCCGACCTGATAGATCGACAGCTTGCCCTGACGCCGCTTCTCGCCACTTTTCAGGCGCATCGTCGGGCGTTTCTTCTGCTCTCTCTCGATCAGTTCATCGGCTTTTTCACGGCCTGATTTCTGCTCGGCCGACTTGGCGGCGGCCTGCTCCTGCGCCTCAAGATCGGCGGGGCTAAGCGTCGGTGCCATCGGGGCGGATTCGGCTTCAGCCTCCTCAACGGCTTCTTTTTCACTCGCCGCTTCGGCTTCTTCCTCGACGCGACGCGCCGCCTCTTCTTCAAGGCGCTCGCGCTCAGCCTCTTCTTCGGCGCGGGCCGCTTTACGCTCTTCAGCGCGGCGATCGGCCTCTTGGGCGTCGCGCTTGCGGCGCTCTTCGTCGGCCTGGGCGCTTTGGATGGCGCGCAGGCGCGTGGCGCGTTCCTGCTCGCTCAAGCCCTTCATCGCCGAGCCGCTGGCGACATTCGCCTTGCTTTCCTGCTTTGGTGCCGCCGTGGAGGGGGCTGGCTTGGACGCAGGCGCGGCCTTCTTCACCTCAGGCCGCTTCATCGGACCGATGTCAGCCGCACTGGCGCCCGCCGCGCCGCCGGTTGGCGTGCGATCGAAGCTGCGCTTGCGCTTAACCTCTACCTGAACCTGCTTGGAACGGCCGTGGCTGAATTTTTGGCTCACCTGTCCCGCCTCGACACGCTTGCTGAGTTCAAGCTTGTCCTTGCCGAGGGTGAGTTTCTTGCCGCCGCCTTCGTTCTCGTTACTCATCATCTTCCTTCGTCGTCGGTATAGAACGCCGACTAAACTGCCGACGTTACCCGTCCTGGGCCGCCGGTCTGAAACCGCTCAATCGATGCGCGTCGCGCACCAACTTCTCCGCCAACCCACCGGACGTTAGCGCGACATGGACCGCGCGCTCCCGCCCGAAGGCTTCGCCAATTTCCGAACCCGTCAGCAGCATCACACTGCGCGGCTTTCGGGTTTTGCCCGCCGCCTGTGCGGCGGCCAGCGCTTGCGCCAACTTCCGGCGCCCGTCTTCTGCCGCATCCGCCGCCGCCACAAGAACGGCCACATCGCCGCGTTGCAGACCGGCACGAACCTTCTCGAAGCCGGTCACGGCCTCGCCGGCGCGCCGCGCCAGCGACAGGGTCTCCACACACCGCCGGACCAAAAGGCCGGCCACTTGGGCCACCAAATCGTCCGAGACGACCACCCGCGCGCGTGCTGCCTTGGAGAACAGCTTGCGTGCGCTTGCCGTCTTAATGCTTCGCGCATCCGCGCTCAACCACATTCCACGACCGGGCAACTTACCCGCCAGGTCCGGTGTCACCGTTCCATCAGGCCCCAGAACGAAGCGGATCATCTCCGCTTGGGGCCGGCGTTCTCCGGTCGCAAGGCACCGACGGACCGGACCATCGGGCCCGGGGTCGGCATCAAACCCACCGCGTTTCCGGGTGGGGCCGGCGTCCAGGCTCTCTGCCAAATCTTCCTCTGCCATATCGTCCGATGGAAGATCACTATCTGGCGGATTACCCACGCTTAAACCCAGCTCCCGTTCATCTTAAGTCCGCGCCGGCCTTAAGCCTCCGGCGCGTCGGCGGCCTCATCATCACCCTCACCGGGGGCCTCTTCGCCCGCCATTTGGGCCCGTAAGGTCGCCAAGTCCTCTTCCGTGATCCACCCGGCGGCGAAGCGCGCATTCATGACCATTTCGGTCGCGCGATCCTCATCCAAGTCGAACTCTTTCAAGATGCCGTCATCCGGGCTGGTCAGCTCATCGGAGGCCAAGCCGGCGAAGTCTTCCAGCGACTGCACCTCACTCTCGCCCAGCGCGACCAACATCGGCGCGGTCAAACCCTCCATCGTGGCCAGTTCGTCCGTGACACCGAGCTCACGGCGGCGATCTTCAAGCCGCTTGGCTTCCGCCTCCAAATAGGTGGCGGCCCGCGCGCGCAGCTCTTCGGCGATGTCTTCGTCGAAGCCTTCGATCACGGCCAACTCATCCATCGGCACATAGGCGATTTCCTCAACCGAGGTGAAGCCTTCGGTGACCAACAGACGGGCGATGACGTCATCGACATCAAGCGCGGTCATGAAGCTGTCGGAGCGTTCATTAAACTCGCGCTGGCGCTTCTCGCTTTCCTGATCCTCGGTCATGATATCGATGTTCCAACCGGTCAACATCGACGCCAGCCGCACATTCTGGCCCCGCCGCCCGATGGCGAGCGAGAGCTGATCGTCCGGCACCACCACTTCGATGGTGTTGCTTTCTTCGTCCATCACCACCTTGCTGACCTCAGCCGGGGCCAGGGCGTTGACGACGAAGGACGCATCTTCTTCAGACCAGGGAATAATATCGATCTTTTCACCCTGCAATTCGGCGACGACGGCCTGGACGCGACTGCCGCGCATGCCGACGCAGGCGCCCACGGGGTCGATCGAGCCATCGTTGGAGATGACGGCGATCTTTGCCCGGCTGCCCGGATCGCGGGCAACGCGGCGAATTTCGATGATGCCGTCATAGATTTCCGGCACTTCCTGCGCGAACAGCTGGGCCATGAATTCGGGCCGCGTGCGGGAGATGAAAATCTGCGGCCCGCGCACTTCTTCGCGCACGTCATAGATAAAGCAGCGCACCCGATCGCCGCGCTTGAAATGCTCACGCGGGATAACCTCGTCGCGGCGCATGACGGCTTCGGCGCGGCCCAAATCGATGGTGACATTGCCGAATTCGACGCGCTTGACGATGCCGTTGACGATCTCGCCGATGCGATCCTTGTACTCGGCGAACTGACGCTGACGCTCGGCTTCGCGGACCTTTTGGACGATGACCTGCTTGGCGGTCTGGGCGGCGATACGGCCGAAGTCGATCGGCGGCAGGCGGTCGACGATGAACTCGCCCACGGCTGCGTCCGGCTTCATCTTCTTGGCCCGATCGGGAGTCATTTGTGTGATCTCGTTTTCAAGATCCTCAGGCGCCACGACCTCAATATAGCGGGCCAGCACGATCTCACCGGTCTTCCGGTCAATCGTCGCGCGGATGTCATGCTCGTGACCGTATTTCGAACGACCGGCTTTCTGGATTGCCTGTTCCATGGCTTCCAGCACCAGTTCGCGCTCGATGGACTTCTCGCGCGCCACCGCATCGGCGACGGCCAGCATATCGGTCCGGGTGATCGTTACGCCTTCCATATCCCTAATCTCTCATCGTCTCTAGGCCGTGCTGTGCACGGCGGTTGGTCGATCCTTGACGCGGCTTCAAGCCTTAACGCCGTTAGGCGCGGCCCACGGCCGGATCCTCGACATCTCGGGTCTCATCGTTTTCGTTGTTTTCGTCGTTTTCGCCATCGGGGTCGTCGTCTTCGTCGAAGAAGGTCCCGTCGTCGCCCTCCTCAAACTCGATATCTTCGTCGTCATAGGGCGCATGCTCTGCCTGCTGCGCCTCCGCCCACGCGATCAGGGCATCCGTTAGCAGCAGCTTAGCGGTCGCAATCTCATCAATCGTAAGCCTCACGCGACCGCCTTCGGTCTGCTCCACTTCCACCACGCCATCGGTGATGCCGATGATGGTGCCGCGATAGCGCTTCTGCCCGTCGATCAATCGCGTCGTCTCAAACTTGGCCTCGAAGCCCGCGAAGCGCTCATAATCGCGCGGGCGTACCAGGGGCCGGTCGATGCCGGGCGAGCTGACTTCCAACGCATAGGCCTCAGTTATCGGGTCATCCACATCCATAATCGCCGAGACCGCGCGGCTGATATTCGCGCAATCCGTGACGCTGATGGGGGTCTCGTCCTTGCGATCAGCCATGATCTGCAAGGTCGGACGCTTCGCCCCGGAATAACGCACACGCACAAGATCAAAGCCCATCTCCTCGATGGAGGGCTCAATCAGGCTGCGGATGCGATGCTCGACCGCCATGAAAACTCCTTAACGTCCCGTCTTTATCGCCGCGTCTTTATCGCCGCTTCTTTTCCGTTTGGCTTTCGCGAACCAGGGCCCGAATGCGGAAACAAAAAAAGGCGGGCCGCAGCCCACCCCCGTCATCCGTTATGACCCACGGAAACAGTAAGTATTTCGTGTATGTAAGGCAAAAGCCCCCGAAACTCAAGCCCATTACAAAGCGAACCAGATGGCGGCGCGGCACAAGCCCGACGGGGCAGGGCGTCACGCCACAAATAGGTTTTTTCACCTAATTAAAAGATATTAAAAAACAAAATTTATCGCCCTTTGTTTTTTGCTATCCTTGCGAGCATGATAAGCAAAACCCACCTCAACGCGTTGTTCCGCGCCCTGCTGCTGGCCACCGGCCTGACAGTGTCCGTCGCCCTGCCCACGGGGGCGACCGAAAAAGAACCCTCAGCACCCAGCCCGACGGAAGCCTGCGCGGCGTATATAGAAGCCGTTCGCAACAATGGCATGACGGTTGAAGGCCTTGCCGGGCAACCCGAGTGGGCAACACACGCTGTTTCAGGATGCCGAGACGGACAATCGGACGTACAGGGTCAAGCTGCTCTTGGGCTTGCCATGGTCGCATCCGGCGACGCGAATGGCGTGCCGTTGGTTCGCGAAGCGGCTTTGGCCGGTGACCCAGAAGCACTCTATGCCTTTGGCCGCTGGACAGCAGAGGGGCTGATCCTTGATGGGCGGGCTTTGGTCGCGATGCAGCCAACGCAATCATTGGACTACCTCCAGCGTGCAGCCGATCTCGGACATGCGCACGCCCAACTAATGTTGGCTAATCAATATTTTCTAGGCCAGCAGGTTACGCAGAATCTTGTCCGCGCGCGCAATCTTTATCGCAAGGCTGCCACGCGCGACGTGCCGGAAGCGTTGACCGCGCTCGGCATGATGCATGTACGCGGCCAAGCGGAATTACCGCGTGATCGGCAAAGGGGAAATGCGCTGATCGCTCGGGCAGCGGCGCAAGGGCATGAACTCGCCCGTTGGATGTTGGCGGACTGGACGACAGCAGGGAGCGAACACACGGGCCTTACCATAAATCAAGCGATCGAAACCTTGGAAGACCTTAGCAAGGCCGGCTATTTCCGTGCCATCGTCAGCCTGGGGAGCGCTTATTGGTACGGCACCGTCGTCCCTCAAGATCAAGATTACGCCGCCGACATCTTCTGTCGCGGCGGCCCGCGCGGGCGTCGCGCTTATGAAATCTACGCCGACGGGGCGCTTAGGTGCGACCAATAATCACGGCGATAGCCAAGAAATGGAGTTGAATCATGACCGAGTCTAATATCAGCACGCACAATATACGTCGAATATTCCGAGATTTCCTCAAGGAGCAAGCGCGAACCGGACGAGGAGCGCAAGCGCATGCCGACCCTCAAACGGGTCTGCCAATTTTCGACGCTTTAAAGAGGATCGGAGAGGGCGCTACCCAATCAATTCAATCTCTGGAGGAGATTGACAAAATCTTGGCGCGAGGTGCCATGATTGACCGGGTCGAGATACAACGCGACCGGTTGAAAAAAGAGATTGAGCGAGAAATTGGTCGCGAGTTAATCCCCGAAGAAGCTCAGGCACTTATCAACGCAGGAAATGCATCTCTGATCAAAGCGACCAGAGATGATAGAGGGGACGCAGCCGCAATAGAAGCGGGTCAAAACATCCTCGACCAATACGGCTTCCCGTCCCGACTGCCGGGCGAAGGTGAGGCCCCCGACGACGGCACGCGGGAGCCGAGGGGGCTGCTTGAACGAATTGGGGATGCCTTTGAGGGCATGGTTAATGACGGCGCGACGCCAGCCCGTCCCGGAAAGCCACAGTCTACGGCACCACAGGGAAAAGATGGCGCTGACGCTAAGCCAGGACCGGGCGCGCCCGACGACGGCTTGCGCGGCGGGTCAAGTGGCGATCAGAAAGGCGGGTCCGTCGATGCCGGTGGGCCCGACGCCACAGATGCCGACACAGATGCCGACACGGATGCCGACGCGGTGGCCTCACGTGTTGCTGCGAAGACCGAAAAGCAGCTCACCGACTTTGACGAGACGGAAGCGATCCTGCTGCGGCCGGTCGACCGATGGTCGGAGGCGGACATGCGGCGCATCCTGGCGGGGCCCGGCTATACCAGCCCGGATCGCAACACCCGGGACATCCACACCGACCGGGTTGCCCTCTGGCACGGGTATCGCTTCGACAACAAGGCCGCACGCCAGGACGGCTTCGGTCGGATCTTGCCGGCCGAGCCGCGCAATGCCGTGCCGGTCGTGCAGGAACCCCAAAACAACAAACCAGGAAGCAATAATTGATTAGAAACATGCATGCGGCTTTTTGAAAGTCTTCGAAAACCCTACTCTAAATTATCTTTTGAAGGAGAATTAGCCAGTGTGGAAAAAAATCATTCTTAAGGAAGAAGCGGAAAACCATAAGCGAGCCGCAAGCCTTCAAGACGCCTTTGAAACGGCGTTCATAAATTCAGGCGCTCCCTCGAACGCCGCTATGTACGAAGCGCGCGAAAATAATGGGAAAACAAGAATTCTCTTTTTCTCACCCGCAGCCATCCGGCTCATCAGGCTCAATCTCGAAGATTATGGGCCCATGGATTGCCCCTTACCCAAGCCTGAGGATGTAACACTACTGGTGGGCCACGATGGGGCTAGAGACCCATCGTCTGCCGATGAATAGCGGCTAAGCGCGGGCACGGTCAGACTAAGCACTTTATATCTGGTTCAAAGCAAGATCCCGTATCGCCGGCTATCCAGGTAACCTCTACCGCCGACGAAACCGCAAATAGGTTGGGGTGCCGGCGAGGCGTTTGGTTTCGTAGCGGGTCTCAGGCCAATCGGGGTCGCGCTGGGCCCAATCGCTGGGTCCCTCATCCAGCCAATCGAAGGCCGCGCGGGCGTCCGCCTGGCACGTTAGGTGATAGAGCATCCAGCGCAAATAGCCCGGATGGTCGGTGGCCAAGCGCATCACGGCGCCCGGCTTTAGCACACGGGCGAAAAGCGGGATCGTCTCCGGCCCGACGATGCGGCGCGCCCAGTGGCGGCGCTTTGGCCAGGGGTCGGGGAACAGCACGAAAAGCCGGTCGATTGAGGCCGCCGGCAGGGCGGCCAGCAGCAACCGCGCGTCATCGGCGTAAAGGCGGATGCGCGCGCCCAGCACCGGCTCCGCCTCAATCGCCTGCAACACCTTGGCGACACCGTTAATGAAGGGCTCACACCCGATCAGACCGATATCGGGGTGGCTGCGCGCCTGATTGATCAAATGTTCACCCGCACCGAAGCCGATTTCCAGCCAGGTCGCAGACACGCTCTGGTCGAACAGGGTGTCGGGATCGCTGATCGGTTGGTCGAGGGAGACGCTCGACGCCGGCAAGGCCTCATCCAGCAGGCGTTGCTGGTTGGGCTTTAACCCCTTGCCCTTGCGCCGGCCAAAGAATTTGGAGCCACGCGCTTGTAGCGCTTCGGGCTCTTCTTCCATCAGACCCAAAGCCTCCCTCAGGTCAGCGCCGCTTTCAGGGCGTCGACCAGATCCGTGCGCTCCCAGGTGAAGTGGCCTTCATCGGTGGCCGTGCGCCCAAAATGGCCGTAGGCGGCGCTGGGGGCGTAGATCGGGCGGGAGAGGTTGAGATGCTCGCGAATGCCGCGCGGGGAAAGGTCGATGACCTCCCGAATGGCGCCAATCAGCTTATCGCTATCGACCGTGCCGGTGCCGAAGGTGTCGACGAAAATCGACAGTGGCTTCGATACACCGATGGCATAGGCGACCTGGATCGTGCATTTTTCCGCCAGCTCCGCGGCCACGATATTTTTCGCCACATAGCGCGCAGCATAGGCGGCCGAGCGATCGACCTTCGTCGGATCCTTGCCCGAGAACGCGCCGCCCCCGTGCGGTGCCATACCGCCATAGGTATCGACGATGATCTTGCGGCCCGTCAGACCACAATCGCCGTCCGGCCCGCCGATGACGAAGCGACCGGTCGGATTGACGTAGAATTCTTCTTCCGGGCACATCCAGCCTTGGGGCAGCACTTGCTCAACATGATCGCGCACGATCTGGCGTATGCGATCCTGCTCCACGCCCTCATCATGCTGGGTGGAGACGACGATGGAGCTGGTCCTCACCGGGCGACCGTTTTCGTATTGCAGGGTAACTTGGCTTTTTGAATCGGGGCCGAGGCCGAGCGAGCGGTCCGCATGGCGCG
>Ga0136554_1000229_pt1 | contig 21155 bp, 18 predicted proteins | sample AntRauTorckE5431_FD_104637 | JGI IMG/M metagenome (GOLD analysis project Ga0136554, IMG submission 104637) | Saline lake microbial communities from Rauer Islands, Antarctica - Metagenome Torckler E5 #431 | ecosystem: Environmental > Aquatic > Non-marine Saline and Alkaline > Saline | place...
ATCCCCAGCATCCCTATACCAAGATGCTGTTGGATGCCGCGCCGCGCCTGGATGCCTTCGGGCGCACGGCGGATACGGTGGTGGGCGAAATCCCCGATCCGATTGATCGGCCCAGCGGCTGCCATTTCCACCCGCGCTGTCCCCATGCCGATGGCAAGCGATGCAGCGAGGAGGCACCGGTGCGCCTGGAGCTTGGGCCCAACCGATCCGTCGCCTGCCATGGGATTGAGGAGGGGCGGCTTTAACCGATGCAACCCCGTTTTCCCACCACCCGTTCCCCCACAATCAGGCCCTTCACCCCGGCGGATGCCGCCGCCACCTCAGCGCTATTTTACGACAGCATCCACGGCGGCGCGCAGGGCGCCTATACCCCCGAACAGCTTACCGCCTGGGCACCGGAACCGCCGTCAGTCGACGACTGGGCCGCGCGCCTATCGGCGATGACGACCCTGATCGCGGTTCAAGGCGCGGAGGTCGTTGGCTTTATGAGCTTGGAGGGCGGCGGGCATATTGACCGTGCCTTCGTGCACCCGGATCATTTGCGCACCGGCGTCGCCTCGGCCTTGTATCAAGGGATACTGGTACGGGCCCGGAAAGCGGGGATGGCGGAACTGACGGCGGATGCCAGCATCGTCGCCAAACCCTTCTTCGAAAAGCAGGGCTGGCAGGTGGTTGCGACGCAACATCCGATGCGCAACGGCGTCGCACTCACCAACTATCGCATGCGCTGCGCGCTATAGCCTGCTAATGCCTCCAGCGGCTTAGCGATTTATTTGAAATAATATTACTTGCATTTTGCAGTGCAACAGGGCATTTAACACCCAGGCCACACTGCGAGCGCGCGACGCGCTTTATCTTTCGACAAAGCGTCCGTTGCAGGGCTGGCCCTTAGTAAAATCCCTCCGTTCCATCCAATTGCGCGTGGATGACGGCGACAAACGCCGGAGTTCCGCTTGTTTTAGGCGGCCGTCTTGATGCCTGATGAGGGCCGGACGGGCGCCTTCGGTCTATCCCGCGTAGAAAGATGGCAGTACCTCGTGACTGAAACGACTTTTAAAGCCCTCGGCTTATCTGAACCCCTGTTGCGCGCCCTTGAGGCCGCGAACCACACCGTCCCGACCCCGATCCAGGTAGAGGCCATTCCGGCTGTCCTGGAAGGCTCGGACATGCTGGGTATCGCCCAGACGGGCACCGGCAAGACGGCGGCCTTTGCGCTGCCGCTGCTGCAGCATTTGACGGCGGATGAAGCCAAAACCCACCCGCGACGTCCGCGCGCCCTGATCTTGGCACCAACGCGTGAGTTGGCGTTGCAGATCGATGCGTCGATCCGCACCTATGCGAAATTCCTCAACATCCGCCACGGCGTTGTCATCGGTGGTGTCAGCCAGCATGGCCAGGTGAAGGCCTTGAACCGGGGTCTGGATATCCTGGTGGCCTGCCCGGGTCGTCTGATGGATCTGATGAACCAGCGCTGCGTTAGCCTTGAGGATGTGGATTACCTCGTCCTCGACGAGGCCGATCGCATGCTGGACATGGGCTTCGTGCGCGATGTGAAGAAGATCGTCGCTGCGACCCGCAAGGATCGCCTGACCCAGTTCTTCTCGGCCACCATGACCCGTGAGGTTGAGACGCTGGCCAACGAAATGCTGATCGAGCCGAAGCGCGTCGAAGTGACGCCCGCTTCCGTGCCGGTTGAGCGGATCGAGCAGAGCGTGGTCTTCGTCGAAGGCTCCAAAAAGCGCAGCCTGTTGAACGAAATGCTGAACGATAATGCGATGAGCCGCGTGATCGTCTTCACCCGCACCAAGCACGGCGCCAATCGGTTGGCCGAGCAGTTGGACCGCGATGGCATTTCCGCCGACGCCCTGCATGGCAACAAAAGCCAGTCCCAGCGGGAGCGCGCGCTTGCCCGCTTCCGTCGCGGTCAGGCCCGCGTGCTGGTCGCAACCGACATCGCCGCGCGCGGCATTGATGTTGAAAGCATCAGCCACGTCATCAACTTCGACCTGCCGATGGAACCGGAAGCCTATGTGCACCGCATCGGTCGGACCGCACGGGCCGGCAACGGCGGCATTGCGGTATCGTTCTGCGCGCCGGATGAATTCGGCAAGCTGCGCGATATCGAGCGTATGCTGAAGCGCCCGCTGGTCGATCCGGCCAACGATCCGCGCCCGAAGGGTGGTGCGGGCAACGGCCCGAAGAAGTCGGGCAAGCCCGGCGGTGGTAAGGGCCGACGCTTCCGTGGAAACGGCGGCGGTGGCAAGCCGAACGGCGGCAATGGCGGCAATGGCGGTCAACGCCGTCGGCCGCAAGCCGCCTAAGGCGCTGGCCTAAAGCCTGCTTGACGCTGCGGGCTTGAATGAACGCGAATAAACGGGCGCCCCATCTGTCGATCCATCGGGTCTGACGGGTGGGGCGTCGCGCGTTTTGGGGGCGGCTTTGGTAAAAATACCAACCAGCCCTCGACGCATCGTAGATACTGATTAGATTAGGTGGGTGAACACGCGCAACGTGGATAAGGAATTTGTAGAATGATCGTTCTGTCAGTGATTTTTAAGGTTGAGCCCGCCCGGGTTGAGGCCTTCCGCGCTGCCGTGCTGGGCCAAGCTGCGCAATCCTTGGCGAATGAGGCGGGGTGCCTGCGCTTCGACGTATCCAGCGATCCGGAGGATGAGACGCGCTTTTTGCTCTATGAGCTCTACACCGATCAAGCGGCGGTCGATGCGCACCGCGAAACCGGCTATTACGATGATTTCCGGGGCACGGTCGATCCCTGGACGACATCGCGTGATGTCACGATTTGGGGCCTGATCGGCCCAGAAGCCATCGATCCCCCACCCAGCCAACGATAGTCAGCGTGCTTTAGTAGGCGTTTTTCCAGGCCGCTGCGCGTCGCGCGGTTTGCGGGAACAGCATATCCAAAAAGCGGGCGACCGCCGGTTGCGGCTGGTGATGCGCTAAGCTTGGCTGCGGATCGGCGCCGATCAGGGCGAAATCCGGCTCGGTCGGGTTATCCACCATGAAATCGATGCCCACCACCGGGGCGCCAAGGCGCCGCGCCGCCGTTGTGGCCGCATCGACGATGCGGAAATGCAGCATGGCGGTGACATCGTGAATGGTGCCGCCATGGACTAGGCTTGGCAGGCGCCGCACCCGAACGATTTCCCCATCCTTAGGCACGCCGTCTAAATCATGCCCGGCGGCCAAAATGCAGGCGCGGGTCTCTGTATCCCAGGGGATGCGGCTTTCCCCGCCCGTGGCAGCCGCGCGGCGGCGGCTTTGGATTTCCACCAATTGGCGCACGGTGGCTTGGCCGTTGCCGACAATTTCAGCCGGACGGCGCAGGGCGCCCGCGATGACGCGGTTTTCAATAACAAGCACCCGTAGGTGATCGCCGGGCAGCATTTCCTCAATCAAAACGCGCGGGGATTGGATGCTGATGTCCGCGATCGCCTGTTCCAGCGCGGCCCTGTCGGTGATGTCGATCAGAATCGGGGCGTGGGAACTGCGCAGCGCCGGTTTGACCAACACGGTGGCGTAGGTTTCAAGAAATCCTAACTCTTCGTCCGGATCCCCGGCTTCGATTTGCGCGGGCACGGGCAGGCCGCCTTGCGCGAAAAGCCGGTGAGAGAATTCCCGATCATCGCATCGCTTATAGGCGACCGCACTTGCCAGGTCGCATAAGGATTCGGTGCAGCTGATGACGCGCCCGCCCAGGATCAACTGGAACAGGCCGCTTTCCGCATCCTCAATCTCAACCCCAATGCCGCGCCGCCGGGCTTCGCGCAGGATGACTTCGGCATCTTGCTTGAGGCGCTCGCGCGGCTCGGGCGCGGTATAAAGCGCTTCATTCAGCTGATTGCGGCATTTGATGGAAAACAGCGCGATGCGCTCAAACCCCATCTTCTCATAAAGCGTGATCGCGGGCTCATTATCGGCCATGACCGACAAATCCAGAAACGCCCGGTCGCGCTGTTTAAAATGATCCGCTAAGGCGCGGGTCAGGGCGTCCCCGATGCCCGGGAATGGGCATTGCGGGTCCACCGCCAAGCTCCACAGGCTGGCGCCATGCTCCGGCTCGTTGAAGCAATGATAGTGATCAAGGCCCGTGACCGTGCCCAGGATGGCGCCGGTGTCTTCATCCTCCGCCACCAGATGGACGATCCGGCGCGCCTTTAGATTGGCCAAGAACCGCTCGATAGGGGCCTGGATCATGCCGCAGGCGGCGTAGAGACGGTTGATTTCCTGTGCGTCGCGCTTGTTGCGCAATTGGCGCACGATGAACCCGCGTGGGGCCGCCTCGCTCGTCTCGTAGCGATCCAAGGGCAGCCGATAGGTGTGCGAGGGGTCGAGGAACAGCGCCTGCGGGGCGGCGGCCAGCACCAAATGCGGCTCGCGCACATAAATCGCGATATCGCGCTCGCCCTCGGCCTCTTCCTGAAGGACTTCAGCGATGCGCTGGGGGCTATTGAAGGTGTGGCTGAATAAAACCCGGCCCCAGCCAAGGGCGATTGCGGCCTCATCATCCGCCTGATCGGGCGACGCATTGGCGCCTAAGGTGGGCGGATGGTCCAACATATCCACGGCCGTGCCCCCGCCCGCGCCTGATCCCAGGGCGGCGGCGGCTAAGGGCGGAACTTTGGGCGGGTTGTTGGTCATGTTAAGTGAGGGGGTGCCTTTTTGCTTGATAGGGGGTGAGGGCGCGCGCGTTTGAGACGCTATTTCGGCAACCTTACTAAAATTCTGGGGTGAACGGTAGCTTAGAATTTAGTGCCGCGCTTCAGTCATCCCCCAAATTGCTACTTTCCCGCTTCATGGTCCGGAACAGATAGCGTGCCGGGTGCAGGGCCGCAACATCACCGCCGGCAATCGGTGTCGGCGCACCAGTTAGCTGACAGGCGATCAGATCGGCCAGCAAGGGGGCCATCTGATACCCGCGCGCGCCAAGCGCTGCAATGGTGAACAGGCCCGCATGATAGCCCGGATGATCGCACATCTGGCCCGGCACGACCACATCGCGCGCGCCAAGCGCTAGCGTGTGGAAGGTTTCGCGGAACCGGGCGACATCCGGCACCGCCCCCACCAAGGGCAGGTGATCCGGCGTCGTCGTGCGCACACCCACCCAGCTTTCTGGCAAATCGTCCGGGGGCAGATGTGCCGCCAGATCAGGCCGTGCATCGGCCAGACGCGCCCGACAGAGGCGATAGCTGTCGTCTGCCGACGCGGCTTCCTCGGCATAGGCTGCGCGCGGCGTGCGGGCGGCGCGGGCGCTGGAGCCCAATAGGGCGTGTGCATCCGCATGCTGTGCGAAAGGTTGGCCCAAACGCGGCGTTATAAAGCCGCCGTAGCTAAGCGCCGTTGGGGGCAGGGCACCATCCCCCGGCGGCTTAATAAGGAAAAGCCGTCCCCCGGCATGACGGGCGGCCAGAAGATCGGTGCCGTCCGGCAATAGATCGAACCCGTCCGCCCCGGCGGCAACGACGGCCGTGAGGGCGCTTGCCAGCAATCGTCCATCCCCGTCGGTGGCGTGCCAGCCATCCTGGTCGCGCGCCAGCCCGGCCACGCTGGCTTCACACCACCGCCCCCCTTGGCGGGTGAAGGCGTGGTCCAGCCAGTCTTGCAATAGGCCCGTGTTGATCACCCCGGCCTTGGGATGGTGCAGGCCGTCCTGTTCGGGGCAGAGCCAATCCGCGGGCCAATCCAGATGTTCGGCCAGGACGGCCTGGCGGCTATTCAGGGCTGCGCTGCTGGATGGCTCGATCACCGTGCGGCTATACCATAGGGCAGGGACCTCCTCCGCGATGGCGTCGAAGGCGGCAAGCGCGCGCACATAGCCCGCAATCGATAGCCGCGCATGGGCGGTGTCGCCGCGCACCAGCTTGGGCGCGATCAAGGCGGCTGGTGGACCTGCTGAACCATCCGGTCCAATACGGGTGACGGCAAGCCCGCGCGCCACTAGCTTTAGCGCCGCCCAGCGTGCCGCAATCCCGTTGCCGATCACGATGACGGGGTCGCCGGGGCCAAGGCATGCGGGCGGCGGGCACCAGCGGGGCCGTGATTTGGGGGGCGCCTGCGCGGCATCATCCGGCATCACCGCGCGCAGGCAGTGTTGTTTGTAGCCAAAGCCGTCATGGCGCGTGACCGTGGCGCCAAGCCTCGCCAATCCGTCGCGCACGCTGACGGCGGCGGTGTAGGTGGCAAGCCGGGCGCCCGGTGCGCTCAACCGCGCGATCTGGGCCAGCACGCGCGCATCCCACATACCCGCATTGCGCGCGGGCGCAAAGCCGTCCAGGAACCAGGCATCAATGCGCGCCTCCGCCTGGCGCAAGCCGCGATCGGCCTGATCCAGGATTAGGGTCAGGCTGACCCCCAAATCCTCGAAGGCGATGCTATGGAACCCGCGATAGGGCGGCGGCCAGGCGGCGCGCAGCCGGTCCGCCAAATCGGCTAGGTCCGGGGGGAAGGCGGCGTGGGCGCGGGCTAGGTCTGCGCGCCGCATCGGATAACCCTCAACCGACAGGATATCCAGGCGCGCGCCCTTAGGCCGGTCGGCCATCGTGCGCCGCCACAGGTCGATTGCCAGCAATAGGCTAAGGCCCGTGCCGAACCCGGTCTCCCCGATGGCGAAGCGGCTGCGACCGGCCCAGGCGGTGGCCAATGCGCAGCCTTCCAGGAAGACATAGCGCCGCTCCCCCACCGGATCGGCGGGTTTGAAGTAGCTGTCGTCAAAGGCAGGCGCCGTGGGCACGCCGTCATCGGCCCAGGTGACTTCCGCATAGGGGACGCGGGGGCCGATGGTGCTGGCGGCGGAGGTGGGGCTGATGGGCTCGGTGCTCATGCGCTTAGGTGTAATGCCGGGGGCGGGCGCTGTCAGGATAAAAAAAGGGGCGGCAAACGCTGTCCGACCTACACTTAATCTCATCAGCCGGACAGGCTTGCCGCCAAAGTCCCGAGGGGGCCCGGTGGGGACCGGGCCGTTGGTCGAGTATTGGCAGGTTATCTGCCGCTTATGACGAAACGATGATGCTTGGATGACCCATTCATGACTGCTTCATGAAATCGGTGCGCGGGCTTGAGCGATCGGTGCTGCTTGCCGCGCGGGCAAAATCCGTGTATTTTTGTTTTAGTTCAGGCACTTGAAACGAAGGTTTCTAAGCGCGTGATTACTTCCCTATATGGGAGATTCACATGTCTTTGTTTGGTGGTCTTTTTCAGCAACGCAAAAATGACGAGAACCGGAAACACGACCGGATCCCCGGCCATGGCGCGCGGGTGCAGATCGATAGCCATCATTACCCGGTCGAAGATATCTCAACCGTCGGCTTTCGATTATTTCCCTATGAGGGCGACTTAATCGTGCGTCAGCAGTTTTCGTTCCGCTTTAAACTGGTCCTCAGCGGGGAGAGCTACGATATCCCCTCGCACGGGCTGGTCGTGCGCATCGACGAATTCGGGCTGGCCGCGAGATATCAACGCCCACAACCCTATTATCAGCATATTATGGCCGAATATTTGCGCGCCACCAAGCTGATGTAACTAGCGCTGCTGTTCTTTCCCCGCACTGATCAGCGCCCCGGCGACACCGCGGATCAGCGTGCGCAATGCCTCATCCTCCATACTCACCGGATAGGGCAGGCTGGCCAAAACCTCCGCCGTCCGCCTGTTCTTGTCGCAGACCACCGCGCGGAAGTGCAGGGTTGCGGCGCCGTTGCCTAGATCCGGCTTGCCGATGGCCTTACCCTGGCACAGGCTGATGCCGCTCACCCCCTCGGCGGGGGCAAAGCTGAAAATAATCCGAGTTTTATCCGTGTCGTCCGGGGCGCCAGCAGCCGTGAAGCGCCAATCCGGCCGCTGCGTGGATTGTGCCACCAGAACGGCGACACGCGCACTCACCTCATCCGCCGCCAAACCAAAGGGCGGATTATCCACATGAACCGGAATCGCCCCTTGAAAAACTGCCGCCTCCGCCACCGCCTTCTCACTGCCGAACGGGCCCATATAGACGCGGGAAAATTGCGGACCTGACCCATCGCAGGCGGCCAACAACGCGCCAGCGAGGGCGGCGACCATAACGGCCCGAAGTCTAAATCGGCTGTTCACACTCATTCCCCACCATTGCCCTATCCGGTCGTTCTGCGAAGCGTTGTCTTGTAAAGGCGGCGCTTAGCTTGCCATGATACAGGGGCTGCGGCCATCCGGGGCTGGGCTTCAATTAAACAGACGCGGGCGAGTATGGATCAGGTGGGTTGGGCGGCGCAGGCGGTTTTGACGACGGCGCAGATGGCGGCGGCGGATCAGGCTGCTGTGCGGGACGGCGTGGCCGGCATCGCGTTGATGGAGGCTGCCGGCGCACAGATCGTGGCGGCGATTGAGGCGCGCTTTGAGGCGCAGCCGGTCGCGGTGTTGTGTGGGCCCGGCAATAATGGCGGCGATGGCTTTATCGCAGCCCGCCTATTGCGTGAGCGGGGCTGGAGCGTTCGGGTCGCCTTGTTGGGGGATCGGGAGGCGCTGGCCGGGGATGCGAAGTTGGCTGCCCAGCGCTGGGAGGGCGATGGGGAGGGCGATGTCGCGCCCTTGTCGCCGGATATCCTGACCGGCACGACCCTTGTCATCGACGCCCTGTTCGGTGCGGGGCTGAACCGCGCGCCGGACGGTGCGGCAGCCCAGACGCTGCAGGCCATTTGCGATCGCGCGATGGTCGCCGTCGATATCCCCAGCGGCATTTCCGGCGACAGCGGCGCGGATCTGGCCGCATTGGCGGATCCCGACCGCCCCACCCCGACGGCAGACCTGACCGTCAGCTTCTTTCGCGCCAAGCCGGGGCATTATCTTCTGCCGGGCCGCGCGCGCTGCGGGGCGTTGGCGCTGGGCGATATTGGGATCACGGACGATGTCTTGGACGCGATCGCGCCCGCAATCGCGCGCAATGATCCGGCCCTGTGGCGGCCCACCTTTCCGATCCCTGAGCCGCATCAGCATAAATACAGCCGTGGCCATTTGCTGGTTGCGGGCGGTGCGGAAATGCTGGGCGCCGGGCGCTTGGCGACGCGGGCGGCACAACGCGCCGGCGCGGGCATGGTCACCCTGGCGAGCCCCCATTCGGCGGCCCCGCTTTATCGCGTGTCACTGGATAGTGCGGTCGTGCGCGCCTTTCGCGATACCAAAACCTTCGTCGACATGGTGGAGGAGGAGCGGGTGTCCGCCTGCCTGATCGGCCCCGGCTTGGGGGAGGGCACGGTGGCCGCGCGTGAAAAAGTGCTGGCCGCTCTGCGCACGGGCAAGCCCGTGGTGCTGGACGCGGACGCTTTGAGCCTGTTTGAAGGCGGCGCGCAGCTTTTATTCGATAGCGTGCGCGGCCCCGTCATCCTAACCCCGCATGAGGGGGAGTTTCGGCGCCTTTTCCCGGATCTGGCGGACCTTAGTGCCGGATCGAAGGTGGATCGCGTGCGCGCTGCGGCCAAGCGGGCCGGCGCCGTCGTGCTGCTGAAAGGCTATGACAGCGTGATTGCCGCGCCTGATGGCCGCGTCGTCATCAACACCAATGCGCCCGCTTGGCTGGCCAGCGCCGGCAGCGGCGATGTCTTGGCCGGATTCGCGGGCGGGCTAATGGCCCAGTTCATGCCCCCGTTTGAGGCGGCCTGCGCCGCCGCCTGGCTGCAAGGCGCTGCCGGGGCGGCAGTGGGGCCAGGGCTGGTCGCAGATGATTTGCCCGAACGCCTACCGGCGGTTTTGTCGGAGATGCTGGGTGTCACTTAGCGCCTAAATATCGCGAATCGGATAAAGATCTTCTGATAAACCCTCTACAATTCTATATAAATCCTGTTTAATGATTGTTGACAGAGCTTGTGGATAACTTCGATGGTGCAGGGGAGAGGGGCGTTGAAAGCTGTGGTTTTGCCGGGTACGTCGACACGCGGCATATCTCAGCGCAGCAGGTCGAAGGAGGACAGCTATGTTCTTCAAACGTGGAAACGGCGCCGAGTTTGTGAAGGCCGGCACGGAATTTCGACGCACGCGCGCCGATAAGATGGTGGAAACCGCCACGGTTCTCTCCATCGCCTCCGACACCTTTGGTATCCCGCATGTGAAATATGAGCTGTCGGTGGAAAAACCCCTGGCAGGCCAAACCACCAGCGAGGGCCCGCGTGTCCTGGCGCTGGGGGCGTTCGCCGATACCTATTGTGAGCGGGTGCCCGGCTGATCGGATGGCTGGTCGGGCAACTGGTCGGGCAACTGGTCGGGCAACTGGTCGGGCAACTGGGGCCATGCGCCTATTCGCGCTCAAATTAAGACCCTCCCGGCGCATCACCGGCTTGGTCCTGGCTATGGTGCCTGAAATCTACGCTTTGACGCGCCCCCGAGGCGTTGCTATAGAGGCGCCGCTTCGCCGATGGGTGGAAGCGCGCGGTTTCGGTCGGATTTATGCGGGCGTGGCGGAATTGGTAGACGCGCTAGGTTTAGGTCCTAGTGGGGAAACTCGTGGGGGTTCAAGTCCCTCCGCCCGTACCAATCGATCTGGACATGAGATTTAACGGGACTTAACCGGTCTTTTCAGCGCGCTTTATGCCATCGGACGGGGCGAAAGACTTCTCCGACAGCGGATTTCAACGACAGTGACGGTCAGCATCCCATGCAGGTAACGGAAACCAAGAACGACGGCTTGAGCCGTGAATTCTCAATCACCATCCCCGCCGCCGATCTGGAGCGGAAGGTTGAGGCGCAGCTGGAAGAGGCGGGCCAAAAGGTCAACATCCCCGGCTTCCGCCCCGGCAAGGTGCCGATGCGCATCCTTAAGCAACGCTATGGCGACAGCGTGCTGGGGGAGGTCATCCAGCAGTCGGTGAGCGAGAGCAGCCAGGCAGTGATGAGCGAGCGCGATCTGAAGCCCGCCATGCAGCCCAACATCGAGATCACCAGCTTCGAGAAGGGTGAAGACCTCGTCTATAAGATGGGCGTCGAGCTTATGCCGGACATTGAGCCGGTCGACTTCTCCACCCTGTCGATCACGCGGCTGACGCCGAAGATCTCCGACGAGGAGGTCACGCAGGCGCTGGAAGGCATCGCGAACGATTATCGCTCCTCCAGCCCGATCGAAGAGGTGCGCCCGCTCAAGCAGGGCGACGTGGTCGTCATGGACTTCGTCGGCAAGGTTGATGGCGAGGCCTTCGAGGGCGGATCGGCGGAAGATCACCGCTTGGAGATCGGCAGCGGCAAGTTCATCCCCGGCTTCGAAGACCAGTTGGTCGGCGCCAAAGTGGGTGACGATGTCGAAGTGAAGGTCGCCTTCCCGGCGGAATATCAGGCCGAAGCGCTGGCCGGTAAGGACGCGGTCTTCGACGTTAAGGTCAAAGGCATCGAAGAGTTCAAGGACACCGCGATCGACGATGAGTTCGCGACCAACCTGGGCATGGAATCGCTGGATCAGTTGAAAGATATGATCCGCGAGCGTCTGTCGAGCGACTATAACGAGGTCGCCCGTGGCAAGATGAAGCGCGAATTGCTGGACAAGCTTTACGAAGCGCACGATTTCCCCGTGCCCGGCGCGATGGTCGAGCAGGAGTTCGAGCAGATCTGGAAGCAGTTCGAGCAAGCGCGCGAGCAGGGCCAGATCGACGAAGAAGATCAGACGAAAGACGACGACACCCTGAAGGCGGAATATCGCGACATCTCGCATCGCCGCGTTCAGCTGGGTCTGTTGTTGAGCCATGTCGGCGAGATCGCCAAGGTCGAGGTGACGCAAGACGAGATCAACCGCGCGGTCGTCAAAGAAGCCCAGCGCTATCCCGGTCAGGAAAAGCAGGTCTTCGAAGCCTATAGCCAGAACCCGGAGATGATGGCGCAGCTGCGTGCCCCGATCTTCGAGGATAAGACGATCGATTACATCGTTGAGCAGGCCAAGGTCGACGAGAAAGAAATCCCGGTTGAGGAGCTTCTGGCCGACGATAGCGACGCCTCCGGCGGGTCCAAGGGATCGGCTAAAAAGGGCGGGGCTAAAAAGGCGGCTAAGAAAGCGTCGTCTAAAAAGGCCTCTGCCAAAAAGGGCGAGGCCAAAAAAGCCGATGCCAAGAAGGCCGATTAAGAAATTGGAATAAAACGACGCCGGCGGTCTGGACCTGCCGGCGTCGTCGCTTAAGTTTAAAGGGTGTCGGGGCGTGCGGTGTCTTTCAGACAGCAAGCTCCAAAGCGGACTGAAGAAAGAGGATTACCATGCAAGATCGCGATCCGGTCGATCTCTATATGAACACGCTGGTGCCGATGGTGGTTGAACAGACCAACCGCGGAGAGCGCGCCTACGATATCTACTCGCGCCTTCTGAAAGAGCGCATCATCTTCCTGACCGGTGGCGTCGACGACCATGTGTCGAGCCTGATCTGCGCGCAGTTGCTGTTCCTGGAATCGGAAAACCCGACCAAGGATATCTCGTTCTACATCAACTCGCCGGGTGGCGTGGTGACGTCGGGTCTGTCGATCTACGACACCATGCAATATATCCGCCCGAAGGTTTCGACGGTGTGTTTGGGGCAGGCGGCCTCGATGGGCTCGCTGCTGCTGACGGCCGGCGTGGCGGGCAAGCGATTCGCGCTACCCAACAGCCGCATCATGGTTCACCAGCCCTCCGGCGGTGCCCAGGGCCAAGCCACAGACATCGAAATCCAGGCGCGCGAAATCCTTCGGATTCGCGAGCGCTTGAACGATATCTACGTCCGCCATACCGGCCAGACGCTTGAGACGATCGAAGCCTCAATGGAACGCGATAAGTTCATGAGCGCCGAAGAAGCCAAGGGTTTTGGCTTGATCGACGAGGTCATGGAAACCCGCCCGGACACCGGCGACGAGGCTGAGTGATCGCGCGCGGCGCTTCCGCTAGATTTGACGATTGATGGACGGGCGCCGGAACATCCCCAAACGATAAGGGGTTGCATCGGCGCCTTTTCATCGATTGTTTATTGGGTGGGCGATGCGCCTCATGCGCGTTTCACGGGGCGCGGTGCCTGATTGGGCCTTTTCCTGGGGAAGGGGGCCTGTCACACTGGTCCTATCCAAGTGTCTCTGCGAACGGGGACACCCGCGATAATGCGACAGGGCAAATTGCCTTTGTCGCTCTGCTGGTGCCAACTTCCCGTTCGGACGATTTTCCAACGCGCCGCGCTAAGCGGCGGCTCGGGAGGCGCGGTCTTCCGGCAAAAGACCGGCCAATCGGGTCGAGACGAAAGAGTAGCGACGATGAGCAAATCAACCGGCGGCGACAGCAAAAACACGCTTTTCTGCTCCTTCTGCGGCAAAAGTCAGCATGAAGTGCGCAAACTTATCGCCGGACCGACTGTGTTCATCTGCGACGAATGCGTCGAGTTGTGCATGGACATCATCCGCGAGGATCATAAGGCCGGCGTCGCCAAGTCGCGCGACGGTGTGCCAACTCCGCATGAGATTCGCGACGTGCTGGATGACTATGTGATCGGCCAGGATCATGCGAAGCGCGTGCTCTCCGTCGCGGTGCATAACCACTATAAGCGCCTGTCCCACGGCCAGAAGAATGGCGAGGTGGAGCTTGCGAAATCCAACATCCTTCTGATCGGCCCGACCGGTTGCGGCAAGACGCTGCTGGCGCAGACGCTGGCGCGTATTTTGGACGTGCCCTTCACCATGGCCGACGCGACCACGCTGACCGAAGCCGGCTATGTGGGGGAGGATGTCGAGAACATCATCCTGAAGCTGTTGCAGTCCGCCGACTATAATGTTGAGCGCGCGCAGCGCGGCATCGTCTATATCGATGAGGTCGATAAGATCAGCCGTAAGTCCGATAATCCCTCGATCACCCGCGATGTGTCGGGCGAGGGCGTGCAGCAGGCGTTGCTGAAAATCATGGAAGGCACGGTCGCCAGCGTGCCGCCCCAGGGCGGTCGCAAGCATCCCCAGCAGGAATTCCTGCAGGTGGATACGACCAATATCCTGTTCATCTGCGGCGGCGCCTTTGCCGGTCTCGACAAGATTATCGGGGCGCGCGGCAAGGGGTCGTCCATCGGCTTCGGCGCGGATGTGCGCGCGGAAGAAGATCTGGAAGTCGGCGACATCCTGCGTGCGATCGAGCCGGAAGATCTGCTGAAATTCGGGCTGATCCCCGAATTCGTCGGGCGTGTGCCGGTTCTGGCCACCCTGTCCGATCTGGACGAGGGCGCGTTGATCGAAATTCTGACCGCCCCGCGCAATGCGCTGGTCAAGCAGTATCAAAAGCTGTTTGAGATGGAGGATGTGAAGCTCGAATTCTCCACCGATGCGTTGAGCGCCATCGCCAAGAAGGCGATCACCCGCAAAACCGGTGCGCGGGGCCTACGCTCCATCATGGAAAGTATCCTGCTGGAGCCGATGTATGATCTGCCCGGCCTGGATGGGGTGGAAGAGGTCGTGGTCAACGGCGAGGTGGTCGAAGGCCGCGCCGAGCCGCTGTATATTTATGGCGAACGCCGAGACGAGGTCGAATCCAGCGCGTCCTAATCCGTTGGGTACGTCGCGTGGAGGGTCGGGCGCGTCTTAGAAAATTGCCTCGCGCCGCGATCAGGGCTTGGTATTAGGCCTCGGGCTACCTATCTCCCTATTGTCGAAGCGGTTGGCACCCCGCCAGCCTGCGCGTTTTCCCGCTTGAAATACTGGGCCGACGGAAACAATATATTGTGTAATGGGTGCCCGAGCATACATCATGCTGCGGTGCATCCCAGTTGGAGACTTGCTTTATGACCGATACGCCGACCGGCACCCCGCAGGATACCCCGAAAGATCCATCGAGCGCGCTTTACCCCGTATTGCCGCTGCGCGATATCGTCGTCTTTCCGCATATGATTGTGCCGCTGTTTGTCGGGCGCGATAAATCCGTGCGCGCGCTGGAAGATGTGATGAGCGAGGATAAGCAAATCCTGCTGGTCACGCAGAAAAATGCCGGTGACGACGATCCGGGCCCGGATGAGATTTATGAGATCGGGACGATCGCAACAGTGCTGCAGCTTTTGAAACTGCCCGACGGCACCGTGAAGGTGTTGGTTGAGGGCGGTGAGCGCGCGAAAATCGATCACTACACCCACACGGACGAGTTTTTCCAGGCCGCCGCCACGCCGATCCAAGATCCGGAAGAGGATGCGGCGGAGTTGAAAGCGCTTGGCCGCGCGGTGGTCAGCCAGTTTGAGCAATATATCAAGCTCAACAAAAAGGTGCCCGCGGAGGTGCTGATTTCGATCAATCAGATCGAAGAAAGCTCGAAGTTGGCCGATACGGTCGCCCAGCACTTGGCGCTGAAAATCGCGGAGAAGCAGGAACTGCTGGAACTGCCGACGATTTCTGAGCGGCTGGAGAAGATTTACGGCTTCATGGAAGGCGAAATCAGCGTCCTTCAGGTCGAAAAGCGCATCCGCAATCGCGTGAAGCGCCAGATGGAGAAGACTCAGCGCGAGTATTATTTGAATGAGCAGATGAAGGCCATTCAGAAGGAACTTGGCGAAGGGGAAGACGGGCGCGATGAGTTGGCGGAGCTGGAAGAGAGCATCCGCAAAACCAAGCTGACCAAGGAAGCGCGCGAAAAGGCGACGCAAGAGCTTAAGAAATTGAAGTCGATGAGCCCGATGTCGGCCGAAGCCACGGTCGTGCGGAACTATCTCGACTGGATCTTAGGAATTCCGTGGAAAAAGCGCTCGCGGGTTAAATCCGACATTGGGTCGGCGGAAGAGGTTTTGAACGCGGACCATTACGGCCTGGAAAAGGTGAAGGAGCGGATTCTGGAATATCTCGCCGTGCAGGCGCGCCAGAAAAAGCTGAAAGGCCCGATCCTGTGCCTCGTCGGTCCGCCGGGTGTTGGTAAGACGTCGTTGGGCAAATCAATCGCGCGCTCGACCGGTCGGGAATTCGTGCGGATGAGCCTTGGGGGCGTGCGCGACGAATCTGAAATTCGCGGTCACCGCCGGACTTATATCGGCTCCATGCCGGGCAAAATCGTCCAGGGCATGAAGAAGGCGAAAAAATCGAACCCGCTGTTCCTCTTGGATGAGATCGACAAGCTGGGGGCGGACTGGCGCGGCGATCCGTCGTCGGCACTGCTGGAAGTCCTCGATCCGGAGCAGAACAGCAGCTTCAACGACCATTATCTTGAGGTCGATTACGACCTGTCGGACGTGATGTTCGTGACCACCGCAAACACGCTGAACATGCCCCAGCCTTTGATGGATCGCATGGAAATCATCCGCATCCCCGGCTACACGGAGGATGAAAAGGTTGAAATCGCCAAGGGTCACCTGATCCCCAAGCAGATTGAGGAAAACGGCCTGAAGGCGAAGGAATGGTCGATTACCGATGATGGTCTGCGCGATGTCATTCGCTACTACACCCGCGAAGCCGGCGTTCGCAATCTTGAGCGCGAGTTGGCCAAGCTGTGCCGCAAGGCGGTGAAGGAATTGATGACCAGCGATGCCGATCACGTCGCGGTCACCCCCGATAATCTGGGCGATTACGCCGGTGTTAGAAAACACCGCTACGGCGAGATCGAAGACGAGGACATGGTCGGTATTGTCACCGGTTTGGCCTGGACCGAGGTCGGCGGCGAATTGCTTCAGATTGAGGCGATCACGGTGCCCGGTAAGGGCAAGGTCACGATGACCGGTAAGCTGGGCGATGTGATGAAGGAATCGATCCAGGCGGCGGAAAGCTTTGTGAAAAGCCGGGCAGACCAGTTCGGGATCAAGCCCTCGCTGTTCCAGAAAAAGGATATCCACGTCCATGTGCCCGAAGGCGCGACGCCGAAAGACGGGCCAAGTGCGGGTATCGGCATGGTGACGTCCATCGTCTCGACCCTGACCGGAAATCCGGTGCGCCGGGATGTCGCGATGACGGGTGAGATGACGTTGCGCGGACGGATTCTGCCGATCGGCGGCTTGAAGGAAAAGCTGTTGGCAGCCCTACGGGCCGGGGTCAAAACGGTGCTGATCCCGCAGGATAACGAAAAGGATCTGGCCGACATTCCCGACAATGTGAAGAACGCGATCGATATCGTGCCGGTCTCTACCGTTGAGGATGTGTTGGCCCGGGCGCTGGTTGAAGCGCTGACCCCGTTGGATCCGAAAGATGTTGAAGCCGATCTTGAGGCGTTGGCCGCGAGTGAAAAAGACGACAAGCTTGGAATCACCACCCATTAAATTGCCGGAAAGCGGGGTGGATCGCTGATAAAGCGATTCGCTCCCGCCGCCCAAAGGCGCTAATCGGAACCCCGTAGGACATACCTGCGGGGTTCCTTTTTAGCCCATTTTTCTGAGCTACCCCTGTTTCGTTCGGCCTTTTGCGTCGATCCATCCTGGGGACAAGTCTTTTATCTGCAATTATCGTCAAAATCCCCGGAAAACTGGCGTTTTTTGCCTGTTTCCGATTGACGCTTAACAAACCACGCGCCTACACTTTGCCCCGTTGCGGATGAGGTCATCCGCACCTCGCAATTCTGTCAATCCCGATTTTTAAGGGGGGTTCTACAATGAACAAGAACGATCTTATCGCCAGCGTGGCGACTGCTTCCGGCCTTTCCAAAAACGATGCTGGCGCCGCTGTGGACGCCGTTTTCGAATCCATCACGGGCGCCATGAAGGGCGGCTCGGAAGTGCGTCTCGTCGGCTTCGGCACGTTCTCGGTCAGCCATCGCGCGGCCTCGACCGGTCGTAACCCGCAGACCGGCGAAACGATCCAGATCAAAGCCTCCAACCAGCCGAAGTTTAAGGCCGGTAAGGCGCTGAAGGATGCCGTGAACTAATCACGCGTTCCGGAATGCTTGGGGATTGGCCGGCTGCTGACGCAGTCGGCCTTTTTCTTGCGCGACTCCCGGCTTTTGAAGCGTTGCGTTGCGCGGGGGGAGGCGCTATTCAACGCGCACCATCACACAAGTTCGTGGTTATGGGCGGTTAGCTCAGCTGGGAGAGCATCTCGTTTACACCGAGAGGGTCGGCGGTTCGAACCCGTCACCGCCCACCATATTTCCGGCCCCCACACCGTGTATCGGGCATCGGGCATCGGGAAAGACCGCACTTGCAGTCGTGTTTTGTTTCTATTGCGCGAATTGGCTGGACCCTGTTCAATCCTTGGCAGGAGTTTTTTAACGGTTTGTCGGCTAAAATTTTCCAATGCGAGTTAGAATCTTAACCCAATTGCCGGGGAGGCATGATGGGACGCGCCTTAATCGTTGATGATAATCCGGCCAATCGGAAATTGCTTGAAGCCTTTTGCCATGCCTTTGGTCTGACTGCGGATTGTGCGGATTCGGGGGCGCAGGCGCTTGAACTTTTCGCCCAGCATGATCCGGGACATCCAGTAGCGTTGGCGGATGCGGGCGCAGGCGCAGCCGCAGCCGCAGCCGCAGCCGCAGCCGCAGCCAAGGAGGGGCTCGCAAGCGATTCCGCCGAGGAAAGCTATGGCATCGTCCTAATGGATATCCATATGCCCGGTATGGATGGGGTAGAGACCGCGCGTCGACTGATGGAATCGGGCGGGCGCACCGTTCCCATTGTGGCCGTAACCGCCGACACGACGCCGGAGAATCATGCGCGTTGCCTTGAGGTCGGAATGACCGATGTTGTTCATAAGCCGGTTAGCGTCCAGCTTTTGGCGCCGATTTTGTGCCGGTATTTTGAATTTTAAAGGACCGGGAAAGGCAGCAAAACTGCCGTCCTTCACAAAAACATTCGATAGGCTGCATTGGCTTGCTTGACAGCGCGGCGGGGACGGATTACCTACCCGCCACCCGAGGGAAACGACGGGCCGGGCGGTTCGCCGCCCAGGTTCGTCGCGTTCGGTATGCGGGGGTGTAGCTCAGTTGGTTAGAGTGCCGGCCTGTCACGCCGGAGGTCGCGGGTTCGAGCCCCGTCACTCCCGCCATTTTCCTCTGTGGAAAATAGCAAAATCCGCAAACGGCGGCCCTTTTGGGTCGCCGTCTTTGTTTTGGGGCCCATGGGTCGGTCTGTCGCACCCGCCACCGGCTCATGCTTTCTCTTGGCCTATCCGGCTCGGCTTTATTATAGTCTTCCCCGGTACTTGAGCGCGCGCGTTCACGCCTTTCTCACAATCGCTTCGGGTTGACCGATCCGTGGGGAAGTGCGACGAAGACGTGAGCTGTGCGAGGGCTGGCTTGCATGCGGATTGGTGTCCTAGAGTAGCCGATTAGGGCAGGCTAGGGTGTCCGCCATGCTTAAGGGTTAAGCCCATGCTTAAGGGTTAAGCTAGGGCTGGGTTGGGCAAATCAGGGAGCGCGATCGACGATGCAGGACGTGCAAGGTCTTCTTTCGGAATATCTCCCGATCCTGATCTTCATCGCTATTGCGATGGGGTTATCAATTGCCATGATCCTGGGCAGCTTGCTGGTCGCACGGCAAAATCCTGATTCTGAAAAACTGTCGGCCTATGAGTGCGGGTTTGAAGCCTTTGACGACGCCCGCCAGCGCTTCGATGTGCGCTTTTATCTGGTGACGCTGCTTTTCATCATTTTCGATCTTGAAGTGGCGTTCCTGTTCCCCTGGGCGGTGGCATTGGGTGATATCGGCCTATTTGGCTTTTGGTCGATGATTACCTTCTTAGGCATCCTGACGATCGGCTTTGTCTATGAGTGGCGTAAAGGAGCACTCGAATGGGAGTGAGCACGGACAGCAAGTCCGCCGAGCTTAAATTGGACCCGATGGTGGGGCCCACCAGCGGCAATTTGGTCGCGGGCACCGACATCGATCCGGTCGGTCGGCGCATGGAAGATGGCTTGGTCGGCCCCGGTGCGGGCCAAGACGCTATCATTCGCGGCGTTAATCAGGACCTGACGGACAAAGGCTTCGTCGTCGCCAATATGGACAAGCTGGTCAATTGGGCGCGCACGGGCTCTATGTGGCCGATGACCTTCGGTCTGGCCTGCTGTGCGGTTGAGATGATGCACGCCTATATGCCGCGCTACGATCTGGATCGATTCGGCGTCGTCGTGCGCGCCAGCCCGCGTCAGTCCGATGTGATGATCGTCGCGGGCACGTTGTGCAACAAAATGGCGCCGGCGCTGCGCAAGGTTTACGACCAGATGGCAGAGCCGCGCTGGGTGATTTCCATGGGCAGCTGCGCCAATGGCGGCGGCTATTATCACTACAGCTATTCCGTGACGCGAGGCTGCGATCGCATCGTGCCTGTCGATATCTACGTTCCAGGGTGCCCGCCGACGGCAGAGGCCCTAGTTTATGGTATCTTGCAGTTGCAGAAGAAGATCCGCCGCACCGGCACGATCGCGCGCTAAGCAGATAGACGAAGGCCGAGGCGGCGGCGCCCCGCAAGGGCCCGCCCTAACCGCGGAAATGGATTAAGATGAACGCCACGCCGCAATTCACACCGCAAGCCACGATCGACGCGCTCGAGGAGCTGGCGGATTATATCGAATCCAAGTTCCCCAACGACGTGGATGAGCGTCGGCTGGCCAATGGCGAGCTGTCGCTATTGATTCCGGCAAGCTCACTGCTGCGGATGTGCAAGTTTTTGCGCGACGACGCGAATTGCTTGTTCAAGCAGTGCATGGATATCTGCGGCGTCGATTTTCCGGAGCGAGAGAAGCGCTTTGAGGTGGTCTATAACCTGCTCAGCATGAAGCATAATTTTCGCCTGCGCCTGAAGGTGGAGACGGATGACGAAATGCCGGTGCCCTCGGTGACTAGTATTTGGCCCTCTGCCGGTTGGTGGGAGCGGGAGACGTGGGACCTTTACGGCGTCTTTTTCTCCGATCACCCCGATCTGCGGCGCATCTTGACCGATTACGGGTTTGAGGGGCACCCCTTGCGCAAGGACTTCCCGCTCACCGGCTTTGTTGAGCCGCGTTATGATGCCGAGCAGCGCCGCGTCGTTTATGAGCCCGTTCGCCTAACGCAAGAATTCCGCACCTTCGACTTCTTGTCGCCGTGGGAAGGCATGACGCGCGAGTTGCCGGGCGATGAGAAGGCCCGCGATGAGAAGGCCAGCGATGAAAAAGCCAGCGGGGACGCCCCCAAGGGTGACAAAAAAGAAGGGGGCAAGGCATGAGCACTAATCACGTCGTCGCCGGCTCCACCTCAGGCGTCCTGACAGAGACGATCCAGGACCCGACGATCAAAAATATGACGATCAATTTCGGGCCCCAGCACCCGGCA
>Ga0136554_1000237_pt1 | contig 20693 bp, 18 predicted proteins | sample AntRauTorckE5431_FD_104637 | JGI IMG/M metagenome (GOLD analysis project Ga0136554, IMG submission 104637) | Saline lake microbial communities from Rauer Islands, Antarctica - Metagenome Torckler E5 #431 | ecosystem: Environmental > Aquatic > Non-marine Saline and Alkaline > Saline | place...
AAACCTGCTTAAAGCCAGCATCTTTTAGTGCACTAGAAGCTTTAGCACTTCTTCCGCCAGCGGCACAATATACAAATATTGGTTTATCTTTATCAAGTTTTGTTACGCCTTGAGAAAAACTTTCGTCTAAATAATTTACGCATGCTGAGTTGGCAAGTTTCCCTCCTGACCATTCATCAGGCGTCCGTACATCTAGTAATTGTGAACTTGGGGTTGATTTATAGACCTTCACGAAGTCGTCAATATCGAGATTGGTCTGTGCCGAGGCATTTATCGTTAACATCATACACAGTAATGCCGTTGTGACTTTAAGTAGTAACTTCATGGGTACTTTATATTTTTAGTGTTAAGATTGCAAATATAAGGTGTGGTCGCTACCTTTGCACTCCTTTTGGGAAAATGTTATATTTTTAACTAAAAGTTAGTTTGAGTGTCCGGCGAACTAACGTAACAACGGACTAATTATCAATTATTTATGGCAAATCAAGACATCATGGAGTTTGATTGGGATAGCATAACCGACAAAGGTATCGGAAGTGGGTATTCCAAGGCAGAAAAAGCCGAACTTGAGGCAATGTATACGGATTCATTGTCCAGCATCGACGAAAAAGACGTAGTAGATGCATCCGTTGTGGGTATCACTGACCGCGAAGTATTGTTAAACATCGGATTTAAATCTGATGGTATTGTTTCACGTAACGAATTTAAAGATCTTCCTGATCTGAAAGTTGGTGATATCGTACACGTTTTTATTGAAAAGCAAGAAGATGCAAACGGTCAGTTAATTATTTCACGTAAGAAGGCGAGAATCCTGAAAGCGTGGGAGAACATTGAGAAGGCATTTGAGGAAGATACAATACTTGATGCACTTGTGAAGCGTCGTACAAAAGGTGGTCTTATCGTGGATATTCACGGTATCGAGTCTTTCCTTCCAGGTTCTCAAATTGATGTTAAGCCAATCCGTGACTTCGACGTATTCGTCGGTAAGCAAATGGAAGTTAAAGTGGTTAAAATCAACCACGCCAACGACAACGTCGTTGTTTCACATAAAGTATTAATCGAGAAAGACCTCGAAAAGCAGCGTCAGCAAATACTTAACAACCTTGAAAAAGGTCAGGTACTTGAAGGTGTTGTTAAAAATATTACCAACTTCGGTGTATTCATCGACTTGGGTGGTGTTGACGGTCTATTACACATTACCGATATTTCTTGGGGTCGTGTTAACCATCCGAACGAAGTACTTAATCTTGACGACAAACTTAATATTGTTGTTCTTGACTTCGATGAAGATAAGAAGCGTATCTCACTAGGTATGAAGCAGCTACAGGAGCATCCGTGGGATTCCCTTGCTACTGAGCTTGAAGTTGGTTCTAAGATTAAAGGAAAAGTTGTAAACATCGCTGACTACGGTGCATTCCTTGAGTTGAAGCCGGGAGTTGAAGGCTTGATTCACGTTTCGGAAATGTCATGGTCGCAGCATCTTCGTAACCCATCTGATTTCTTACAGATAGGAGACGAGATTGATGCCGTAGTATTGACAATGGATCGTGAAGAGCGTAAGATGTCATTGGGCATCAAGCAGCTTACTGAAGATCCTTGGACTAAGACAGACTTGTTAAGCAAGTATGCTATCGGTACACAGCATAAAGGTACAGTTCGTAATCTAACTAACTTCGGTCTCTTTTTAGAGCTTGAGGAAGGAATAGATGGTCTTGTGCACGTATCTGACCTTTCTTGGACTAAGAAAATTAAGCATCCTTCAGACTTCGTTAAAATTGGCGAAGAGTTAGAGGTAATCGTACTTGAGCTTGATACTGAGAACCGTCGTTTGGCATTGAGTCATAAGCACTTGGAGCAAAACCCTTGGGATGCGTTCGAAGATACGTTTGGAGCCAATACTACCCACGAGTGTTTGATTACGGTGAAAACTGATAAGCAAGCAATGCTTGAGCTTCCTTACGGAATCGAAGGTTACGCTGCTTTGAAGCATTTGGCTAAAGCAGACGGTTCGGTGGCGGAAGTAGGCGAGAAGCTACCTTTCGTAGTACTTGAATTTAATAAAGACGAGAAGCGTATCGTTCTTTCGCATACACGTAGCTGGGAAGCTCCAAGCGAAGAGCCAGTGGCTGTGAAGAAGGCTGCTAAGCCAGCTTCTAAGAAGCCAACTGAATCTTCATCTAAGTCACAAGAGACCGAAAAGTCAACTCTTGGTGATCTTGCTGCTTTGGCAAACTTGAAAGAGCAGCTGAAAGGAGAAGGAAGATAATACACAGTTCTTTAGAACTTGTTTATGAATACTCGAACGGATCGCACATACTGTGCGATCCGTTTTATTTTTCCGCCTTGCTTAAATAATCTGGCTTTCTTTTGCTATTTCATTAGCATGCTTGTACTTTTGCAATCTCAAAAAGATAAAAGGTTCCGTGGCCGAGCGGCTAGGCAGAGGTCTGCAAAACCTCCTACAGCGGTTCGAATCCGCTCGGAACCTCTTTTTTCTTCACGCTACTTGTTCTTCTCTCCGAAGTTGTTGGTCTAAACGCTATTTTATACATTAGAATTACAGTCATTCCTGAACGTATAAAACCTATATACGTAAGAAATATTACTATGTAACATGCTTATAGTAAGATGACTAACTGTTTATTTAGAACAAGTATAAATAAGATTGACTCATAAAAAAAATTATACAACCTTTTTGATTCAAGTCATTCCTCGATTAGTTTTGCAGATAGAAAAAAAGCATTTAATTGTACTCATAAAATTATGTACCTAAAAATACAGAAAAGCTTGTTCAGGACTTTCTTTGCGGTCTTCTTCGTAACGGCTACAGCAGTCGCACAAGATGCCGCTCCTGCTGCTGATGCGGCACCTGTAGTTGCCGAGGCTGCTGCCCCTGCTGCTAGCGAAGGAGATGCTGTCCTTGGAGAAAAGTTATACAAAAACAATTGTGCCCAATGCCACGCTTTAGATAACGCCGTTGTGGTAGGGCCTGGCCTGAAAGGTATTCAAGAAAGGCGCGACTACCCTTGGTTAAAAAAGTGGATTAATAATCCAAACGCGGTTATCGCCAGTGGCGATAAATATGCAGTTGAATTATACGAAAAGTACAACAAAGCCCAAATGACTGCCTTCCCAAGTTTTGAAGATGCAGAAATTAAAGGAATTTTAGCCTATATCGATGCTGCGAATGTTCCGGTTGTAGCCGCTCTTCCCGTCGCGGGTGTTGTTGCTACAGGCGATACGGGCGGAGGTCAGTTTTTCAACGTAGTATTAATTGCATTGCTCGGTATCATGGCATTGGTGTTAATTGCTTTATTGGCAATTATACAGTTGCTTACAAAGCTTGCTGGCACCGAAACGCCTGAAACTACGGGAATGTCAATATCCGAGCGCTTCAAAGCAAACCTTGGGGGCTTAGTCGCAAACAAGACAATTCGTTCGGCGGTAATTTGGATGTTTATCCTTTTGGCCACGAAAGCATCTCTAGATGGTCTTTACGGAATAGGTGTTCACCAAGGATATGCCCCTGAGCAGCCAATTGCATTCTCTCACAAGTTACACGTTGGAGAATACGAAATTAATTGTGCTTACTGCCACACGGGTGTTTACAAGGGAAAGCAAGCGGGTATTCCGTCGGCAAACATTTGTATGAACTGCCACAACATGGTGAAGCGGGAATCTCCTGAGATTCAGAAAATCTATACTGCTCTTGAGAATGACCAACCAATTGAATGGATTCGTGTTCATAATTTGCCGGACTTAGCATACTTCAATCACGCTCAGCACACGAATGTAGGTGGATTAGACTGCACAAGTTGCCACGGAGAAATAGAAACAATGGAAGTAGTACAACAAGCAAAGTCATTAACAATGGGTTGGTGTATTGATTGTCACCGTCAAACAAACGTGAACGGTAAAGACAATGCTTACTATGACCAACTTATGGAAGCTCATTACAAAACGTCTGAGGGACCAATGAAAGTAGAAGATATTGGTGGGTTAGAATGTGCTCGTTGCCATTACTAATTTATCAAAAATAAAATATAAATTTACTATTATATAATTCGCAAAGAACAACTCATGGAGAATACTAAAAAGCGGTATTGGAAAGGAATTGAGGAGTTAACAAATGATATTAACGTGGTCAAGAACGCTGACCGCGAATTTAATATAGACAACATGGAAGGGGGCGAACCAACTCAGCGCCGTGACTTTTTGAAAGTATTAGGTTTTGGAGTAGCTGCCGTAACGTTGGCCTCTTGTGATGTCGGTGCACCTGTTCGTAAAACAATACCTTACCTCAATAAACCGCTCGATGTAGAACCAGGAATCGCAAACTACTACTCCTCAACATTTGTTGACGGAAATAATGTTTGTAGCGTTCTTGTCAAAACACGGGAGGGTCGTCCAGTTAAAATTGAAGGGAACAAACTCTCTGGAATCACAGGCGGTGGTACCTCAGCTCGTGCTCAGGCTTCGGTTCTCTCTCTATACGACAACGAAAAGCTCAAGACTCCTGTCAAAGGTGAAAGAGCAATAGATTGGAAATCTCTTGATAAAGAAATAAAAGCGGCTCTTTCATCATCCAAGAATGTTGCCATCGTTTCAAACACGATTACTTCCCCTACCGCAAAAGTAGTCATCGCTGACTTTATGGCAAAACACGCTGGGAAGCACATCACGTATGATGCTAATTCAATGTCGGCCATCCGTGAAGCGAACGAAACATCTTTTGGCTCGGCCATTATCCCAGGTTATCGTTTTGATAAAGCAGAAGTTATCGTGGGTATTAACTGCGATTTCTTAGGAACTTGGATTTCACCAGTAGAGTTCTCTAAGCAGTGGGCTACTACTCGTCGTTTGAGCAGTGCAAAAGACGGCAAAAGAAGCATGTCTCGTCACTACCAATTCGAAACCGGAATGACAATTACCGGAGCGGCAGCTGACTATCGTTCCTCGGTAAAGCCTTCCCAGGAAGGACTGTTACTTGCTAACCTATACAATATGGTCGCCAAGAAAATGGGCGGCACGACTGTATCAACTGCGAAAATCGAAATAGCATACTTGGATAAGTGTGCAGTTGACTTAGTTGCTGCAAACGGCAAAGCAATTGTTGTATCATCTACTAATAATGTAGCAATACAAAGTTTAGTGAATGCCATAAATGGTTTACTTGGAAGCATTGGAAATACTATTGACTTCTCAACACCTTATATGACAGTAGAAGGGAACGATACAGAAATGAATCGTTTCGTTACAGATTTGAACGGCGGAGTTTACGACGCTGTGATTTTTATGTCAAATCCTGTTTATGATCATCCTGAATCAAGCAAAATCGTACAAGGTCTTAAAAAGACCAAAGTGAGTATCTCGCTCTCAGATCGTATAAACGAGACTGCGGCTTTATGCCAATATACAGCTGCGACTTCACATTACTTAGAGAACTGGGGAGATGCGGAGCTAAAAAAAGGATACTATTCGTTAATACAGCCCACAATAACTCATATATACGACACGCGTCAGGCAGAAGTAAGTTTATTGACTTGGGCAGGCGCTTCGGATGACTATCAGGCTTATCTGAAGGAAAACTGGAATTCGAATATCCTTAGTGGAGATAAGTCTTGGGTCCAGTCTTTACACGATGGCGTTTATGAAGCAGCACGCTCAGAAGAGGTTAGCAGTTCTGTTGCGTTCGCTGGAAATGTAAGTTCAGCGGCGGCGGCGGCAGGTGCTGTTAAAAGCGACGGTATTGAATTGCATGTTTTTGAAAATGTAACTATCGGCACAGGTAGTCAGGCAAACAACCCTTGGTTACAAGAAACCCCTGATCCAATATCTAAAGTTACGTGGGAGAACACTGCGGCAATTTCACAGGTAACGGCAAATAAGTTAGAAATTGCCCAAGGAGATATAATTAAAATTACGTTGCAAGGTGCGGAGATTGAGTTGCCAGTCATGGTACAGCCCGGACAAGCACATGATACCATATCTGTTGCCTTAGGATACGGACGCACTGCATCTGGAAAAGCTGGAAACGTTGGTGTAAACGTCTTCCCAATGGTAAGCACAGTAAACGGTAACTTGAGTTACTGGAAAACTGGTGTTAAAGTAGCTAAGACAAATTCAGGTTACACGCTTGCTCAAACGCAAACACACGAGACCGTAATGGGTCGTCAGGCGGTTGTTCAGGAGTCAATCCTTTCTGAATACGTTAAGAACGTTCAGGCCGGAAGGTTTATGCCGAAAATTGCTACTTCGGAAGGACCGACAAGGCCTTATTCAATAACACTGTGGAACGGTCACGATAAGAAAAATCATAGTTGGGGCATGGTGATTGACCTCAACACTTGCACTGGATGTTCTAACTGTTTGGTGGCTTGTCAATCAGAAAATAACGTTTCTGTAGTTGGAAAGAAAGAAGTTGCCAGAGCAAGAGAAATGCACTGGATACGTCTTGATAGATATTATAGTTCAGATGCTGACATTACTGATACTTGGTCTGTTGGCGGTCTTTCTGCCATGGAGCAAGCATCTGACAGTCCAGAAGTGGTGATTCAGCCAATGATGTGCCAGCACTGCTCAAATGCTCCGTGTGAAACTGTTTGCCCCGTTTTGGCAACAACGCACAGTTCAGAAGGTCTAAACCAAATGACTTACAACCGTTGTATAGGTACCCGTTATTGTGCTAATAACTGCCCTTACAAAGTGCGTCGATTCAACTGGTGGAAGTACTTCGAGAACGATGAGTTTGATTTCAACATGAACAATGAACTTGGACGGATGGTATTGAATCCGGACGTAACAGTTCGTTCACGCGGAGTTATTGAAAAATGTTCAATGTGTGTACAGCGTATTCAACTTGGTAAATTAGAAGCCAAGAAAGAAAGACGCCGTCCAGTTGATGGTGAGATTGAAACTGCTTGTTCTCAATCATGCCCAACAGGAGCCATTACCTTCGGAGATATGCTTGACCCTGAATCAAGGGTTTCGCAGATGCTTGAGGTTGAAAAAGAGGGTCGGGCGTTCCACGTCTTAGAGGAAATCAATGTTCAGCCACAGCTGAACTATTTGACTAAGATTAGAAACAAGGACAAAGCAGATGCTAAGTGGCAGTTTGCTCGCACCGATGAAAATAACGTTGGAGCACGTAAAGACGAAGAGCCTGAAGCTCGTTCTTAATCAAGATTTAAAAGTACAATAACTTATATTCATGGAAGTAGTTTCGCCGATAAGAGAAAAACTGGTAACGGGCAATAAGAGCTATCACGATGTAACGGTAGATGTCTGCCGGCACGTTGAGGACGAGCCAACCAAAGAGTGGAAAATCGCTTTTGGAGTTTCCCTACTGGTGCTTGCCTACGGCTCGTTCTGGTTAGGAAAGACTTGGTGGGAAGGTTTAGGCATTTGGGGTCTGAACAAAACTGTAAACTGGGCATGGGATATCACAAACTTCGTGTGGTGGGTTGGTATCGGTCACGCTGGAACGCTTATTTCAGCCGTCCTTCTCCTTTTCCGTCAAAAGTGGAGAACATCCATTAACCGTGCCGCAGAGGCAATGACCATCTTTGCCGTGCTTTGTGCCGCTTCATTTATTTTGATGCACATGGGTCGTCCTTGGTTAGCTTATTGGGCATTACCTTTGCCTAATACTTTTGGGTCATTGTGGGTAAACTTCAACTCCCCGCTCATTTGGGACGTTTTTGCAATTTCTACCTATTTCTCGGTTTCTCTATTGTTTTGGTTCATTGGAATGGTTCCTGATTTGGCAACTATCCGTGACCGAGCAACGGGTGTTCGTAAAACGATTTATGGTGCACTTTCTTTAGGATGGACAGGCGGAGCACGCTCGTGGGAACGTTACGAAGATTTGTCATTGATTTTGGCTGGTCTAGCAACACCGCTCGTACTTTCTGTACACACTATTGTATCTTTTGACTTTGCTACTTCGGTGATTCCAGGATGGCACACTACCATCTTCCCTCCGTACTTTGTTGCTGGAGCAATCTTCTCTGGTTTTGCGATGGTACAAAACTTAATGTTGTTCACAAGGGTCGTTTACAAACTAGAAGATTATATAACATTGGAACACATTGGTCTGATGAATAAAATTATCTTAGTGACAGGTTCCGTTGTTGGAGTTGCCTACATAACAGAGTTCTTTATTGCAGCTTATTCAGGTGTTCAGTACGAAAGGTACGCTTTCTTTAATCGTGCAACTGGTCCTCTTTGGTGGTCTTACGCAGCAATGATGTCGTGTAATGTACTTTCACCACAAATATTCTGGTTTAGAAAAATGCGTGAGAACATCGTTGTGTCATTTGTCATAGCAGTAATTGTGAACATTGGTATGTGGTTTGAACGCTTCGTGATTATCGTAACTTCACTTCACCGTGATTACCTACCCTCAAGCTGGACGTATTTCACTCCAAGAATGGGAGATATTGGAGATTATATTTTCTCATTCGGTTTCTTCTTTACACTGTTCTTCTTGTTCACTAAGTTCCTTCCAGTCATAAATATGGCGGAGGTCAAAGCGGTAATGCGATCATCTTCCGAGATGAAAGAAGAGCCGAAGAAAGTTACTGCATAACTTGGGTTAAAAGTTTAAAACGATATATCGCTGCATAAATGACTGATAACAAATTTTTAGTAGGCATCTACGACGACGAGCGTGTGGTGCTGAAGGCTGTCGAGAAAGTCAGGGAATCAGGTATCAAGATTCACGAAGTCTTTACGCCTTTTCCAGTTCACGGACTTGGTCATGCTTTAGGTTACAAAATGCCAAGAATGGGCGTTCCTGCTTTCTTGTTTGGTATGACAGGAACGGTCTGTGCGTTTCTGTTAACATTCTGGACAATGGGTGTTGACTGGCCAATGAATGTTGGTGGAAAGAATTTCTTTCCCTTTCCAACGAACATACCCATCGTTTTTGAGTTGACCGTATTGTTTGCCGCTTTTGGAATGGCATTCACCTTCTTTTTTATGGAAGGGCTAGGGCCAACGGTGAAGCCGCTTATTTTCGATCCGAGAAGCACAGATGATAAGTTCATCATGGCAATTGATTTAGGAAACAACATCTCCGTGACCGAAGGCGTTATCTCAGACACCCTTAAAGATAGCGGTGCCATTGAGGTAAATATAAAGGAAGTTTAATTTGAGATTATTTTAAATAATCCATTTCGATTAACCATATAGAAATGAGTACCCAATTGAAGAAAAAAACACTCTTCTTATCCATAACAGTAGTAGCTATATTGTCATTTACATCATGTGATGAAAAAAGCACTGGTATAGAATTTGCCCCGAATATGTATAATTCAAGGGCATTAGAATCTCAGTCTCAGTGGAGAGAGAATACAATCAATCCGAAAGGAATGAACATGAGAGTCCCTGCCGAAGGAACAGTTCCGAGAAGTTATTTCAAAACTGCTTTTCTACAGGACGATGATAGTACGGTTGTGAATGACTTGATGCGTTATGACATCCCGGCTGACTCGATACAGGTTGCTTCAAGAATTTTGAAAAACCCTATTCCTTGGTCAGAAATAACAGAAGAAGAAGGGAAACTGCTTTACGAGAGATACTGCTTGCATTGCCACGGTGAAAACGGTGGTGGAAATGGTAAAGTAGGTGTCGTCTATAAAGGGGTACCTGTGTACTCATCTGTTGCTTTGAAAGATATTACCGGAGGTCATATATTTCACGTTATTACACACGGAAAGGGTAGAATGTGGCCACATGGTTCACAAATGACTCCTGAGGAACGTTGGAAAATTGTTCACTACGTGCAACGTCTTCAACTCGGCAGTTAAAATATAAAAAGATAGTTCTTCCTCTCAGAGATAATAATAATAAAATACGAAATGGCTCATTTGCACGAAATACCTTCAATCGAAGAAAATTTTGAGTTCAGTCCCGGTCTTAAATCGAAATTGCTTTCGGCAATTGCTATTGGCGTAGCAATGGTGGCGTTGGGAGCTTTCCTACTGCATAACGGCTGGAGCATTGGAGTTTGGGAGTCATCTGCTGAAGGGCATGGTGGTGCTGGTCCCGAACATGGCGAAGGTCACCACGGTGCGACACTTATGTCTAGAATAGTTGGAAATATTTGGATGAACAGTGTCTATTTCCTTGGTATATCTTTGATAGGGGCATTCTTTATGTCTTACAACTATGTAGCGAAGGCGGGGTGGTATATTTCCATCAAACGCGTCGCAGAAGCGTTTCCTGCTTTTATGGTTGTTCCAGCTGCTGTATTACTTGTCTTGTATCTTATTCCAGCTACGCGTCACATTGTTTTCCACTGGACACATGACGGTGTAATGACTCCTGGAAATGAGCTCTATGATGAAATTATAGCTCAAAAAGAATGGTACCTCAATTTCTGGTTTTTTCTAATACGAATCGTAGTCTACTTTGTAGTCTGGTATGTATTGTGGAGACAAATACGCAAATACTCACTGCTAGAAGATCAGTATAATAATCTAGATCATTATCACTCAAGTCGTAAGTACGCTAAGTTCTTCTTGATATTTTTTGCGGTTACTTCTTCAACTGCTGCTTGGGACTTATCTATGTCGATTGATACGCATTGGTTTTCGTCTATGTTTGGGTGGTATCACTTAGCTAGTTGGCATGTATCTGGTCTAGCGGCAATTATGTTGACCGTTTTGTTATTGAAGGATCAGGGGTATCTGAAAGCGGTCACCGACAGCGTTTTACAAGATTTAGGAAAGTTGATTTTCGGCTTTTCAATCTTTTGGGCTTACGTATGGTTTAGTCAGTACCTTCTCATCTACTACGCTAACCTCCCGGAAGAAACAATCTATTTCAGGGAAAGAATCAGCGGGTTTGATGGTCGTTATTTTGCCCCATTTATAATTAACATAATATTGAATTTTGTATTTCCTTTCTTTGTAATGATGGCACGTGATTCAAAGCGTAACAAGATACTACTGAAACTTGCTTGTGGGGCAATTCTTGTGGGCCACTGGTTTGACTTTTATCAAATGTTGATGCCAGGAATTGCGAAAGAACAAGGAGGGATTGGACTTATTGAGTGGGGCACAACATTAGTTTTTGCATCATCTTTCATTTTAGTGATAGCTCATCAATTGCAGAAAGCAAACTTGATCCCTAAGCATCACCCGTTTATCAAAGAAAGTTTAAACCACAGCATCTAAAATTTGAAGATAGGAATAAACATTTATGATAAACATTTCATTTAAATACCAAAGTAAAAATCATAAGTAGATGACAATAATAATCGGCATTTTAGCAGTTGTATTCTTAGTGATGACCTTCATGGTCCTGAGCAAGACACAATCGCTATTGAAAGGAATACGTCCAACCGAAGCGGCAGCTGATGATGATGGAGATTACGTAGACGATGCGAATAACTTCAATGGATACGCCATGTTTGGGTTTTGGTTGTTAAGTATAGTTGGAGTTGTGTGGTCATTTTTGCATTATCGGAAAGATTTTCTTCCCGAAGCTGCATCGGTTCACGGAAAAGAAACAGACTACTGGTTTTGGGTTTCAATGTCAGTAATAATGGTAGGTTTTTTTGTGGTTAACACACTTCTATTTTATTTTGCATACAAGTACCGTTTCAAGAAAGGACGTGTGGCAACTTTTTATCCGCACAACAACAAACTAGAAATAATTTGGACAGTAATCCCGGCAGTAATAATGGCAGGGTTAGTATTTACAGGTCTTAAAGTTTGGACTGATGTGATGGCAGACGCCCCTGCAGATTCAGAAGTGATTGAAATCATGGGTAAGCAATTTGGATGGCAAGTAAGGTATCCAGGAGTTGACGATAATAAGTTGGGTAAATACGATTATAAATTGACCAATGATGCCGAGGGGAACGAGTTCGGAATTGATTTCGCGGACGAGAACTCATTTGATGACTTTGTAAATCCTTCAGTTATGCACGTCCCTGCTGGCAGACCAGTGCTATTGAAAATTAGAGCAAGAGACGTTCTTCACTCAGTTTTTATTCCACACATGCGAGTCAAAATGGATGCGGTTCCGGGAATGCCTACTAAGTTTTGGTTTACCCCAACGCAAACAACCGAGCAAGCACGCATTGACTTGGGAAACCCCGATTTTAATTTTGAGATAGCATGTACAGAAGTGTGCGGTAGAGGTCACTTTGCAATGAAATTAATCTTAGTTGTTGATGATGAAGCATCTTATGAAAAGTGGAAAAGAGAGCAAAAACCTTTACTAACTACATATCCCTCTTTCATTGATAAAGTACCCGCAAATCTGAAAGCTAAAGCGATGAAATACCTGCCTATTGATGAAACAGCTTCTCCGGCAGTTGCAGAAGAGTTGGCAACCGGTGGAACAGGATCGCAGGCAGCACTAAAATAATAAATATTCTATAAACAAACTATAAAATGGCAGCAGTAGCACCACAAGCAGTAGAAGCCCATGCACACGAAGAGCATGAGCACCATGAGCTGAGCTTTATTCGTAAATACATTTTCTCGGAAGATCACAAGGTAATCGCCAAGCAGTATTTAATCTCAGGTATTATTTGGGCGGTGATAGGTGGGCTGATGTCCGTCGTCTTTCGTCTGCAGTTGGGCTTTCCAAACTTAGATATGGCTTGGTTGAAGCCAGTTTTGGGGCAATGGATTTCTTTGTCTGCCGAGGGTGTTGGTAAACTAGATCCAAACTTTTATCTGGCGTTGGTAACAATGCACGGTACAATCATGGTATTCTTTGTATTAACAGCTGGTTTGAGTGGAACATTCTCTAACTTTTTGATTCCGCTGCAAATCGGTGCACGCGACATGGCGTCTGGTTTCATGAACATGCTATCGTACTGGTTTTTCTTCCTGTCAAGTTTAGTAATGTTCCTCTCCATCTTTGTGGAAACAGGTCCTGCTGGCGGTGGTTGGGTTGTATATCCCCCACTAAGTGCGTTAGCAGATGCTAATCCTGGCTCTGGAATAGGAATGACCTTGTGGTTAGTTTCCATGGCTCTCTTTATTGTGTCAAGTTTGTTAGGCGGTATCAATTATGTTACTACCGTAATAAACCTTCGTACAAAAGGGATGTCTTTTGACAAGTTACCGTTAACAATTTGGGCATTTACATTCACTGCCATCTTGGGTATCTTAGCGTTCCCTGTATTATTCTCTGCGGCATTACTATTGATATTTGACCGTAGTTTTGGAACAAGTTTCTTCTTGTCCGAAATTTATGTGAATGGTCAGGCATTACCTAACCAAGGTGGTAGTCCGATTCTGTTCCAACACTTATTTTGGTTCTTAGGACACCCAGAAGTTTATATCATCATTTTACCTGCTCTTGGTATTACATCTGAGGTTATTGCTACAAACTCACGCAAGCCAATCTTCGGTTATAAGGCCATGATTTTCTCAATGGCTGGTATTATGTTCCTTGCATTTATTGTCTGGGCACACCACATGTTTGTGACAGGTATGAATCCTTTCTTAGGATCCGTATTTATGTTATTAACATTAATAATAGCGGTACCATCTGCGGTTAAGGCCTTCAATTACATTACCACACTTTGGAGAGGTAACATTGTGTTTACTCCTGCGATGCTGTTCGCAATTGGTTTAGTATCGTTTTTCGTATCTGGTGGTTTGACGGGTATCATTTTAGGAAATAGTGCATTAGACATTCAGTTGCACGATACATACTTTGTAGTTGCTCACTTCCATATTGTTATGGGTGCAGCCGCAATATTTGGGATGTTAGCTGGTGTATATCACTGGTTCCCCAAAATGTTTGGTCGTATGATGAATGCCAAGTTGGGATACGTTCACTTTTGGTTGACTTTTATAAGTTCATACTTAGTTTTCTTCCCAATGCACTACATTGGTATTGCAGGATTTCCAAGACGGTATTACCAATGGTCAGGTTTTGCAACCTTCGACTCGTACGCTGACTTGAACGCATTCATTACTGTTGCTGCGATTATATCAGTGGCCGCCCAGTCAGTATTCATCGGAAACTTTGTTTACTCAATATTCAAAGGCAAAAAAGCTCCAGCAAATCCATGGAATTCAAATACATTGGAATGGACAACAGATAACCCAGGACATGGCAACTGGGTTGGAGAAATCCCAACGGTTTATCGCTGGCCTTATGACTACAGTAAGCCTGGTGCTAGTACCGATTTTATTCCCCAGCATATTCCATATTCAGCTACTCCAGAGTCTAATTTAGCTCATGAGAATGAAATGATTGCTGACGAAGAAGAAATCGAGAAGATAAAGTTTGACGCCAATATACCTGATTAATTAAAAATCCTCAAGGTAGGAAGTACACTGTACAACGTACACTCTTCGTACCTTGTGTAGTGTACTTTTTTTATGGACAAAAGTAAAGCATTTAGAAGATGGGGTATTGCAACAGTAGTTGCTGTTTACCTGTTAATTTTGGTCGGAGGAATTGTTAGGGCCACTGGTGCGGGTATGGGTTGCCCTGACTGGCCAAAGTGCTTTGGAATGTGGATTCCACCGACTACTGAAGCAGAACTTCCGGCTAACTACAAGGAGATATTCGGAGCAAAGTTGAAAGGTGAAGTATTATTCAATCCAGTTAAGACTTGGATTGAATACGGGAATAGGCTCATTGGAGCACTAATCGGGCTTTTCATATTTGGAACTTTTGTGTTGTCAGTAAAAACCTACTGGAAACAAGATAAAATCATCGTAGGCATAAGTTTTTTCACGCTTATACTGGTTTTATTTGAAGGATGGTTGGGTTCGATTGTCGTATCAATGGAGTTGCATCCAGGTATGATTACCATTCACATGTTGGTTTCTATAGTAATAGTAGCCCTGTTGCTATATGTTGTACTTCGCTCGTACAACAAAAGTCTACCCATTGAGGAGTTTAAGAGTAAGCAAGCATTGAATTTCATTGTCGTTATACTAATATTCTTTTCCATCGGTCAAGTTTTGATGGGTACGCAGGTTAGAGAATCTGTTGATATCCTATTAAAAGCAAATGCAGGTACAGTTAGCGAAGATTGGCTCAGTCAGATAGGCGGTAAATTTTATATGCACGCTGCCCTTTCTCTAGTCCTCCTGATAGCTCATTATATTCTACTGAGAGAAGTGAAAGCGAGCACCGCTGAAAAAGGACTAGTTTCTAAAACAACTACCTACCTTTTCGCTGTTGTACTAGTAGAGATTACTAGCGGAAGCATTATGGCATTGTTTGATATTCCAGCATTTGCCCAGCCTATCCACCTATTATTTGGGATAGTAGTTTTGGGAATGCAATTCAGCATATTTTTGTTGATGAATCGGGAATATGTTTCTAATCAATTGATAAGAGCATCTTAAAATGACAGAAGTTATAAACTATAAGAGTTACATACAGGCCAAAGCAAGAGCTTACTTCGACCTGACTAAATTCCGCCTCTCAATAACGGTGGTTTTCTCAGCGGGATTCGGGTACTATCTCGGAGCTTCAGAAATGAGCTGGGGACTGCTGGCATTGTTTTGTTTCGCCTCATTTACTACTACGGCGGCGGCAAATATCATTAACCAAATCATAGAAAAGGATTTGGATAAGTTGATGAACCGGACGAGCAACAGACCACTTCCTAGTGGCAGATTGAACGTTAACGAAGTGATGGTGTTCGGTTTTACCATGGCAAGTATTTCAATCTTTATACTATTCAGCTTTTTTAGCTGGAAAGCTGCCGGATTGGCAATGTTATCTATGCTACTGTACGGGTTTGTTTATACCCCGTTGAAAAGAGTTGGTCCAATCGCAGTTATTGTGGGAGCCTTGCCTGGTGCATTTCCTCCTATGATTGGTTGGGTGGCTGCAACAGGGCACTTTGGTTTAGAACCAGGTATTTTGTTTGCTATTCAATTCTTTTGGCAGTTTCCGCATTTCTGGGCAATTGCTTGGGTTACCCACGAAGACTATACTCGTGCAGGTTTTAGGCTGCTTCCTTCCAAGGGGGGGCAAGATCTGAACTCTGCCATCCAAATGATGTCTTACACACTCTTCTTGTTGCCCTTGTGTTGGGTGCCTTATTACCTTGGTATGACGGGTATAAACTCTGCAGTGTTCGCCATGATTATGGGAGTCTTATTTTTAGCCCAAACGTTTCAATTGATGCGAAAGGTAAATCGCAAAGCAGCTTTACAGCTAATGTTCGGGTCGTTTATTTATTTACCGTTTGTTCAGATTGGATACTTAATTGACAAAGTTTAAATTATATGGCAGAGCAAATTAATCTTACACAAGAAAAGCCAGACCAAATATTACGTATAAATAAATGGAAATTTATCACGTGGCTCTTCATTATCTCTATCGTTATGCTATTCGCCTCGCAGACGAGTGCGTATTTAGTTAGAAGGGCTGAAGGGAACTGGGTGGAATTTATAGTTCCCGCAATTTTTTATTACAGTACGGCAGTTTTAGTGTTAAGCAGTGTTTTTCTACAGCTTTCTTACCTGTCGGCAAAGAAGGACAACTTTGTAAATCTAAAGATATTTATTTCAGTAGCTTTTGCAGCTGGACTTGCTTTCTTGGTGATGCAATACTACGGATGGCAAGACTTACAAAGGCAAGGAGTCTTCCTTAAAGGAAATCCTTCAGGTTCGTTTTTCTACGTTCTAACAGGTTTGCATTGCTTTCATCTAGTTACAGGTTTGTTTGTACTCTTGTTCGCATTCGTTGCGGCGTTCCGCACAAAAATCAACGCAAAAGAGTTGAATCAACTACAGGTTTGTAACACTTATTGGCATTTCTTAGATTTGCTATGGGTCTATTTGTTTGTGTTCTTATTATATTTCAGATAATTTTAATCTAGTTTTTTGTGTGTCGGGGCAAATATTTAATTATTTTTGTCCTCCGATTAAAAAAACACTAACTGTTATATGGCTACTGCAAATTCATCTACTCCTACTCCCGAAAGGCTAATGTGGCAAGGAGGTACCCAACCAATGAAGGTTGGCTACGGAAAACTAATGATGTGGATATTCCTACTATCTGATACGTTTACGTTTTCAGCTTTGTTGATATCTTACGGACTAGTACGTTTCAGCTATCCTTCCTTTCAGGATTCGAATCCCGGTGTTTTGCTGAAAGATTTTACTTTCTCTCAGGAGTGGTGGCCTACACCCGAAGCAGTTTTTGAGGCAGTTCCGTTCCTACACGGAATGGCACTTCCATTAGTCTTTGTCGGAGTTATGACATTCATCCTTATCTTCAGTTCAGTAACGATGGTACTTGCTGTTGAAGCAGGACACCGTATGGATAAAGCTGATGTTGAAAAATGGATGCTCTGGACAATTTTAGGTGGTGTTACTTTCCTAGGATCCCAAGTTTGGGAGTGGAACCACTTCATTCACGGTACGCCAGAAGGTTCTATGATTGATGGCGTGCAGTTTTTCGGGGCCAACCTAGTTTATAATCAGTACGGTCCTACGGCTTTTGCCGATTTCTTCTTCTTCATAACTGGTTTTCATGGAATACACGTATTGTCTGGCGTAGTCCTCAACATAATGGTTTTCTACAACAGTGCAAACGGTGTCTACGAAAAGCGCGGGCATTACGATATGATAGAAAAGGTCGGATTATACTGGCACTTTGTAGATCTAGTTTGGGTATTTGTATTTACCTTCTTCTATTTAGTGTAAAAGATTCAAACACAGGGAAAACACCTTTAACATATTAAAAGCTTAGACTCATGGCAGAAATAGTATATGATAAAAACGGAAACGCAAAACCTCAAACTAAGGCACTTTGGCGGGTATTTTGGATTTTATTAGGAATAACGGCGGTTGAATTCGTAATCGCGTTTACAATCAGTTCGGATACTGGTTTCGGAAAATGGTTGAAAATTAGTCTGTTCATCATTCTAACTTTCGTGAAATCATTCTATATCGTTGGAACGTTTATGCATTTGAAAGACGAAGTTAAGTCGCTCATCTGGACAATCGTATTACCGGTTATATTCGTAGTATGGTTTATTGCGGCATTGGTTTATTTTGAAGGCAGTTACATTGGAGAAGTAAGGTAATAATATGGATCGTAAATTCTTAAAAGCCGGGATACTAGCAGTTTTGTTGGGTGTTCCGGCTTTAATATTTGTAATACTGCATCAGTTTGGGCAAAACCATTATGACCTGCCTTACTTGTTTCCAGAAACGGACAACGGCGGCAACGCTGTGGTGGCAAACGGAGACACGGTGTTTATTCAAGCTCCCGACTTTGAGCTGACAGATCAGTACGGGCGAGACTTTTCATCGAGTCAAATGAAAGGGAACGTAACTATAACGGGCTTTTTCTTCACGCGCTGTGGTACAGTTTGTCCAAAGATTAGCTCTGAGTTAACCCGAGTTCAAGGCGTTTTTAAAGACAATGAAAAGGTGTTGTTAATGTCCATGTCCATTGATCCTAAGCATGATTCAGTCGATGTACTGAAAGACTATGCTCAAGAATACGAAGCCATCAAAGACAAATGGTTTTTCCTGACGGGTGACAAAAGAAAAATCTACGACTTAGCTATTAAAGGTTTTAAGCTTCCCGTAGCTGATGCGTCAGAATATAATCCTGAAATAACAGATATTGATGATACGTTTATTCACTCTGAAAAATTATTGCTGATAGATAAGTCGGGTTTCACACGAGGCATTTACGATGGAACAAATAAAGAAGAAATTGACCGTTTAATTGTGGAAATAAGCGTGTTATTAGACAGCTACAACACTCAAAGGTCTGACAAGTAAAACTTAAAACGTAAATGAACAATACAACTGCACCGAGCGACGAAAAAAAGTCAATGGTATTAATAAATACACTATCGGTAGTTATTCCGGTAACGGTAGCCATTCTGTTAGGAATCAGAACGAAACCTAACCTAGGAGAATGGACGACCATTTTACCGCATTTAAACGCCGTTATAAATTCGCTAACCACCATTTTCTTATTAGCCGGATTATGGTTTATCAAGCAAAAGAATATTCAATACCATCGATATATGATGACTATTGCGTTTAGCCTAGGAGCATGCTTTTTAGTGTTCTACGTAATATATCACTTGACTAACAATTCTACAACTTATGGTGGGGAAGGTACCATTCGTTACGTTTATTACTCTATACTAATCAGCCATATCATGATGTCATTGATAGTATTACCGTTTGTACTGAGAGCCATGTTCTTTGCGGTTACTAAGCAATTCGTCCGACATCGTAAAGTGACAAAAATTGCATTTCCGATTTGGCTTTACGTTTCAGTTACGGGTGTGATTGCCTACTTGATGATTTCTCCGTACTATATTCAGTAAATCCGTGTGGAAAGAAGCTTATCATCGTTAACTATACTATATGTAGTATAGTTAACGATGATAAGCTTTGTACTATCCAATGGTTGTGGCTTCGCACATACAACCCAATACTACTACGGCTAAAAGGCAAGCATATTGTTATTAATCAGGAAATACCCCTCCAGAATGAGTTTGCATGCTTTGATTCGGTGATTTATCCATACAAAGAACTTACTGGGCTTCAGAAGACTAAAGAAATCTGCAAATTTTGACGAAGTACAATCCGTTATTACCGTAGGTGGTAGCACTACTGAATGGTATTCCGTTTCGGATGACAACGTACGGACAAAAGTAATTCGGGATAGTCTGTGAAAAGTATAACTCGGGACCTAGGTTAATAATGTTGTGTCAAACAATCATTCTACTTTCGGGTACAAAATTCTGCTACGAAACCACGTCACAAAACTCGAACTTAAAAAAATAATTCTCCTTACTGGAGTTAATGACATCGACTGAGAAGACTTGGGCGATTTCGATAAAGCGATGCTGAAGGGAAATTACGTAATATCGAGTAAGAGTAAGGATTTTCTCAAAGCGGTGGTAAATAATAGCGACGTTACTAACTTAATCTATAATGTTTCAAAGGATTTAGGCACTAAAGACAAATATATATTTGTTGACCGAATGTTGAAGTTGAATTTCAAAGATACACCACTACTCAACGACTTTACATCTATCAAAAAGTTAGAGAATAGGATAAGTTTGTAAAAGCTTGTATTGGTCGAATTACGGATTTATATAGGAAGTGCGTTGAAAATGGAGTAGAACCCACATTCATGACACAGTTGTATGTGTTCGGAATTGGAACTGATTCTGTGACTAGAACTGACTTGGCAAAGTACAAACTAAGCGATAATCGCAATGATGAGCTTGTATGGAAACAACTTGAAAAGTACAACGACGCACTTCATACATACTGCATCGACAGTAGTATGTTTCTGGTAGAATTGGCTAATGAGTTGCCCAAAAGCAACGAATATTTTACGACGATATGCACTACACAAATGAAGGGTCAATCCGGATCGGATAAATCGTAGCACGTGGATTTACCGACCGTAGAATAAAAAACCAACGTTGAATACTTTTTAACTTCGCTATTTATCGACATTTTTACGATTTCAAAAGCGTTGAGCCAAAAAAAGGCTAACGAAACATCATCTATTGTTAGAGTTACTATATGAAAATTCTCGGAATCTCAGCCTTTTACCATGACTCAGCTGCAACATATATAGAGAACGGTGAGGTCATTTGTGCGGCTCAGGAAGAGCGGTTTACACGTATAAAGCAAGATTCGGGATTCCCGACAAATGCCGTTAAGTTTTGCCTGGAATTCGGGGGCGTT
>Ga0136554_1000238_pt1 | contig 20626 bp, 16 predicted proteins | sample AntRauTorckE5431_FD_104637 | JGI IMG/M metagenome (GOLD analysis project Ga0136554, IMG submission 104637) | Saline lake microbial communities from Rauer Islands, Antarctica - Metagenome Torckler E5 #431 | ecosystem: Environmental > Aquatic > Non-marine Saline and Alkaline > Saline | place...
CAAGCGGGCCGCTTGTGGCCTAGCGGTCCCTCCCTATCAAAGAGCTAAACCCATATATCTTCCATCAAACGCCACGGTCGCTACTCGTGGTCGTCCTCCAGCATTTTTCGAAGCCCTCGCAAGGCCCTCCACCTTGAGAGCAAGTCGTCTGCGAATACCCCGAAGAGTGCAGGTTCCGCACTAGCCCTGTACGTAATCGCCATTCTTAATTTATTCTTAGTCATTTATTGATGCCCATTTCTTGTTTCTTATTCCATACTTCGTTCTCGGTGTTTGATCTATGAATTCTGCGCGTTTGCTGATTCAAAAGTCGATTTGGACTAGCTGACTACTGACTAGAAAACAAATACAGGCAACGCAAAGGCACGAAGCGCCCCTGTCCTGCGTCAAAAGCTGAGTGCTTAATGGTGAAGTCTGCATTGCACAGGGAACCAGCGGGGTATAGCGGGCAGTATTAAACTTCATTTTTAGCCGCGCACTCTTCAGCGAAAGCAATGGCATCGCTTTTTTGCGTCTACAAAAAACACCATCCCGCCACTAGTCGACGCTCTTCTTTTTAGTGCTGGCCCCACTGTTGATGCTGCTGTGCCTGAGGTGGTGGTTGAGCTCCATAGTCTGCTGGAGGCTGTCCCTGCTGCGGCTGCGACTGCTGAGGCTGCGGCTGTCCTGGCTGCTGTGGTGGCGGCACACCGCCTTGAAGAGGGTAGCCCTGAGAAGGAGGAGGAGCTTGCTGCCGTGCAGGCGGGTAGCCTGGTGGCGGCATCATTCCTTGCGGTTGCGGTGGCGGCCGCTGTTGCGGAGCATACCCTGGTGGTGGTGGTGCACCGTTCGGAGGTCGCCCCCATTGTGCCTGCTGAGGCTGCTGCTGCTGCTGTGGTGGCGGAGGTCCCCGTGGGGGGTACCCCTGCTGCTGCTGCGGTGGGGGATATCCTTGTGGGGGGTACCCTGGCGGAGGCCCGCCTCGTCCCTGCGGGGGCCCGCTAGGAGGAGGCTGATTAGAGCGCTGGAAAAGCCCTCCGAAGAATCCCGGCTTGGACTGTGGTGGTGGTTGGCCGTAAGGGGGCATCGGTGGGCCGCCATGGCCGCCGCCCTGGCGAGGGGGAGGAGCACCCATTGGCTGCTGAGCAGGTGGTGGGCCCCGCATCATCCCGCCGGGATATCCGCCGGCCTGGGGCGGGACCGGGGGACCGCCGTTGGGATAACCGCCGTACGGACTACCGCCCATCATAGGGCCACCACCACCGCTAGCGGCAGAAGGCGGCGGCGGGGCGCGCATTTGCATGTCCCGCTGCCGCGCTTGGAGCTCTTGCTGTGCGATGGCCTGCGCTTTGGCGTGCTGCTTGGCCTTGATGGAGGACGAAAGAGGGGGATGGAAAAACAAAGGAGGTGATTCAAGGAGAGGGAGAAAAGCAAAAATGAATAGAGAAGGAAAATGATATAAAATCTATGTGAAGATGGCCAAAACTCAATCACGCCTTTTGAAAATGAAGGGAAACTTGAAAGAAAACCATAAAGCAGGCAAGCGGACTAGAGAAGTGTACGCAACCAATTATACCTGATGGCTTTCCAGATCCCACCACTGAATTCCTGGGATGTCGGTGGGCGTAAACTCAAAGGCGTCCAGTCCACCAAACTCGCGCAGCAGCTGCTCCGGCGCAATGTGGTTCATGAGCTCGTATTGGTCCGAAATGGGCACCACCTAAGGAGACACATGTATTGTGGCGTGGCAACGATAATGGGTGTGAGATGTAACAAGAAGGAAAACATTAAACGCGCTGAAAGCCTTGAATGCTATGCACTTGTTGCTGTCGACTACGGTTTCCATTAACTCTTTCTTTATTTGGTATTTTTCCTAGCTAGCCACTTAATCGCTCTGTCTCAGATTTCCTTACCTTTTTGCGGGTCGAAGCGTCCAAAAAGAGCTGGCCTGCCATCCACGCCGCTCGGAAGCCTGGCCCAGTAGGGTACACCAACACCTGTGTGCGTGAACAAAGACGAGGGCAAGTAGTGACTCTACTATTCATGTACGCGTAAGAATAGAAATAGATCTCTCCAGCCTAGGCTGTCACAACACCAACACGAAAAACAGCACCACGCGCGAAAACGTGTGCAAGACCTACTACTTAGTAATGCGCTACAAAAGTGGGTGCATATTTCTAGAGAGCACATAACTCTTATGTGGATCCATGACAACAAACAAATATGATTCGAAAGACCTTGTCGAGCCGTTCGGGGAAATTGTTGGCCAAAATCGGCGCAATGGCGCGGGCCAAGGTCAAGTCTCCGTTGGCAGCAGTGGCGCCCTGGCGCACAAACACCAGGGTGATTTTGCCGGTGGAACTGGCGTCGGGCTTTTCCGCTTGCTCGGCCCAAAACACCGCCGACCGAAGCGCTTCGTCGAGATCTGAGGGCGCCGTTGTGCAAACAGGTAGGTAGCGTGATGAAACAGAAAGAGGAATTGATGTGTGGAGACGGAGGAACATTCGTAACGTAGAAAATGAAAAGAGGACAAGGATATGAGGTATTGAAGTAGAGAACGATTTACACCAATAACGTATAGAAGCAGAAGGAACAACGAAGGCACAGCTACATATATCTGATACAAATAGTATTCCACCCTTTAATTCATACCGCGAGTGTTTGGGTCTTGGTTTCGCACGAAATGGTACAGCACTGCGTTGCCGCTGCGGTCCCGGCCGTGCAAAAAGGTCTTGCCCTTGATGAGCTCCCCTAGGCAGCTCTTGGGGTCCACTGGAGACCCGAAACTCTTTTTCCTGCACAGTGCGTGCAAAGAAGAAGCCAGGCATAGAAAAGAGGGCAGAGAATGAGCTAGGGCGAAAGCTACACAAAATTTACCAACAAGAATGCTAAGCCTTGCCACACGCATTTATACAAAATCACAAAATTCGCATTCTTTTGCTTCCATATGCTTCAAAACACACACTTAGAACTCACCACGCAAGGTTGTCGTGCAGGAGCTGCGTGGCCTTGGACATGTCCCATTGCCGCGCCTTGAGGAACTGCGTCGCTTTGGCGGCGTCCACTGTATTAAGGGGAAACCGCCGCACCATCTCGTTGGCCATGGCTGTTTCTGCCTGCGCGCGCGACATAGGAGGTGGCGGTGGTGCGCCCCAGGGCACTACAGCCCCTGGAGACCCCATAGATCCGGGCGGTGGTGGTCCCTGTGGTGGCCCTGACGGCTGCTGCCCCCACTGTGGCTGCTGTGCCGGGTGTGGAGGCGGCTGTTGCTGCTGTGGTGGTGGCTGGTATTGCCACCACTGCGGGGGCGGCGGCGGTCCACCTTGCTGCAGCGAAGGCGGGCGCCACTGCTGCTGCGGTTTCTGCTGTGGTGGCGATGGTGGTGGCGGCTGAGCCCTCCACTGCTGCTGCTGCTGCTGCTGCTGCTGCTGCGGTGGTGGCGGCGGCGGTGGTGGTGGTTGTCGTTGCTGCGGTGGCGGTGGCGGCGGTTGTTGCTGCTGCTGAGGTGGCCCCCATGCTCCAGGCGGCGACGGAGGCCCGCCCTGGGGCTGGGGTGGTCGGAACTGCGCAGGAGGTGGTGAATGCGTCCCAGGTCCACCACCCTGCGGCGACTGCTGCGGGTAAGATGTAGGCTGGCCATGTTGTTGTGGCGGTGGTGGCCTTTGCTGAGCCGGAGGCGGTGGGGGTGGTGGTCGAGGTGGACTACTACTCTGCGCAGGAGGGCGAGACTGTGGCGGCGGCGGCGGAGGTGGAGGAGGAGGAGGGCCGCCTTGCGGCGGCGGAGGTGCCCAACCTTGGTTGCTAGCTCCTGCCAGCGTCTGCTTGGGATCAACAACAACAAACAAACGACACGTGGAAAGAGTGTAGAGATAAGTCTTCTTTGAAAACGTCTAATCATAGTTTTGCCACTTAAAATCATTTAGAGAACTACAGTAGCTCGCGATGAAGATAAAAAAGCAAAAATATAGCTCGAACCAGGAGTAGCGAGCCACATGCTACGAGCCGCATGTTGAAGCGCGAGGCGCAATACGGCGTTCAGGTTCAGGTGAGAGGTTTGAAGACACGACACACGACACACAGGGTGCTTGCGAATTCGTGAGTTTACTTTACTTTTCACTTTCCTCTTTCCAAATCCACTGAAGCACTGAAGCACTACACTGAAGTCGAGTCTGTCTAACCTTTCGCTTCTTTGTGGGCTGTGGGCTCGTGGGCTCCGTGGCGCTTGTGGACGTGTTGCCAGACATAGAATTCTCAGCAAACTAGCAATTTCACGTTTCCGGTGACGCCGCTGCTCCTGTCCATACCTTCGGTCTATAGTTGTCTAGCTAGGTTGTTTCAAAATAAGAAATACAGTTCCCATGTCGAAGGCCGAGTTTTCGTCCAAGGATTTGGCGCTTTTGCTGCCAGATCAAGTTGGGGATGCCTTCACTATGATGCACACTGAAGACTCGACAGCGCTAGACGTAGCTACGGTTGAGGGCTTCGTGCCTAAGATTGACACCTCCAAAAAGGTAAGCCGATTGCGTGCAGGCCAAGCACCAGCTGATCTCCATGAATACGAAAACGACGAGGAAGAGGGCGCCTTCGACTTCCGCGCAGGTGCAGCCTCATCGGCAACAAGTTCAGCAGAAGTGCAGGCAATGGCAGCGGCAAACGCGGCAGCTCAGGCCGTGGGTAGTTCAGGGCGGCGGCCTTCGCGGTGGGACTCTGCAGAACCAGTAGCCAGCACGTCGAAGGCACCCGACAGTGACGAGGAACCGGTGCGGCGGCGGCGGGTGGCAGCGGCAGTCCTAGAAGAGGAAGAAGATGAAGACGAGATGGTGCCTGGAGACATTACAGCATCACAAAGCATGGTGGAAAACGTAGAGGAGGACGAGGAAGAGATAGCGGCGCGGCGCGCGCGCGTTCGTGAACGTATGCGTCGGCAACGAGCTGAGGAAGAAGAGGAAGAAGAAGAGGAGGAAGCAGAAGAAGAAGAGGCCAAGGCGGACACCAGCACTAGTGCTGTTGATATTGCTGCTGCTCCAAGGCCAGCCGGCGGAAGGGCACGGGCTCGACCCGAAGAGGATGAGGTCGAAGAAGAAGAAGAAGAGGAAGAGGAATCTTCGGAGTACGAAACTGACAGCGAAGACGACGACACCGGCGGCCCCGGCGTACAGCTGCTCAAGCCTGTCTTTGTCGCGAAATCCAAGCGTTTGACTTTGCAAGAAGCAGCGGACCAAGCGGCCAAAGACGAAGCAAAAGCAAAGGCCGCCAAAGCTGCTGCTGAGGCCCGCAAGCAAGAGACCCGCAATTTAGTCGCCGAGCAGATCCGGCGAGAAGACTTGGAGGCAGCGTCCACCCTTGGCGCTGGGCAGGGCGGAGATGAAGAAGGCACGGGCTTGCCGGACGACACGGATGACCTCGATGATCCGGTAAGTGCTTTTACCCCATAATTTTTGCATAGATTAATTGGTGATGTTTTTGTGTTGGGAACTAGGGGTGAAACGGCAAGAATAGATTTTGAGTTGAACATGCGCTACAAAATCTGTATCATGACCTTCAATACATGAAGATATAGGTTCTTAACATTGGCTTCTGCCTTGGACTTAGGTGGAATTCGAGGCGTGGCGTTTGCGGGAGTTGAAACGGCTGCAGCGCGATGGGGCCTTGCGGCAGCAGTTCGAGCTCGAAAAGACGGAAACCGAACGGCGCCGGGGGCTCACCGAAGAGCAGCGCCGCGCCGAAGACCAAGCGCTGGGGAAACTGGACGTCAAGGAGAAAGAAAAGTGGAGCTTCATGCAAAAGTACTACCACAAGGGCGCGTTTTACATGGACTCCACAGAAATGGACCAAGGCGACGTGCGCACCAAGAAGTACGCCGAGCCAACCTTAGAAGACAAGTTCGACAAGTCCGCGCTCCCGAAGGTGATGCAGGTCAAGAAGTTTGGCTTCAGCGGGCGCACCAAGTATACGCATTTGAAAGACCAGGACACCACCGACTACGAGTCTGCGTGGATGCAGGATACGGGCTCCGGCAAACGCAAATTGCTCGACGAGAAATTGTCAGGGCTCGGCGACATTGACTCCGCTGGCCGCAAGCGGGTCAATAAAAAACCTTAGTTCGTTGAGTTAATTCACGCACCATACGCTTGTTGCCTTCGCTACTATATACTGTTGTATACTAGTAATGAGATAGGTCTATTTCATCTTTTATCTTTGAACTCTTATCGTAAGTGTAATGTGTAAAATGGAGTTGGTGTGGTCCGTATTTACCGCAGTAAACCATTATCCATTACAATTCTGCTATATTGGACTGAAGTAGGGGAATCACCTAGGAATCAAATAAATCTGGACTTAATAGAGGCGAGTTGAATTTAAATAAATTCGTTTCTTAATTATTGTTAATCATTAATTTTGAAGAATTCCGTCTGAGTTTTATACTGTGCGTTGCGTGTGAAATGTGATCTCTCATGGCATGTCACAGCGGACCATGTAAATGATACCATTACCTATATGCGCTAATGCATAGTTAGAGCACATCCCAGTCACCAGCATCCCAAGCATCATCGCCCTGGTCGAAGCTAGCAGTTGACTCATCGCTGGCAGTTTCTTTGTCGTCTTCGTCAGCCGCTGCGTCAGCTGCCTCTGCTTCTGCTGCTGCTTTTTCAGCTGCGGCGCGGGCTTCCATCATTTCAGGCGTTTCTTCTTCGTCTGCTATCGCTTGCTCTTCTGCTTGCGCCGCAGCTGCTTCCGCATCCAAACGCTTCTTTTCCATGGCTTCCGCAGCTGCCTTCAATTCAAGCTCTTGCAAGACCGCAGCAGCCTTGGCCTCTTTCTCCGCCGCGGCTTCGACCCTCGCCTTCTCCGCTGCTGCTTCTTCTGCTGCCGCAGCAGCTGCTTTCGCCTGCGCCTCACGTTCAGCTGTAGCCGCAGTTTCTTTCTGCCGCAATGCCTCTGCTTCCTCCGCAGCCTTCGCCGCGGCTGCGGCATCGGCGTCGGCTTGGGCGCGAGCTTCCTCTTCTGCGGCCTCTGTGCCCACTTCAGCTGCCCGCAACTTCGCCGCCGCGGCCTTGGCGCGCCTTGCGCGGGCAGCCGCCCGGTCATCTTCCTGAGTGCGCCTAGACGCGGCGGCCACTTGAGCAGCGGCATCTTCATCAGCTTTGCGAGCACGTGCTTCTCGCTCGAGCTCTTGCCGCACGAGCAGAGGCCGCTCGCGGTTGGCCGTTAGCTCTTCGTCGAGCTCCCGCGCCCCCACTGCGGCCCGCAAAGCTTGGAGCTCGCTGAACAACTATTTTTGAGGAGATATATACAGAGATAGGAGCATATAAATGGCATCGGTAACCGTTGGCAAACTCTTTATATGGCAAAATGAAGAAGTAGCGTCCGAACGCTTCAGAAATTGCACGTAAGAAGAGGTCACCCTGCAATCTCTAAACGCGGGAGGGTCAACGGAGATAGAGGTAGTTCAGGAAGAGTACTTGACTCAGCCATAAAATGCTCTAACCTTATCCAAGGCATCCGCAGGTGAACCCCGGGTTAAGTAACCGAAAGGTAAAGGTTTGTTGCCGTCGAGGAGGCCTTCTTTTAATCGAAGCTCACCTACACGCCGCTGCAGCAACTCTTCTTCTTCTGCCGTCAGCGGCTCTCGTGTCGGATTCACGAAAGCCGAGAAGAAGCTAGCGGAGGTGATTTTATTGAAGCAGTGCAAGAATATAACAAAGAAAGCCAGCGAATAAAGTAAGACGAAGCAAACTAGGAAAGCACAAATGAAAGTGCTCGTCGAACTTCCACCTCACTAGCCAAAGGGCAAGCTTCACTGATCAAGATTTTTATAACAAAGGCCTCAATACATGGGACATATGGCACCTTTCTATGTGTCCAGCCAAAACTTTTTTCGTGGTGTGATGCCCTGGTCGGCTAGCTTGCTCCATGTCCCGGGATACTGCTTCTTGCCACGCGTCCTTCACGTGCGCGTCTCGAATATGCTTGCGCTCCTCGTCGTGTAACGGATCGCGCCATTGCATGCGCGCATGATCAAATACTTGAAGTGTAAACGGTGCACGCGGCACGTCGGCAGATGTTTTGGGCTTCACTTCTTCAGGTTCAGCTACAACGCCTCCAGGGTAATCAACTTCGTCATCAAGGCTTTCCTCAGCCAAGTAGTCTTCTTCATTGAACGACGTCACTAAGTCATCTGATAAGACAGTAGAGAATAATAGAGCTCCCAGGAACAATGCACGCCCTGCGAAGGTGCGAGGCATGTGAACTTATGAGACAAGTAACCGCTAACAACTCTTCATAAACTCCGTGAAGAGCATTTCCAACATGAGCGCACGAGGAGAGTGAAGAGAAGAAAAAAGAAGTGGAAGAGTAAATTCGAGAGAAACGCGTAGTTTTGATATATTTACCGTAAATTGATACCAGAGTTGTTTGTTGTTTGTTGGGACATAAAAAGTGAACGACAACTCCGACAACAACACAACAATCCCAGGGAGGGAGGCCCGATCGACGAGGCCAACAACTGCGGCATAGCCGTCCTACACAGCCCTAATTTGAGAGACAATTGGCTGTCAACACAATTAATTGTCATGTGGGCGAATACTGGTGAGCTTCTGAGCCACATTCTTGGATTTCTGAGATATCTATTTAGTGACCTATTTACGTTTGATTGATTCACTCATTTATTCATTCTCGGGTGTCGTAGGTGAAGGATATAACACCTTTGAGACGAAAATGACCGTTTTCTTGGAAGCTATGCAGGTACTCATTAGAAGACTTAGCATTCTAGGGAGGTGCGAGCTCATTCATTGCACTTGCTTCGTCAGCTTGTGTGCTTCTCTGTAACGCATCAACTAGCTTTGAATAGTCCTAGATTTTGGATTACAGCTTTTCGTTGTGCACCTACTGGCCAGGCTCAGGGCTTGGCAACTAAAGTGGTGGGGTTGGATTCATTTTCATTGTCGAATATTGAGGCGGCAACGCCAGCAATGAAGGAACACTTGAACCTCTCGTCCTTGGCTTCGCTTTGTCGCATGCTCTCAGAGCGCGGGTACAGTCGCTACACGACCGATCGCCACACGCCCGACATGGCCGTTAATTTTACGCGTGGTAGGCGAAAATATATTTTGATCTTAGATCACTAGTTGTCGAAGATATTGCAGACTTCCTCCTTTTCCATCCCTTCTTGTCTCTGTACTGCCTTAAACTAGACATACAAGATGACACATGTCGAGACATATTTTGGTTATCCACGTGTTTTTTATTTTACGAGCACTTGCACCTTAATACTTACAGATAAGAAAGCAGCACAGGCTGCACGCGATAGTCTTACTTGTCTGGATCGGCGAAGGTCAGACAGCAGCAGTTCTCAAGGCAGTGAGACTGGAGACTCGAGCAGAAACAGGGGCTCCAAGAGTCAAGGCAGCCCAGCTAGCGACAGCAGCCGTTTTCTGAAAAGAAATCGTTCTCTTACTCAAAGTTCGAGTTCCACAGCACAGCGTAGCGAGAGCAATGTAGCAATAGCCGAGGGCCACAGCCGGTACCTCCATGGTGGCGATGACATTGCCGCTGTCGGCACTCCCAGGAACAACAAAAATGCCGACAGGAGGAGGAACCGCGATGGCAGTAGCGGTGTCAGCATGATGGGTGGCGTGGCAAATGATATACAGAAACGGCCCCGCATTTCAAACAGTAGCGATGGCGCAGCAGTTAATCACCGAACTTCTATGAAGGCGCTTCGACCCTCCATAGATTCGCAAGGTGCTAAACATGTTGCCATGCCTGTAGGCACCTCGGTACAGATGGCACTGACTCCCGGAGCAGTGCCACAAACGAGCCTGACCATGTCCACCTTTTTGGACGCAGCCCTGCTGGAGCCGTGGCCTCTTGCTCAGCTCCTCTCTGCGCGCTCCGCTTACGCTCAACAACAACAACACGGCCTGAGTGCTGCCAGCAGCAGCAGCGGCAGCAGCAATTCTAGCACGATTCAAACATTGAAGGAGCCACCGCTAGGGGAAGACACATGTAGTGCTCCTGCATTGCGCAACTCTTCGCGGCTGTCACGGAGGTCCGGTGGTGATGCTTCGTCCTCTTCGCCAGCTACGAAAGACGCCTCGACAGCATCAGCAGCACCAGCACCTGCTCCTGAGCTTCTTTGCCCAACTTGTGGCGTAGGAATAGCTTTGGATGCACTAGACGATGACCCCGAGTCAAAACTGCCCACGGCAAGCTTGGGCTGCGATTTTTGCCCTGAAACTGTGCTCTGCACGCGCACGCCGCAGTGCTTTGCGCTGCACCACTCAAAATACCTTGCTCTCTTTCAGCACCCTCCGCCAGCACCACCGCCACAAGTGCTTCTTCCTTCGCCTGCTGACGCGATGAAGAACGCGTGGGTTTCTTGGGCCCGTGAAGAGGGACCTCGTGCCATCGCTGCCGCTGCTGCCGCTGCTGCCACGCGTGCTACATCTATGAGCACGGAAGGTAACGCCAGCTCCTCTGGTAGTGGCGAGCTCGGAGGTACTGCACCATCGCCATCGTCTACCACGCCGTCTACCACGGCCACACCCTCAAGCTCAGCGCAAGGCGATGATCAGACGAACACTGCCAGTCGTCCTCGAATGGCGCGGCCTAGCGCGCCGCTGGATGCAAGCACGTGGGCCGTGCGAAGCCGCTACGGCTGGGCCTGCCCCCACTGCTGGGCTGAAGCTCTCCAGCGCTCGCAAGGGTGGGAGTCCCAGCACCAACAGCAACAATTGCGGCAAGAAGCAGGCCAGCCGTGGAGTGCACCTCGACCTGCTGCTTCGTCTCGAGGAAGCGGTTCCTCTAGTGTAGGCAGTGGCGGCAGTAGTGGTAATGGTGGAGAGGTTACAAGGCGGTCTAGCCGAGGCACGAGCTATTTGAGCAATGCAGACATGCGGGATTTCTTCGAGGAAAGCGACCAGTTGCTCGACCAGTTAGTGGTGAACCGCCATAGCAGTGGACAACAAGGCCACTCATCTTCTCGAGCGACCACGAAGGACAGCGACGATGGCGACGATGGTGATGGCGATGGCAACGATGTTGATAAGGATCATGATACAAGATCTGATGACAAAAGTAGTACTAGCACCAGTAGTAAAAGAAGTGAGAGCGACCATGGGGGCAGTGTCGACGATTCAACTCCGAAAGCAAAGAAGAAAAAGAAAGGCCGACCGTCTTTTGCGTCGCTTGCTGCGAAAGCAGCAGCTGAAGTAGAAGTAGCGGATGCGGAACCGACGTCTGAAACGACCGATGAGGCAGTGGCACCTGAATCAAGAGCAGCAGCAACATCGATGTTGGCGGATTCAGCGGTCTCGGATAGCAGCCATAAAGACTGTGTTTTAGATCATAGGGGAAGCGTGGACTGCAATGTACAGGTTGAGGCCAATGGGAGTCGAATTAACAGCGCTGATAACATTGAACTGAACAGCATTATCAGCACAGGCGACGATGGAAGCAGTAGCGAAATTGATAGCGGAAGCAAAGGCAGCCCAAGTGACAGTGCAGCTGCTAGTGAAGGCGGCAACAGAAGAATTATGAAGCCAGTGATGCGAGAAGCAATATCCCTGCGAGGGCCTTGCTCTGAAGCAGCGCCAATGGACATATCGGAATTTTCGACAAAGTCAACGGAGGCGATAACGCTTGAGCCGTCCTCGCAGGAGTCAGCAGCAGCTGCGCCACCTCAGATTGGTAACGATGGTGGATCAAGTTCTTTGCCGGTGCCCTTCGGTCAAGCAAAACCATTGGTCGATATCAGTAGGTCAGTGCCACCGGATTATCCCTCTTCGTTGCAGCAACCTGCAATCCAAAGCAGTGGAGAGGAGCCCAATAATGCACCATGCGCATTGTCGGTTTCTCGCTCCGTAGAATTTTGAATATTACCCTGCCTAGCGCTCTCTTCGTCATTTCGAATTGTGCATATTGTGCAACGAGCCCGAGTGTTACGTATTGCACGTGGATTGAATTTGAATTAGCTACCGGCTGGGCCAAGCTATTACTTTTTTATACGCGAGAGGTATTTCAGTATCTTAAGGAAATCCCAGTATGAATTTCCTTTGTGCCTAGAGAGGGAAGGAGAAAACAAACCAAAGAAAAATCGTAGCCTGTTGCTCGCTAAGCAGAAGCAGGCAGTACTCAGCACTCACCTACTCCAACTCTCTTCTCACCTTCTTGAAAGTGGAAAGGGCTAGAACTGGTATAAAAGAAGCAATTCCGGGCTAAGGTCAAATCCTAGGGCCCTCTTGTTTGAAGAATTCCTCGATTCACGGGATTCGGCGCTGTAATGGCAAATAGCAAAGGGTCGGCCATAGCCACAAACTGGTGCATGTGGGCTGCACATTTCAACTCAATATCATTCGCTTCGCGTATAGTTTAAGTATGCGCGCATTTACGAGTGTTAACGAGTGCATGGGCTAGGCTGGTTACAACTAGCTATTCGAAAAAATCCCGTTCAGGTCGTACTATAATTTTGATATCAGCGGCGTTGATGAGCGTCCGAAGAACAAAATGCCATCCTTGATAAGGGAGAACTCCGTAACTCCTCCGCTATAAGTCGCTTTCCTTCCGTGTCAAGTAGAGCTGGGCTTTAATAACCATATACCAAAAAAAAAAAAAGGCTGAGAAGCCCTCAGTATTCCTTACGGGATTTCTTTGCTAGCCAGCTCTTCGGTTTGCTCTGTGCTTGAACTCGAGTTCAAATTTGTCTAATATATTTTTTTCTCCTCTGAAGCCCTTCGATTTCTTCTTTATTTTCCGCACACTTTCTTCGCCGGCCGGTCCTTCTTGTCTCGCCGTCTCGCCGCTTGCGGTGCGCTCACTTTGAACTGCTTCACGTGTATACAAAGATCTCGAAGCGATACATTTGAAACGGCATTTGTTGGCCTAGCTTCAGGAAGGGGATGGATAGCCTCTACTTCATGGAAAAGTTCAGCACTGCAGAGCTTGAACTTGCAGGCGTTCAACCCTCGTGGGGAAGTCGCGTCCTTTGCCCGGACCTAGGCCTCCGGCCACGCCAATTCGAATATGACCCGAAGGTGCTACACCACAGAAGTTAGGCAGTTAGGGTAATTCCTCTGCATAACAAGGGAATGCTTCACACAACAGAGCTCAAGGAATACAGGATGCTATTCTTAGGTGTAACTTTGCCTGGTTTGCCTCACTGCCACGTGGTCTTTGCCTTCTTCCTCATGCATCGATGCAGTCTCTGTTACCTGTTACTATAGAACGAAAGCTACTTCGGCTCCTACTCAAACAATTTTATTTGATCTACACCTGCGACTTTATTCGCTTTCCTTGATATTAAAGTTTAAGCACCTGAATTACATCTTTTCATTCGACGCTTTTTTTGTATACCTAGGTGCCGGGACGTATGGTATTTGGAACTATCCGAGGGTCGGCTGTGACCTTTAACCACCGGAGTGGCAAAGTCGTTCGACGCTACGAAGCCGGCATTTCAGACGCTTCCGAGGGGGCAGGCGTCGACGCCATCCTAGGCCTCTGCTGGTTGCGCCGTGCAGACAACAAGTTTATCGCCGGCTCGTCCTCGGGTGTCTTGTCTTGTTGCTCGGCAGCTCCATCCGACGAAGCTGGACCCCAGGCACCCGCAGCAGAGCCAGCAGCCACTGCAGAAGCACCGGAAGCACCGGAAGCAGTGTCGTCGCCTCTACGAGTGGGAGGCATGAGAAGTGTGCTGAATTCTATTCGCCGGTCTCCGAATCGCTGCAGCTCTGCCGACGGCAGTAGCGCTTTACTCGACGGCGTCCTCGGCCAGTACCCGCAGTTTACAAAGCTCACCTCGGTGCACGTCAACAGCGACGACACGCGGATCGTGACCTGCGGCTACCAGAGCAGCGTTCGCCTCTATGACTTAGAAACGGCCACAGTGCTCACGGTGCGCAGTTTCGTGCTATCTTCTTTTACTTTCCTGCCCTATCTTTACAGAATCATTTTGTCCTCACTCGTTATTATGTTACACCCTGCCGTGCACACGTGTTCTTAGAGTACGCATTTCCACTTGCATTTGCAGTCTAAACATCTTCACATGCGTACATCTTGAATGCGTGCAGGACATGGAGAACATCCACCAGACGCATATCAACATTTCGCGTTTCGCCCATCATTCGCCTCACATCTTTGCTACATGCTCCTTCGATAAAACCGTCAAGGTATCAACAATTACACCTATTCTTGCTTGGTATAGATGAATGGCAGAAGAAAACCAGTAATGTATTAGTTCTACTTTGATTGTATAATATTGTGCCTTTTGGCCTCTGTATATCACGTTTTTCTTTATCCATCTTCTTCTGCGATTTTCTGTTACATTTGTTCTTTCTCGTATATACGGAAAAAAATATGGTGTGGGTTGCTCTAGATGTGGGACCTGCGCGTTCCCAAAGCAGCAGGTGGAGTGTACCAACCCCTGTACACCCTCGATAGCAAGTCCGGCCACGTCATGCTTTGCTGGTCTCCCGATGACGTGCACTTGCTCACGTCTGCGGTGGACAACGAGGTGACTCCTGTAGTGTACGACTTAAGATAGGTTGTTGCCAAGAGACTCATCACTCTCTTGCCTACTCTCGATCAACCCGCAAGTACCTGCCTATGTCAGTCCCCTCCATATATACTTTTTTCCCGATGTGCATCACCTATACTTTTGGTGTGTCAGGTGCGCCAATACACGGCCCTTGACGGGCGGCAGCACTTGAAACTGCCCATTCCTCAGCTCCACCACCGCGACAACTACACCCGGGCTTACTACAGCGCTTCTGGGCGGTTTATCTTGTCGGGCTCCAGTGAAGAGCAGTGCATTCGGTATAGAAAAATAAGAGCGATTCATTCCTGGTGCTCTGCTTTGAATGAGAATTCGATGGGCACAAGAGAAGTATAACACGATGACAGAACAAGAAGTGCTGTCTTTCGCCCATTTTTCCTATCATAGCCACCATTCCTTGTTCTTGTGCTTGTCTTCTCACGCCTGTTTTCTTCTGTTTTTTTCCGTGGCTATTCTGGGGTTGTGTGCGTCATCAAAAAGGTTGCACTGCTCGAGCACAGGGTCGCACTTGCAGTCGGCTGAGCTGTACTCCGGCCGCCGTCACCACTCGGCTTATGTGCAAAGTTTGCGAGGGGACCCGCACTGCGAAACCAAGTTTAGTGTTCTGGTGAGCTACCGTGACACAGCTTACCCCCTCGAAATTGTGGCCGTAGACATGCTCAAACTGGGCAACCAATCAGCGAATCGTCACCAGGAAGGAGGTAGAAATCGTAGTAGTGACAGTAACAGTAATGGCAGTAAGTGCGGCGTGAACGAGGCTCTTGGCACTGAAAGCTTGACATCTGACTCTCATAGTGAGGTAAGAGTTGAACCCGCAGTGCCGCCGCCAAATTTTCACAACAGCGCTCCTGCGCCTCCGCCTGCTCCGCCTGCCACTTTACCACCTCTGCCGCCGCCGTCTTCAACTTCATCGCCATCTTCAGAGTTTCCTTCGGCATCTAAACCAGCAGAAAATCACAATCACTACGACGAAAACGCAACCGAGCCGAAAGTAGACAGCAGCCAGGAGGAGATTGGTAAATTCAGCCGTAGCAGTGGTGGCCGCGGTCGTGTTATGAGCGGTCAGGATAGTGAGATTGGCGACGGCGATGGTGACGGAGCCGAGGGAGCTGGGTTAGGCGATTCGTGGTTCGTTGTTGGGCGGCCGTCCCCACTCCTACTGGAAGGCCTCAGAACTGCGCTACTTGGTGAAGATACTGACCATCAGAGCGGTGCAGGAGACGTACGTTTGATATGTACACAACAAGGTAGTGATGACGGATCTCATGCACAGGCAGCAGCAACGGAAGCAATTAGTACAACAAGAAGAAGCTGTGTGTACCTTGCCCATGCCGTACTCCTGGCTGCTAGATCTTCAGTGCTGCGGCGGGAACTTGAGGCAAGGCGTAACGGCAGAAGTGCTGCTGCTGCTGTAAATCCTCAAATTGAGGTGGCTGGTAATAATAACAAAAGAAGCGTTGGTGGTCTTAACAGCACCTCTCGTAAAACACCCGCTAACGCTTTGGATACCACCTCAGCAGCCGATGGCACTGCATCGACAGTTGTGGACGACATCAATCTGCCGTTCAGTGCACCGCTGCTGGAGGTAGTGCTCGAGTACCTTTACCTCGACCGATTGACGCTGGTGTGTGATCGGGCGGTGCGGCCAGATAGTGCTTGGCTGGCGCGACCGGACCTGTCACTATTCGCTCCTCAATCTCGTGTCAACCGTACCAACGCTGCGGGTGTAGCGGGTAGTGCTGCTGAGAGCGGCTTTGATAACGGTACTGCTGGCAACGCTGAGTTCCCCGAAGGGAGAGCAGAAGATGCGAGTAGAAATGGTAACCTTACAAGCGGTAACCAAAGAAGTAGCGACAGTGACAGCACCAGTGTTGAAGACCTCGATGATAATGACGGTGAAGCCTCGAGTGTTGGAGACCGTGCGGATCATTTCTCTTCCTCGGCAGCTTCTAACGACAGCAACCATGACGACGACAGCAACAACGATAGAGGCCAGCATCGGCAGCGCTTGGTACAAGAGTGGCAGCGCGAGTGTGGCAACTGGCAACTAGTGCTCGAAGAGTGCAGTGCAGTGCTGGATGCAGCAAAAGCTCTTGATCTGGCTCATTTAGCAAGTCTATGTTTGGCTCGCTTGAAGCGATTGTTTGAACCTACTACCGTAGCAGCTGTAGCTGCCTGCGCTCGTCGTGCTTATGAATTGCCGCCACTTCCAATCTCCTTCGGGAATCTGAGTAACGATAGCAATACTGGCCGTAGTACTGGCAGTGGCGACGAAGGCGCCGATGCTACAGCACCGACTCCGTTGATGAACGTGGCTGCAGCGCCAGCCTCAGACCTCATAGCGTTTTGCGCCCACTATTTAGTGAGCCATCTGGACATTGCGCTGATTGCGCAGCGGCACCAGTTTTCGGAGAAGAAGTCTCTCGCTGCGAAAGGAGGGCAACCTGTTGACGAGAACACGACGGGAAACGAAAGCAATACGGTACAGGGCGCAGAATACTCAGCGACCTCAGCACAAACTGCACTTGAGGGCGGCGAATTGAGTATCGCGCATAGTGCAAATGCAAGTGTTCGCGTTCCTGAGGGTGCAACCGCAGCCTCTCTGATTGCCAGTGGTGTCATAAGTTTGAGCCCGGGAGGTTGGCTGTTGTCAGCTACGCTAGGCCGACGGTCACAAGCGGCCCAAGTAGTGCAGTCTCCTAAGGGAGGGGCGGTCTCGATTGAGCCACTGGCAACGCCTTTGGTGCCCGCTTGCAATGTAATGTTATATTTGTGAAATCAAAGTAGCACATGCTTGTATTTCTGCTTTTTTTTAATCATCTCGTGTCTGATTGCCTCAGTAGCAAAGTCGACTGCATGCATACTTTGTCAACTGTGGTTAATCACTCCCCTTTTTTTTCGACAACTTCTTGTATATTTTCAGGGCCACACCTGCACGCCAGTCTTGGGCGGTGATCGCGTGCTAGTGCTTGGCGGTAGCAACCACGGGGCTTACCATTCCCTTCGCGACGTGATGATCTGGCATGCCTCAACGGCTACATGGGTAAAGCTGCAGACCCGCTTGGCTCCCGGCTGTATAATGCCGTCGAGCGCCATGTTCCATTCCGCCACTCCTCTGGAAGCACCTTTAGTAGCGAAAACCCATCGTAGTGTCAATGGCAAGGCTCACACTAGTAGCAGCATTGATGGTAAGGCTAGTAGCAGCTGCTACACAGACAGGAGGAGAGATACTGACATGGACAGCAGTTCGTTGTGCTATAACAGTGGAACGCGGCGAGTGCTGATGTTCGGTGGTATTCTCGGAGACGTTCCTGGCACAGCAAGGGCTAGCCATGTTGAGCATCGTCCACCTCAACCGCACCTCTTCGTACTGGATTTGCCTAGTTTGAGGTGCAAATTAATGGAGAGCGTGTGGATGTACTGTATTTTTTTCAAATCTTTCACCTGAATTGTCACCTCAAATTTGCATATTAATGAATTTAATGCAGTTCGTCTTCGTCTTCTCACTTTCCATGCATCTTCAAATATGCCCTCTCTGATGTGGTTCATGACTAGGTGGTACACACCGCATGTCAACCCCGACCGGCGTGCATCCACAGCGCCTTGGGAATCTACCTTACCGGGCAGTCTCTCAGAGGGAAAACCCTGCGGCCGTATACGGCATACCATGATGGCTCTCTGGCCGCAAACCAACGATTCTCCGTACAAAAGCAGTAGCATTAGCGGTAGCATTAGTGGAAACCATGAGAATCGCAACGCCACAGACGAAGAAGGGAGTGGCGATAAGCACGTTTCTACGCTTGTGCTGTTTGGAGGGTATTATCCAGACGCGAGACTTGCGCTCAATGACTTGTGGTGCTTGGATGTGAGAGAACAAAGCAGAAGTGATAGCAGCAGGACCTACAGTAGCAGCAGTAGCAGCAGTAGCAGCAGTAGCAGCAGCAGTGGTCGCAGCGATTTGTGGCAAAATAGCCAAGAGGATGGAGTGCATGAAGGCATGGAAGAAGTAACTTCTGAAATCAGAGGCGAGGCAGAAGACGAGGAAGGTGGACAATACATGTACGCGTGGCGGCGTGCGCGGGTAGCAGGCCAGGTCCCGGAAGCTCGCCTCGCGCACTCCGCCACCGTAATCCCCCCTTTTAGGAGGGCCCTCAACAGCGCCGCAGCCAACGATGACGGCTCCTCAGACGCCATCTCCACCAGTTCAGGACCTTGGATGGTGGTGTTCGGTGGAGTCGGCATCGGCGCGGTGTTCGGCGACGTTTGCGTGCTCAATTGTGCCAATGCGATGGTGAACGCAGCTTCTATTAGTGGTAGTAGTAGTGATGCGGGCAACTATCACCGTAGTAGCAGTAGCATAGGCACAGTCGCTGATTTGGAGTGGGAAAACGTGCAAGTGCAAGGCACATCTCCTCCGCCACGCTACGGCCACACGACGTCTCTGCTTTCTGCACACCGTGCAACGGTTTCAAGCAACATTAGCAAAGGCAACTACAACAGCACGAACAGCGCTGGCAGCCCTGGTGGCAGTGATTTAGGTGGAGAAGCATGCGCCACCTTGGCCTTGTTCGGCGGCACTACAGGGGGTGAATGTTACAACGACTTGTGGCTGCTCCATTGCGACATGGACGCGCATGTAGTGACGTGGTCTAGGCCTCAGCTTTACAACGATCCCAACCATGCAACTTTACCTGCTCAGGCCTTGCCAGCACCATCATCACCGCCGCGGGACGAGGAACAATCGGAGCAGCATCCGGAGGTTCAGCAGAGTGGTGGTGATGAAAGCATACGAGCAGAGGAAGAAAAAGGAACTGCCTCAAGCGCTGCTGGTTGTCCTGCACTTGTGCCGACATCACTATCACCTCGGTCGCGGCATCAAATGGTTGCGCTTTTTTGTCCAGACGATGACGATGACAACGAGAGCAGCGGAGATATGGCTGAGATATTCTTATTTGGAGGCTCGGACGATATTGTCGATCGCCAAGCTGTAGATACCGGAATTGTACCGCCAGCAGACAACTCAGTCTACATCCTTCGGACGCTGAAGTCCTCAGCATTAACAACAACCACAATGGAAGGAGTGACAACAACTGCAGGGAAATCTAGTACTTGGAAGGAGCACGTCAATCCAAATGCTGCGACGCGCCACCAAATTGAATCGAAGGGAGATGAGCAAGAACAAGACAAAGAAGAGGCCGGAGCATTGCCGTTAGCATGGCATGTTGTGAAATCAGCTAGAGTGCTAGCAGTTGAGTCGGAGCCAAGTTTAGCATGGAGCCCTTCAACTCTGCTGTCCGACTTAGCAAGCTTAGTGGATGAACCAGTTTTTGCAGACGTGTCGTTTGCTTTCGAACCGCCTCCTCTTTCACCTTTCTCTAGTGACCCTTATGTGCTACCGGTCGGGGTTGGCGCGGCTGAAGATCACAGTGCTGGTGATGACGATGATGAGAGGCATGCCTGTTCGACGGTTGAATTGCAAAATCCTCTTGCAGCAGCTGCAGCAGACAGTAGTGCGTGGTTGCCGTCCGATTCACCTGGTGAAGCCCCTTTCATGCCCAAGCACTCGAAAATTTATGATGAAGAGAGCAGCTCATTGGACAGTGAGAACGACGAGCGCAGCTACAGTGGTGCTTCTCACCTTCTTCAACCACCACCACCACATGTAGATGCGCCGCCGCCTTCGCCGCCTCTGCTGGCTCACCGTGTGCTCCTCACGCTCCGAGACGACCCCATTGCTGTCATGCTGAAGTCTTCGATGCGAGAAGGGCGCAGCGGCGTGATCAACCTGTCAAGTGACGTCGAGCGCTCTGCTTTTTCAGCAGTGCTCGCTTTCCTGTACACAGATGCTCTCTTTTTCCCATCTTGCCACCCTGCTTGCCCTGAAGGCGGCACTACTACTGGCGGCAATTCCAAAGGTCAGTCTAGCGGTGATGCCAGTGGCGGGCTGTCCACCGGCAAGAGAAGAGCAACTGGCGGGCAAGCACCGACTCCAGAGCTTGTGATGAGCACTTTGTACCTAGGCCAGCAGTACTGCTTGCCGCGGCTCGTTGCGCTCTGTGAAGGGTTGCTGTTGCGCATCTGCGACTGCAGCGCCAACGC
>Ga0136554_1000251_pt1 | contig 19982 bp, 14 predicted proteins | sample AntRauTorckE5431_FD_104637 | JGI IMG/M metagenome (GOLD analysis project Ga0136554, IMG submission 104637) | Saline lake microbial communities from Rauer Islands, Antarctica - Metagenome Torckler E5 #431 | ecosystem: Environmental > Aquatic > Non-marine Saline and Alkaline > Saline | place...
CACACAAAGGAGACGGCGTCGAGAAGTACTCCATACGCGCCTGGCCCAACTTCCGGTTCCAGAGCTTCTGTTGCTGCTCCTTCGCCTTCGCCTTCTCCCTCTTTCATGGTTGCAGTTGCCTCCTCTGTAACACCTTTGGTTCCCATGGCACTGTCTCCATCTTCCGAAGCAGCAGCACCGCTAGCAGTGACAGCAGCACCATCAGAAGGAGTTGTGCGCACAGCAAGAAGGCGTTTGAGAAGGGGGGTGTGGGCATCAGCGAGAGCTAGGGTATTGCCCAGAGCGAGCGTGAGGTCCATCTCCGAAGCAGCTCCCGCCGCCAAGAGGCCATGGATCACCGCGTGCACGCGCCAATGCGGTGGCTTGTCTCCATTCGCCACTTCCTCGGCGCTCTCGGAGCTGTTGACTTCCACTTGAGCAGCGAGGGCGCTCGCATCTGTGGAGGGAGCACCGCCCAGAGGCCCTGCCAGCCCTTGCTCTGCTGCCATGAGCCGCCGCCGAGTAGCCGCGTCCAGTTGCGCCGAGAGCTGGTCTCTGACGTCACGAGCGAGACGAGCGACGCTTTCCGAGGGAAACGCCCCACGCCACCACCCGTGTGGGTTTAAATCCATGGCGTCGCCCCCACCGCTGCCTCCAGGGCCCAGGAGAGGAGTGTTGGGGGACAAGGCAGGAGGCAGCATGGCGGCAATGGGGGGTGGCAGCTCGGCACCCTTGCTTCTCAGGAGAGCTTCCAAGCGGCTGCTCGAATGGTTTAAACTGGCTGCGGTGCCCAAGCAGCGCCTCAGGAAGCGCCTTTCGAGGGACGGGAGCTCCTCAGTCCCGCCTCCGCCTCCTCCGCCGCCAGCCAAATCGTCGTCGTCGTCTCGGTCTTCGTCTTCTTCTTGAAGTTGCGCCGCCCACCGCCGCCAGAACGGCCACCGGAAGCTCGTGTTGTTGAGGTAGTGCGCGAGCAAATCCGCGGCCCGCAAGCTCGAAGCGTCATCCAACAAAGCGAGCCTCTGCCAGAGCACTTCGAGACCCACCGCAATGGGGTTCCGAGCCTGCTCGTTGGCTTTGCACACTTCCAACAATGCTCGACTCAGCACGGCGGCGCTGCCCCCACTCCGGAGGCTGCACCCGCCGTGGCTGAACCCTTGCCCCACTGCTGCGGCAGCTGCTTCACTGCCAATGCCCTGACCTGTGGCCGCAGAAGGGGGCGCCACTGCTAGCGCCAGAAGGGTCTCCACGATGAGGTAGTCCGCGCGCAGCGGCTGCATCGCTGCGTCAATGGCTGTTGCGTCGTCCTCACTGGCACCTCCTTGGTGCAATGAAGGGAAGCTGTACTGGTGCTTCAACCCCAAGAGCTGCTTGGCCAAGACCTCGTGGCTGCCTTGGATCACGCCGTTCCACCGCACTACAGGAGCAAACGCGGCAAGCACGTCGGCTGACAGTTCACGCAGGACACACTCGAGCCCCAGAGGCAAGGACGCCAACTGGGCTCCCGGCGGGCCGCACCGCGCGTCGAAGAGTGGCAAGTGCGGCACTACCAAACAGGCTGCGCGCGCGTGCCAGCCCGGCCACAGGTGCCACGGCAAGGGTGGAGGGCCTGCGGGAGGAGCTGTTGAAGCAGTGTCCGAGTCAGCTGCTGCTGCTCCGTCACTGCTGCTGCCGCCGCCGTCGCCATTGTCTTCTGCCATTCCAGCCGCAGCGATTTTGGCGGCGGCCTGTCGCGACGCGCTTCCAGCATCGTCGTCGTCGTCTGGGTTGGTGCTGGTAGCCTGCAGGCCAAGGGAAAGCTTGGCAGGTTCGAGTGCATCGACTAGGTCCGGGTCGTTCCAGCACCAGCACCGCGGCTGCTCGTGGCGAGGTACAGGAGCCACACTGAAGCCCGACTTGCGAAACCCTTCTGCGGCACGCCACAACGCATCCAAATTGTCTCTCGAAGGCGGCGCACTGCCCCCTTCGTCGTCGTCGTCCTCGTCGTCATCCTCGAGCTCAACTTCAAGGGCGCAAAGCGGCATGGCAGCGGATTCAGACGTCGTCGTTGCTGCTCCAGGAGTGGCAAACAGAGCCTTGCGCTTCTTCACGTGCAGCTCGAGCACACCCAGCAAGGAGGCAAGGTCTCCGGGTGCCTGTTCGGCGAACGCAGGGCCGCAGGCTAGCAACGCCGTCAGCACAAGCACCGCGCACCCGTCCTGCTCCGCCTGTTTCCGGAAAGGGCCATCTTCGGTGCGCTGCGCTAACGCCTGGAGCATCGCCATGAAACCGTCGGCACCGCTCACTCTCAGAGCCCCACTCGCGCACAGGCTCGCCAAAAAAGTCAACAAATGCTTTGCCTTCCGCGTTTGGCCGGAGCCTACGGCTGCGACACAGGCCGAGGCAGCAGCCGACGCCACGCTCTGAGCGACATCACGCACGGCAGCGGTAGCCGCGGCCTTGGCAGCAGCTTTTGCTTCGGCTTTCAGCACTGCTGCAGCGCCTTCACCTGCGGTGGCAGCTTCTCCTTGCTTGCCCTCAGTTTCTTCTTCGTCATCGTCGTCGTCGTCGTCTTCGTCGTCGTCGTCGCCTCCCTCGTAAGCGGCCATGAGCGCGCACATCACTCCGAGCAGGGGGGCATGCACGGGAAGCTCCGCCGCGCACCGCAGCACGGACGCCCGCACTGTTTGCGCTTCTTCAGCAGACGAGCCGCTCACGTTTTGGGCCAAAGCAGCTGCAACTGCCTGCACTCGGCCCACCATGGGATTGGCATTCGCATTGTCTTCGTCGTCGTCGTCCTCTTCCTGTAAGGCACAGGAACAGTAGTGGAGTCACATTATTTAGGGGGGTGCTCACTCTTAGGTAGTTGAAAACATGGCCGGGGTCCAAAATAAAGTACACTCTCCTCTAGACACTTGCTGATCACCTAGAGCCTGCGAGTAACACATCATTGCGACCATTTGCGACCATACAATAAATCCCACTTTCGCTCTCTTGCATGATGTGCACCACATGTGCGTTTTACCTCCATAGCATCGTTGAAGTCGAGACCTTGCTTCAGCAGCTCCACCACCTATAATATAAATCAAGCGAGATCAGTGAACGTTCGCACGACGATAGCAGCATTCTGCTGTGCATAGATATTTGTAGTCATTCTTGGAGTGCTGACGGTGGAAAAAGGAAGACACGAGGACAGGGCCAAATGAGAAGCGCGAAGCACCTTGAGCTCCTCTTCCTCAGCTTCTGTGCGCACAATGACCCGCGCGTTCGTGCCGGATGATTCGCTGCCGTGTGTGCGCATGACCCCGCCGCCGCTGCCTGGGCTTCCGCTGTAATGCCCACCACCCCCTAATGGTGTACAAAATGTTGAAGGCGATGGAAGTGACTCGACTGCTGCGTGAAGTAGTGTAATAAACAGCAGGACCCAGAAATTGAAACTAAAGACGGTACTTGCATGTATTCACCTTTGCCGTATCCTTTACCACCGCCATAGCCTTTGCCGCTATAGCCGCCTCCTTGCCCATACCCTCCTTTTCCGTAGCCGCCCTGCCAATAGCCTATGCCATTGGGACTGCCACCGTAACCTTTACCACCTTTTCCATAGCCACCGTAGCCTTTCCCGCCATAGCCCTTCCCGCCCTGGTATCCGCCTCCGTATTTTCCTCCCCGGCGGTCTGGAGATCGACTGCGGCCGTAATATCCACATGACAGCGAGCATAACAAAACCTCAGCATTCTCGACAGCGAAAGCAACATCTAATGCAAGCAGTACAAGAAAGTAATTCCCTTTACCTGCGATTCCTACGATCAGCCATGGCTCGGACTGTTGCCCTCCAACGACAGTGTCCGAGCTACGAAAGCAATATTGAAGGCCTTCTTCCGGGCGGGGCGCAGCGATGAAATGCAGAGAGAGACGCTCCATCAACTCCATCAAAGCTCGGAAAAAAACAAAAATGCAGAAAAATCAAAAAATTAGAGGTTGAGGTGAGACTGTGACATTATATTAGGGCACAAGACTGAAAATATTTCGTCACGATGTCGATGTCGCTGATGCTGAATCCACCTCGCCGATAGAAAAGCAAAGAGAGAAATGGAAGGCCCAGGAGGGACAATGAGCTCCTGAATAGACTTCAGTTCGTCATGGAACCGAATGAGGCTGCTGATCTTTTAAAGACCAGTATATTTTTTAAGGGGGCTCTCGAAGATCGTATTGCGAAGGGCCCCTCAAGCCCAGTCTACCGCCTCCTCGAAAAGCAGCTGCGCAAGCGCTCTGATAAGCAGCTCACCCGACGACTCTACCTTGCTGTAGCTGATCACGTGACGCTTGTTACAGGCTCTGGCCTCAACGATGATCTAGTAACGGCTATTTTCAGGTATATATTCTCTTTTACCGGGTTTAGGAGGGCAAGGATGCATGGGATGAAGTTTTAAAACCTAACCTAACACTTACGATGGCTATGTTTAGGAACTAGCTTTTCCCGTGCAAAAGCCCCACTGCACTGATTTTTTCGCTTACATAATATTATTTAATGATTGTTCGTACTCCGCGTGTATGTCTTATGTTGCATTAGTTCTGTCATCTCATCGTCTTTGTTCCCTCTTCCATCGATGGGCGGGTGTGCCACACAGTTTTGACTATTGCTTGAAAGATGGGCTGTCACCAGAAGCAGAAGGGTTGCGTGGTGCCTTCGAAGTCGCTGCTCGGTCTCTCGTCTCGGCAAACGCGACCTTAGCGGCGCCTTGCCTCCGCTCGCTTGCCAAAGCTTTACAGGGCGTCGCTTACGCAGCGGCGAACGGCCCCCTTCCTCAGCCTCCTGGAGTGGAACCGCCCACCCATGAAGTAAAGTCTGACGACGCTGCCACAGCTGGTGATAAAGATGATGTGCCTTCGAGCAAGTCGGAAGTGTTGGCAGCTTCGCTTGCTGCGCGCGTGGTGGGTATGGTCATAGGCGTTGTAGGGGCGGTGCCAACCGCGGGCGCCTCGCTCATTGGATGCTATTTCGCCGAATACTTCCCACACCGGTTCCGCGACGAGCGTTGCTTGGTCGTGTACGCACGAGGGGTGTTGGAAGTCGCGCGACGCTTACCTCGCTTATCAGGGGACTTAGTGGCGCTACTCGTGGACCGATGCCTGGAAATTGACGTGGAAATCAAGCTCGACGAATTTGGCAACGCGAAGTTAACGGGCGCGGCCGCAGCAGCTGGGGGGGCCGCAGGAGGCAGTGATAGCGAAGGAGATGAGGATGACGAGGAGGAAGAAGAAGACCCAATGCTGCTTGGGTTCGGGGCCTCTTTGGGCAATCGCAAAGCCGCGACTCCTTCCGGTGCAGCCCCATCGCCTGCTGCAGTTTCCTCAGAATCGTCGCCTGCAGCCGCCGCAGCGCTGTTAACCGCGCCCTTGGCAGTCGATGAAATGGCTTCGAAGCTAGACGGCTTAATGCTGGAGCTCTTCAAACACTTGGATCATGTGCTATTACCAAAGAAGCCACTGGGTGATCACGACCACGACAGTGAGGTGCACTACACCATGCCTGCTCCTACCGGTAGTCGAAGCAGTTCCGCTCCTGACCTCGCTCGGGTACAACACACCAACGGAGGCAGCAACAACAGCCAATTAACCCCATCAATGTCATCTCCATCACTCCATGCCTCCCTAGAGCCACCTACAAAGACGGTGTCGAGCTCTTTTGTTGCGTGGGGTGCAGAACACGATGACGCTGCTTTCTTTTCTTCCATGCCGAACCATCCTCTCAAAGGCGGCAGTCCTCGGTCTCCCGTAGGATACCCCTCGTCTTCCCCGTCACCGCCGCGCCACCAGCTCTCTGCATCATCGCCAGAGAACGACACGTCGCTGCGGCTGTGGCAAGCGCTGCACGGAGCCTTTGAGTCGCAGGTGTTGCTGACGCACCGCTCCAAGTTCGTGCAGTTTCTATTGTTGCGCTTCGTGCATCTGGCGCCTCAGCACGGCCCCACTTTTGCTGCTCGGCTGCTCCAAACGGCCACCGACAAGCGTGTGCCACATGTGCGGCGCGTGAATGCGGTGAGGAGATGTACTTTGAGACTTTGTGTTTTGCGCTCATCAAGCCGGTGCCTAATTGGCTAGTGTCTCAGCACAATTTTCGTCGTCTCTTCAGCTGATGTAGTTGATAGTTATTTTATTGTCATTTGTTACCGTTAGCATCCCTTTTCTCTCTGGCGTTGCCTTCATTCTGCAGGTGCATTACTTGGCGTCGTTTTTGGTGCGCGCAAAAGCATTACCGCGGCTTTCGCTGATTGCGTCCATCGAAGGCTTGCTGGCTTGGTGTGAATCGGAGCTGCCGTATGAAGAAGCCCAGCATCGCGCAAGGCAAGCAGCCGCAGCTCGGGATCCTTCTTCTTCTGCTTCTGCTTTACACTCTGCCAGTGCCTCCGCCAGAAAGGCTCAGCCTGTGTCTATTGCTCCCCACTCATCGGGTTTGGCGAGGAGCCTCATGGGCGATCGACTAGGCAGTGCGAGCAGTAGCAGTCACAGCCAAGGCAGCAGTAGCGTGAGTAGTGGCGCCGCTGCCGGTTTGTTAGACCCTTCCGAGCTCGGCAACCATCGTTTGGGGGTGTTTTACGCGGCCACGCAAGCCCTGTTTTACGTGTTTTGCTTCAAAGGGAGGCAACTCCGCGCTTGGGCGCATGACGGCGCGTCAGTAGCATCAACAACATCGACACCTGGTGACAGCACTGGAACTGGAGCTCCTTCAGTTTTATGTTCTGTCGATTCCGTCACGAGCGCCCCGCCAGATCTAGCTGAAGCCGCCGCTGCAGCACAGCAGGAAGCGACCGCCACTTGTCACGCGTGCCGTCAGCTGGTGGTGCCAGAAAGGTGGCGGCAAGTGTGCGAGTCGCCGCTGCAGCCCTTGACACTGTGCTTGGAACGAGTGCGGGGCGAGTTCATAGCGTGTGCCACGCGGCAAAATAGCAGCAGCAGCGCTGGTAGTAGTAGTTTGTCGTCGTCGTCGTCCCTTGGTCCTCGGCTCTTGCCCTTGTCGTTAGCTCGCACTCTGGAGCAAAGAGCTGTGGCGTCGTTGCGCGAATTGAGCTCTGCCGCTGGTCTTCAGCTCAGCACCCACCAATCATCATCATCGTCGTCTTCCCACACGCCCCATCGAGGCGGCGCTCAGCTAGTCTCAAGCTCTGCGACTCCTTCAGCTATGCCGCCGCCGCGCACGCCGGGCCGTTTCCCGCCGTCTGCAGCAATGCCTGGAGCTCTGCAGCCGAGCCAATCGTTCTCAGCGCCCACGCCAGTGACGCCCCGAGCTTTGACGGGGCACCGCACCCCTGGCCGGGCCCGAGGCCCACCAATTCAGCCACCGTCGGCGGTGTCGGCGGGCGGGCACCGCGCACACGCTTCAAACACGCCAAGCGCGTCTTCTGGGCGGGTGTCTTCGGTCTCTGGCGTGGGCACGTTCAACCGGGCCAACCCCCTCGAGAGCTTCTTCCCGTTTGACCCGTATTTACTACGGTTCAGCCACAAATACGTGAGGGACATTTACTTCGACTGGGAGCCGCCGCCGGAAGATGAAGACGAATGGGGAAGTGAAGATGAGGACGAGGACGAAGAAGAGGACGATGATGAGGGTCAACAGGTAGAGGTAGATGAAGAGCTAGAAGGTGGAAAAGATGACGAAGATGACGATGATGAGGAAGATGATGACGACGATGACGACGAAGAGGACGATAGCCATAGCTCTGCCAGCAGTCACATGCATCGCAATAGTTTGGAACATTTGCGAGGTGTTGGCAGCGAATACGGTCGGAGCCTCGGGTCGGCATCCGCCATGAGCGTCGATTCGCGCACTGACGACGACGACGCTGACGGACGAAGCCGCGCCTATCACATGATGGCGACTTCACCGGCAGCGAAGAGCAGTGCGCCCCTTTCGAGGCCCAACGACGACAGCAGCGACGACGACGACGCCAGCGACAACGAACTGGACCTCGATGAAGATAACGCCATGGGTTACCATAATCATGCGGAGATGAGCTCAGGTGGCCATAACGGAGGTGGCCGAAATCGCGCCGATTCCATAGGCGACTGGTAGTGGTAGTGGGGAGTTGAACTAGGCTTTTCTTATTTGTTTACTCGCCGCAGGAGAGGGGCTATATATCATTAAATTTCGTTGGCGCGTGTGTACGTGTTTCCTGGTTTCGGCTTTCTTGTGTGGTAGCTACTATCGGCATCACCCGGCCAGGTAATTTTACTCGCTTGGTAGTTGGTAGCCTTCTGTAGGACCCTCGATCCTCTCGCCTCTCGAACTCAGATTCCATTGAACCAGATAAGAAAGCCAGAATTTGCCTCTCAGGGGACAGGGGAGGGCGGCCCTTAAATGTTTAATTGGGGTTGCCATGATGGCCTATGGCCTATGTTCAACGCCAATGTCCATAATTTCCCCCAAGCCTTGCCACCTTGCTCTTGCTTGCGCGTAACGCGTATGGGTTCATGCGTCTAGAACGACACGGCGCTTTGAATTAAAACTAACCAGCGGCGAATTCTAAAGAACATGGAACACCCAGCCAAAAATTATCCGGTTTTAACGTTTAATTGCCGATCACCGGCATCGCAGATATGCGGTTATGATAGCAAGCCCACCTCTCACCTACTGATTGCTTGAAGGGGCCAACCCGGAAAGGAGAAATAAGTCGATACGATAGCACCGACGAATGCAGCGCGCGACAAAGTTTTCGACGATAGTACTCTCCATTACCCGCCTTCCCTTTAGTGGGTTAGATAGGATTTTGCGGCGATCTCTGGCTATCTCCTCGAGACAATCTTCGGCGCTGGAGCACCAAAACACAACTGATCCAAAATAAGTCGCATGAAAGCTTCGCCCACAGCCCCTTTGCAACCCTTCAAATCACCAGAACCATCCTTACTTGCACGTCGTTCACCTGCCCCTCCTTCCAATAAGAAGTGAAGGCCATCAGCGCTCTCGCTGTGTCGAGGCAAGGTTACGTGCATGAAGGAGGGTGAAAGTAGTTCAACTCCCAAATTTGGTCTCGAAGCCAAGTATTGGGCAATGTACCCACTGACGGCAGCCATCGCGTGATTATTTCGCCAGCCAGTCGACCGAAACATGGGGGCTACCGCGGGGCCCTCGGCAAAAATCACGCGTGCGCGGCGAGTCTGTGGGTTTGCGCGAAGCTTTTCGATAACGGAGACGAACTCCGCAAATTCACCTAGCACGTAATCGCGTGGGTCGCGCTGCGCAGCTGCATCCCAGTGCCCAGTCATCATCAAAAAGACATTGTCCTCGGTCCAGGTCTCGCCCGGGGCCAAATTCAGCATGAGAAGGTGAAGAGCTGCAGTAGATCCGCCAAGGGTCGCTGTCTTATATTTACAAGCCCGCAAGGACAATGTCTCCTTTTTGCCCTCATAGCCGCTTTCAAAATAACACTCCAGATTTTTAAGTGAGCCGTCAATGGGCACAATGCAATCTTGAGGGCGATTTCCACACTTCATTACATGCTGGTATTCAGACTTGTTCTTCGCATGCACTCCTTGAAATAGCTCGCTGCTCCTTCCTAGTGATGCCTTTTGATCGTTTGCAATCCTAGTAAGGCTGCTATCAACCAAATTTTTCTCTCGGCTAGCTTTCGATGTACCTTTCAAGTGCAATATTTCGTCTAGCATGCAGAATGCTATATAATCAATATGGCTTGCCCTGTGGCACAAGATTTTGATGCAAAAGAGCAAGATCGGATGCATAGAATGTTAAATCACAAGGATCAACATGAGAAGAAGTCAAAGAGTGCGGTACACGTACCCGAGGAATTCTATGAACTTCGTTCGAAAGCATTGCTGATAAGCAGAGCTGCGCTAAACTGACGTTCGCTGAAGTTTCCCACAGCTGTCCTTCCAGACGAACTTGTCCTGGAATTCTGCAAATGGTCCTAGCGCTGATTCGCCCTCAATCGAAGCCCTGGTTACCCAGTGCCCAGCGTCACGAATGGCAGGTTCTTGCTTAGCATCTGCTGGCGTACATACTTCTTCATTCAAGAGAACAACTCCTTTTGCGGTCCTAAAGCCACCAGAATTAGAATTTATAGTACCACCACCAGCAGTAGGATTGAGGTAGGCTGCAAATTTTTCCCATTCGAGAGTGATGGTAATCTTGCTGCAGTTTCCCGGAGTTGGCCTCGGACAAACAACTGCATAATGCCCATCAAAACTATTCTGTACAGCACATACATGGAGAGAGTTGCCAAAGGCGGTCGCATAAAAGCTAGCTCCGCCATGAAAGTGCTTTGATCCCAACTCCGAAATGAAGTAGCGAATCCGACCATCGCCAGTTGGATTGCTTGCATTAGACACCTGATATGACTGCGCGGATAGACTTCTATGCTCTTGATTCTGCCATGCAGGCTGAATCTCCCATGATTTCTTCATTTGAGCAAGCTCCCACACGCCGCTCCAAGACATTGAGTCGAAATTTTCTTTGGAAAGATCAAATGTCATCGGTGGCGTGCACGCGCCCGGTGCGTCAGATAAATTTAGATGTATAGTGTTAGCCTGCACCCCACCAAGACATACTAGTACTAGTACGTAGAGGAGTCTTAGGTAAAGTCTGGGTATTATTTCAACTCCCATTTCGTAGTCCGGTGCGGATTCAAGCCGTACCTCTCCAAATTTTATCAAGATGCCTACGGCGTGCTGCAGCACAGTACTGTAGTAAGCTACAGTGCGTAAGTACTAGCTAGAGTACTAAACTGACAGAAGATCTGGCAAGCCGGCAAGCTCGCATCTTTTGCCAGAGATTGGATCGGATTTTCAGGCCTGTCTCCGTTCTCCGTTCTCCCACCATGACGTCATTATCATGTCATCATGTCATGATACAGTCATACTGACAGTACGTACAGAACCTAAGTACAGTAGTTAGCTAACTTAGAAAGTAAAGGGCGAGGGGCTTGTGGCTTTTATGCTACTTCTACTCTCGTCTCTTGTGCTTGGTAAAACAATCATCAGTAATCTAGCACAACTGCAAGCATGCGGATGAACGATGAGTGCGAGCGACGAATAAACGGGCAGGAACTGTAGAGCGCAGTGCGCTCCTGCAATAGCGCGAGTTTGCAAACTAGCTAAATTGCTGACAATAAGAATAATAATAGTTTTAAGAAGTGGCAACACTCTAATATCGAACTGCTCTTAATTTCGTGAAGCTGGCAGCTTCGCACGACTTTACTTTGTCATGCACCGAGGCTTTACAAGTATCTTTTTGATCTGTAGTCTACTGGTGCAAGTCGCTAGCGCTTTGGTGGCACGTTACCGGCTCAGCAAAATCGCACTTCCTCTGGTTGGCGGCCCGAAGATCCTGAAGCTTCATGCTGCCGCATGCTTCGAGCGTCTTCCCAACGATGGAGCCAACATGAATAGTGATGACTTCGGAATCTTGCAATCGGCCCAATCCGCTTGTGTTTTACTAGATTTCTTGCCGCTGGACCCTACAAATCCTTCTACGCTTAGATCTCTCTTGTCGGGCGCCCGAGTGCCTGGTGAAATCCGTTCCAAGGCACGCGCTTATCCTACTACAGGTGTCGCCCTCGGGAGCTCCAGGGTGGTCAAAGTCGATTTGGATGACGTGATGGCACGTCTTAACGCCACTTTTGACGCGCGTCTTCAATTAGTTGGTAACAATTGCCATGATTTCATTGACAGGGTCTTCGACACCTGCCGCGAGAATTGATTGTACGGCACCATTCGACTATGGGTTTCACTAGTTCAGACTTCTGAGGAGGTCGCTTCAGCTTCAGGAGGAGATGTCGTTGCATTCAGAATATGCCTACCAGTAGTACTGACGACAGTATTTGCGTAGTTGCGGTGCTGCAGCAATAGTTTTGGGCGATGGGGCGACCATAGCAACAGGAATGTATGAGTGTGTTTGGCATTTGGATATGGATATGGATATGGCACCAAAGGAGAAGTAGCGAGATGAGGATCGACAAGCGACTGACTCGGTAATTACCAATGATACTTAAAGGCACCAAACTAATCATTTTTAGCTACTTGGATTGGGATCAACGCAATTCATACTGCGATGAGTTCAAAACCCAATCGGGCATTTGTTCCTGATTAGCTCTTTAATTTTTGCTGCTTTGCTTTTTATCTCTACCTGTTTGCCTTCTAATTCCGGCCCCTCGGGGCTTGTGTCAAAATATTCACTATCTGATGTTGAAATAAAATTCATACTTCCCAGGAATCGTCCAAAATCATATATTTAGCTCGAAGGACTGTGTTCTATTAAATTTTATTAGGCCCCTTCGAGCTCCAAATTCAACTATTCCGAAAGCTTGGTCCAGCAACCAACAACAATGAGCTGTCAGCTATCAGCTATCAGCTATCTAGGAGCGCAATACCTATTGCGGGTGCTTCATAAAATAAATCTCACCGCCGTGGTTCTGAAAATTAACCCGCTTATTCTAGCGCCATCGTTCCTTATAATATGGTGCTTTTTATTTCGTGCTTCGAAAAACTTAGGTATTGATTCAGATATGGACGTGGAGATCTAGAATGCCAGAATTCAGAATGTACACCGTCAGGGTTGAGATTCCCGTTTCCGCGGAATTCCCGCGAGATGGCTAAAAATTTCACTTCACGTGGGATTTCCGCGGGATTCCCGCGGTAATTCCGTGCCGTGGTCATAAATTCACTGCTAAATTCCCGTCGCGGAGATCACGCCTGATTGGTAAAAATTTCCCTTCCCGCGAGAAACCGAACCTAGTATACCGTGCACCTGCCGCCTACGTAGTCTAGTCCTAGTCCTTGGCTAGGAGTGCCCGGAGCTCTTATCGATCCTCTATCTGAGATAGGCAGCCTTATTCATGAACCTTTCTTCTGAATCACGAAGACTTCCCCATAATCCTCGTCGTCACCTTTCTCCTCGACTTTTGCTGATGACGCGCGCTGAGGAGGCAACTTTTCCGGGCAGTGGTTCTCGTCTGCGAAGGATGCAGTGCCCTCCCATGATAAGGGCTCGTCCGCCAACGATTCCTGAGCGGTAGCACAAATGTGGCATTTTTATGGCGGTCTCAAAATAATTTTCTTGTTACTATATGGCGCCGGAACGACAACAGATTTGTAAAGTACGTAACACACAGATTCAAACTTTGAAATGGGGAACATGAAGTCACGAACCGTCTTATACTTCGGTCTTGAAAGGTTGAGTCGCGTTAGAGGCGGCTGTTCTTGGCCTCGTGGCATGGAAGGGCTCAAGGAAGCGGGCAGCGAAGTGGAGTGAAAGCCGCCGTCGGCAAAGCGGTCCGAAGGTGCGGAAAGTTCTGCGATTTTGCGGCGCCAGTAGTCGACTTCGGCGTCCACTCGGCTGCTCTGATCGGGCAACGGCCCGCCCAAGCGCCCAGAAAGCTGAGCCGAGGGCGCTAAATCGACAGCTTTCAGCGGAGAATGAGACTGGGAAGGAAGCGTTTGTGAATCAGGCGCTGATGGCGATGAAGGTTGGCGCGTACTGTTGGTTATAGCAGCTGGTGGCTTCGGAGGTGATGTGCGGGCTCCATCACGGTTAGATTTGGTTCCTGGTTGCATCGGTAGCGTTGAAGGGGTCTTAGCGTGATTGATCGAACAGCCCGTTGCGTTTTCATTGTTCGGGCTGCTTTTGGCGAGGCGCTGGATGTCTGCGTTTTGCGATTTCTGGGCTAGAGGCGAGTGTACCAGCTCTGGTGCAGAATGCCTGCCATTTCTAGAAGTATTCTCAGAAACACTACCACAAATTGGTGCTGAGAGTTCGGCAATTTTCTTTTTCCATATGTTCACTTCGTCGTCATCCCGCGTGACCATTGCCAGGTCCGTAGGCTGGGCATCAGAGCTGGTTGAGGAACTAAGGCCATCCGTGAGCAGCGAATCAATTGTTTTCATACGTGAAGAAACAGTCTGCGCTAAGTCCTGAGTCAAAGAGAATTAAGTTTCAACGAAAGAATGAGAAAAAGTTAAGATGGTTTGCTTCTATTCCTTTCGAACATTGCCCATGCTCGTCTACATCGTAGTAACATCACTTCGACGCACCGCTTGCATTTGAGCCACCGCTTGCATCTCAACGAGCGCTTGCGCCTCTGCTCTTTTTTGCTTGAGAAATCCCATACCGTCGTCATCATTGCTCATGGGAGACAATTCTATCTAAATTAAGATGTGAACAGTCGTTCGAAGCTCAAGAGCTCAAGTCTGTAGTATTACAAACACCTTCCTTTGACGGTTACTTCGCATGGAGAAGAAGGGAAGAAGTAAGTAGTGAAGAAGGGAGGTCATCATTATTCAGGTTTCTGGTTTTCACCTTCGTAGAAACTTAAATTTACGGTATGAAACCATTCGAAATGTCCCCGTCGTTTCGATCGAGGTGAGCTGCTGATTAGGCCCGAGCCACAACAAGCCATCAGCCCTGAGTCCTAGGAGGGGGACTGCGAGCTAAAGAAGCTCTCCGCAGGCGGCAGACTGATAGCAGCATGTTTGGCAACGGGGAACCTGATGACGATCTGCCTGATTTCTTTGGCTCTGGCGGCCATGTGCCCGATGGCGTGGGCTCGCTGATCGGCGAACTGGAGGTACGGAAGAGTAATGAGACGTGAATTAGACCTCACTCCGCTGGGAATCGAAACCAGATAATACATTTTAATTGCTTTGCTTGGATTCAATCTTTACTTTCCGTAACTCTATAGGAGGCTGGCGTGCTCACGGGCCCTGAAGACGACGATGAGGGTAGCGAAATGAATCGAGAAACTTTTGGCGCGGCCACTATGAGTGAAGCTCGCGACGAGTATAGCCAAGTAGCCTTCGGCGGCGGCGGAGGAGGTGGTGGTTTTGGAGGCGGTGCAGCGGAGGACGCTTTCACAGACCTGCGCGACTTGGAAGACTCGCTGTTGCAAGTTTTGGAGGGCCCTCCTTCGCCTGCGCGCCCGAAGCCTCCTCCGCCGCCGCCCCGGCCGCCTAGTGTGCCACCTCAACAACAACAGCAACAGCAGCAGCCGGTGCCGCCTCAGTCCCAGCCACCTCAGCCACCTTATCGATCACCAGGAATTGGTATGACTAAGCCATCAATGCCGCCGCCACTGCCGCCAAGTCTCTCTCCACAACAGCACCAACAGCAAATGGCGGCGCAGTATGCAGCATACCAACAACAACAGCAGGCTTACTACACCCAGTTGCATCAGCAGCAAATGCAACAACAACAAGTTTACTACACCCAGATGCATCAACATTTGCTGCAGCAGCAGCAGGCTTCTCAGCAGCAGTCGCAACAGCAGCAGCAGTCTCAGCAGCAGCAACCGGGCTACTTGGGCGTGGAAGCGAAGCTCCAGGGGGCATGGGCCAACCAACCTCCTCCTCCTCGTCCGCCTCCGCCTGCTATGCCACCACCACCCGGCATGGACGGAGGTGGAGCGCCAAGTGGTGGTGGTCCACCGGGGATGATGGTGCCAGTGGGCGTTGACCCGGCCACTGGCCGTATCATATTCGTGCACCCTTCCCAACTTTCGGGGCCTGTTCCTCCACCGGGTGCGCCGCCATCACCACCACAGCAACGCTCTTCGACGGGAGCACCACCACCTGCGCGAAGCAACAACGGCCGGACGGGAAACGAGGGCCAGACTACTCGTGCACCCAAGAATCAGCCCAAGAACCAGTCACCAGCTCCTGGCAACCAGACGGGGCAAGGCAGCAACACCGGCAAGGGTGCAGGTGGCAAGAGTCAAAGCGGTAAAGGCGCGGGCAAAGGCAGCAGCAGCACTCCTACGGGCGTGATGGGCTACCCGAGCGCCTCTTCGTTTGCGCCTGTCCCACAGTACCCGATTCGAGGCATGTACATGACCAAGCGGGACGTGGCAGGAGTGCTGTTCGTGCACCGGCGCAGCCACGAGATCGTCGACCCGTACTCGGAGGACTACTACTACCATCACTTCAAGCTCAAGGAGCAGGCGCGCACTCGGAGCGAGGTGAGCGACCGAAAACATTCGTGGATGTAGATTTTCTTTTGTGGTTGTGGCCCTTCAGTCTAGTTTGCTGCTCACCCTTTTCCGTGTTTTGAATGTCCTCCTTCCTTTCCTTCCTTTTTTGTGTTTTCGTTGTTCAGGTGCTGGGCGGCGGCCAATTGCCGAAGCCGTCCACCAACACGGTGCCGCTGCCGGCCTGGGCCGAAACCAAGCACGCGAAGCTGGCGGCCAAGACCGAGCTGTGGGGCAAGTTCGCGCAAGGGGCCAAGGACTGGAAGGACAAGAACCAGGTCTTTGGGTCCACGCTGAAGCGCAACCCTCACGCTCCCAAAGCCCTCTTGAGCGTGCCCACGGGCACCAGCAGTGCTGACACCGAGACGGCTGCGAAGACGGAAGCAGTTGAGCAAGGAGCAGGTGCAAGTGAAGCGGCGTCGGACGAAGAGGACGGCGAAGAAGTGTTCATTGGTGGAGGAGCGTCGGCGGCCGCCCTGAAGCCATTGAACGGTGCCCGTGAAGTGCCCTTCAGCTCCAAAGCATGGGGCGCCCGCAAAGCCGTGGAGTCTGCAAAAGTTGCCCTGTTGGCCATCGACGAGCAGCGGCAACTGCTACAGCGGCCGGACTTCACCCCCGAGCAGGCCACCAAGGTGCAGGCAAGCCTGGCGGAGCAGTTTGCCAAGTTGCAAGCCAGCTTGGGATTCCTGCCCGGCCAGACCGAAGCCGTCAGCGATGTGGATTTGCTGGCCAGCATTTGCGCCTCCAACAAGGGCAAACGCTTGGTGGCGAAAGCCTTTGCCCTCTTGCCCAAGTTTGCGTCTGCGCTCATGCCCACCGTGCTCCGAGTTCTGATTGCCACCCCACCGCCGCCGCTGGCCACTTCTCCTGAAAACGCGGCGGACCCCTTCGCGAACGCCGAGAAGCGCGACGCAGAAGACGCTCTTGCCGCTGCGATGCTGACTGCCATTGGCGCACCCCCTAGCGATGGCTCGGAAGGTGCGGTGGCGGACCCCCGGAAGCATCTTTTCCCGTTCAGCGCAGCCAAAGCGAGCTTGGAATCGGCCATGGGGCCTCACGTGCGCGGGGCAACCCTGCAGCGCTGCCTCCAGAGCAAAGGCCGCTCGGAGGTGGTGCAAAGCGTGCTGCGCCAGGGGGATGCTTTGTGCAGCCGAGAGCCGCCGGAAGCTCAAGCGTACTGGCGCCAACTGAAGGGTGCTTTCATGACCCTGGCCAAACAGGCCTCCTCCTCTTCATCGCACGAAGCTGAGAGCAAGGCCTGAAACCAAAGTTCAAGATCGAACTCACACCGATAGTAATGAAGCACCGGTCTTCGGTCTATGTATAAGAGCGACTTCAAGTGTAAAGTAAAGGGAACGAAGAGAAAGAGCACGCAAACAGCAACCAGGTCGATCTCCAATGCATAAATGCATCCTAATGGCCTGGATAGCGCAGTGCTTGTATTTGAGTGAGAGGTGAGAGGCCCCGAAGACTGAAGTAGATTCCAGAAATAAGGGGAACTGTTCTTTTTATAGGCTGACTTGGGTCTCCTGTTCTCCTGTGAAGCACTGCCCTATTATTTCACTAAAATTTCAATGCGCCCCGGTGCCTCGGTTTTTTGTAGCCAAAACAATACGGGTGCCTTGTTCGCACTGCCGAACCGGACAAAGAGAAGTGATCAGTGATGCGTGGTAGATAGGAGGGCTGACAGCAAGAAACGATACAGTTCACTAAGCGGCTTGCGGCTCGTAAAATTCATCCAGAAATCCCACTTCCCAGTAAGCCAATACTCTTGCTCTCCTTGAATATTGTGCAAAGAAAGAAAAGAAAAGAAATACATCACGCGAATGCTCTAAGATATCTGAATCGATCGAATTGCACTTGGCACTTAATCTCCAGGACCCTCCACTTCTTTCTGCGGATTCTGAGTGCACAATGACATCGCGGGTCCCATATTCACGGCTGTTTCCGGGCTGTTTCATGGCCCAGAAGGAAGCTCGACTTTGAGCTGCATAGAACGCAGCAAGACCAAAGTGGCCCCTTAGAAAGCGAACTCAATGAGGACGGCCATAGCGGCCGTGTTCTTGCCCCAGTAGCTGGCGGCTGCGGGGATGCTTCCTCTGATTCATCTTGGACCTCGTCGCTCGCGAAATGGCTCACAAACGCACCCAGCATCCCGTAACATCGGCTTTTTGGAAGCCAAAGCCTAGTTTGGTGTTCAGGAAGAAGCTTGCACGCAAACGGGGTCACAGAATTACTCGGAGATGGGCGACTCTTCTTCTTGATCGGCTAAAAGACTTCGTAGTGGCACCCTCCTCAGCGGGCGGAAATTTCTCTTTTAATCGGCACTCTCAAAGCACGGAGGGGCATGCCTCTTTGGATCGCTATTATCACTTCCGTGGCCACTCGGGCACATATGCCTGACTAGCATCTCAGTTTAAGCTGCTTTGTTTTTATTTCTACCCGTTGGCCATCTTATTCTAGCCCCTCGGGGCTTGTCTCATATAGTGATAGCTCAGTGTTCTAGACAGGCAGTCAGCGCCAGTCGCACTCAGCACCGCCTTTCCTCTTTGCCGCGCAGAGCCTGCAGAATATCACGTGGCTGAAGTGATTTGGAGTGTGGTATCACGAATTTATTTTTTGCCAACTACCAGGAATTTACCTCTGGCGTCTCTGGCCCTATTGTGCATGGGTTTCCCCAAGAAATAGGGAAAGGACCTTCCAGTACAGCAGATATTCATTTACATAGCCAAATCATGTGTATACTTGCATCCACAGAGTCGCGTGAAGGGTATTAGCTCCCGACCGTCGAAGAGGAGCCGCTTCGTAGTTCCTGAGACAACGAAGTAGAGTTCACCAAATAATGTAGCTCTGGCTTTGGGAAGGCCAGCACAATAGAATGCCCTTTTATGAGTTCAATCCGGTGCAACAGTGATCCAAGATGACGAAGCTTGGTAAGCTCACCCAACCGACTGTAATTCTTATGAATTGAGGCCTTTCGAGGATTAGGAAACACTTTCAAAAGACGATTTCGCGCAGCAACGGTGTACAGGGTCTTGACTCAAAAGGCCCACTTGCACATATGGGCGTTTTCTTTTGGAAGGGGGGGTCACACTCCTAGGACCCCGGGACGTAGGTTTACGAATGATGAGGAGTGGGGGGGTCACATGTTACTGCGACCCCACAACTAAGCAAGGAATCCGAGTTGTATCACAGTCTTGGCCCTCAAATTACACGCTCCCAGCTAGCTAGAGAGCACAGACACCTCTAGTGTTCACGACATTGGCCGTAGTTTTTTCTGGTTTCCTATGCGGCCGAGGTCGAGGTCGAGTTCGAGTTCGAGTTCGAGTTCAATTTCGAACTCACTTTCAAGTTCGCGTAGAAGTTCGGGCTCGTTCACGAGGAATCCATCGAAACGATACTTTTCAGATAAACCTTTAACACGATATCCGACTCAAGTGAGCTTATTCATCCAACCCTCGTGCTTTAGGGCCTGTGAAAAGAACGGATGAAGAAATCTACTTGGCACACACAGTTCCCAAAGATGTACAGGGTATTTAGCTATGCGTTAAAGGTCGAGGGGCCATTAAAGTTGCGACTTTGGCAGAATGTAGGCGGTTCGTCCAAATTATTCGAGTCCTGCATGTAAACTGCAACTATTATACTTTTCACAGCCCTGGGTTCCCTACCTGTGCAGTAGATAATTGCCATGACTATCGGTAATGAATGGACGAGCAGGCTGAATGTAGGCAGGAAAGTCTAACGCCCCCGAGTACCAATGAGGTGAAGTTTTCGTTTTGTGGGAATTGCTGCAGTCATAATTCCATATCACGTAAGATTGAATTAGTCTAGATTCGTTTATATTCGAGTACATGCCGACTTGATCGGAGGGAAGACGCCAGATAGAGCCTTCTGGAACGCGCAGATACATGCCACAAGTGCAAATATAGATCACCTCTGAGAGCGTGCTATTTCTGCCCTTGTCTTTCTTTACACTGGGGGAGTATAATCCAATCCAATCTAATCTAACATTCCTCATCCTTCGAGAGGTATTGTAAGAAATAAGCACCGCAAACAGAA
>Ga0136554_1000267_pt1 | contig 19362 bp, 9 predicted proteins | sample AntRauTorckE5431_FD_104637 | JGI IMG/M metagenome (GOLD analysis project Ga0136554, IMG submission 104637) | Saline lake microbial communities from Rauer Islands, Antarctica - Metagenome Torckler E5 #431 | ecosystem: Environmental > Aquatic > Non-marine Saline and Alkaline > Saline | place...
AACGTCAAAATCCAAGCGGTATTCGGTGTCGCGAAGCGTTTCAATGCCGACGGTGGCAACAATCGGCGCATTGATGGCGCGCGGGAAATTCGGCTCAACGCGGCGCACGCTGGCCAGTGAAACATTGCCCAGATTGGGGTCGCTGACGTCCGTTGAGTTGCTTGGGATGGTGACGTTGTAGATGTGAATGACATCTACAGGCATCGTGTCGCCGATTTCGGTCACTGCCAGGCGCATGGTTTGGCTGGCTTCGTGCAGATACAGGTAGGCGCGAACAACGGCGGATGAGCCTGTTGTATTGGGAGGAACAGACGCTGCGTTCGCTTGAAGTGGCGCGCTAAACTTCCGGCCGCCCATAAAGACAACGCCACCTGAAAAGTTGAGGTTGCGCGCCGCGTTATTGGAACGATCAACGGTGCAGCCAGACACCACGCCGCGGTTGATCAGGGTTATCTGGCCTTCCTGTTGCAGTTGACCTTTCAGCGCTAAAACACTGCGGTTCGCAACGCCCGCCTGATCCAGCGCAAAGGCCAGTGTTGATGCCAGCTGATCCTGGAATTCGGGCGCCACCTGATCCAGCTTGGCGCCAAACCCTTCCAGCAGCGAGGCAAGCGAAGAGCTTTCACCGCGCGCCTGATCCAGCTCGCCTTCAATACCTGACGCACGCTGATCAATGTCGTTAAAGTTTTCATCAATTTCATCGTAACGAGTGTTCCACAGGGCGGGAACAGCGTCCGGTTCGTTGTTGGGGAGGGGGGTAATGTTGGGATTTGGCAGGGCCATATCAGTACCTCAGCTTAATTGAAATTTCGTAGCGCTCATCGCTCTCTTTAACCTTCGGCGAAAAGTTCTTTATGCCGATAAGATTGCCTTGCTCATCAACAAGCGCCGATTCTGAGATATGCACCCCAATAAGCTCATCGCGCTCTAGCATGCCGCCTCCGGTCACCGACAAATCGTCTTCTTGAACAGTGGACATCAGCGGCTTTCGCAAGACTTCGTGATTCAGGGCGATTTGAGTGTCGCTTGGCTGAACGGATTTCAGAGTGGCCGGGTCGTGGCCGCCGTCTCCGAAAGCCATGTATGCAATTTTTGGCACCGGTGGGCCGCCCGCCATTTGTTTGGCAAGGCGCTTGCGGTGGGAAAGCAGTGTGACGGCCTCGGCCATGGCTGCACCTCTAAGCGTGAGTGATCGTTATCGAAAACTCCGGCCCGGAGGGCGTTCCCAGCGACCAGTTACCGTTCAGGGAACGGCTATAAACAACGTCGAGGTCAAGGATGCCCAGGCCAGAATACTCATTAGAGGCCAGTCTGAAGGATCCTAAAGGCCTGGCCGTTCGCATTTTCCGGTTTCGCAGCCGGCTAAGGCCGTCCAGTTTCATTTGTCCAAATCGTGAATAGGCAGATACAGGCCAGCGACCATCGAGGCGGCGAGTGCGGTAACCTATTTTGGGGACAGAGTGGGTTGAGAGGCATACGGGCGCGCGGGTGCTTACGCCCGCCTCCAGGCTCACGTCCATCTGGCACTCGGTAATGATTCGATCTTGAATCATCGGCAACGGGAACGGCTGCCTAAAGATGGGCGACCCAAGGCCCTGCCCACTCAGTCGCCAGCCGGATGCCAGCGGCCAGGGGCGCGCCAGTTTCTTTGGGGTCCCCGGGTAACGCATTTCAATAAATTCGCGGAATGTGGCGCCATTTACGGAAACGGGATGGCTTATTTCAGTGTCTTTTTGCATCACGGCGAACGATTCGCCCGCCGTATCACGCGATCCTAGCGCCCAAAAACCGCTCAGTGTTCGGCGTGCGCTCAGCTTGAGCACCGGCCCTGCAGCGGCCTGGCTTTCTTTAAGTGAGCGCAAAAAATAGTCGGTTGCAGGCGACTTACGGCCAAGTCGAAACTCGCCCAGCCTTGAGCCTGTTCGCATGGCGCCGACTGCTCTTTCACCATTCAGGCGCCACCGGTTAAGCGGGGTGTAAGCGCCAAGCTTGACCGGATTGGCCGGCAGCGCGATTTCATGCTGCTCTTTAAAGGTAATGGTCGGCTCATAATCAAGCGCCTGGGTTCCGCTGCGTTTAACCAATCCCGCCTGCGATAGGGTCAGCATTTGCGGGCGACTCAGTGCCCATGTGCGGTTCAGTCGCAGCCAAGGCGTGCCAAGTTTTGATGCCGTGAAGGTATCGGCGGAGGCGATTGACTGCATATCGGTCTGTGACGTTATCCGGCACGGCTTCAACCGCCAATTGCTTAGCCCGCCTCGAATTTCGCCCAGCCTGAAACTGCCCAGCGGCTCAGTGAGCGTGACAATCTTCCCGTCACGACCAAGGCTCCACGTGGCATCCGTTTGCTCAGTGATCACGCGCCCGCACCAGGGGTAGCGCAAGCGTGAGCGCTTTTCCATGTCTAGCAGTGCGCCCATGCGGACCTCAACGCCAAGCACGTATCGCAGCCAGAAACGGAACATTGGTACAAGGCGTGCCGGGATAACCGCGCGAATAACCTCTAACAGGCCGCTCGTAACCGGCCTGTTGCCAGTGACCAGCGAGTTACTGCCTTCAGCGATGGACTCCAGGCCAAGCAGGATCTCAATCCGCGACGTTAAAAACAGGGTGCTTTCATCGGGCGTGTAATCAGGAAGCTCCGCAACGGTGTCGGCCAAAGGCTGGCCAAGCTTCCAGGCGGCGTCTAGGCTAAGGCTTTGCTCGCCCAAAAAATGAAACCAATACGGGTCCCTAGGCTCATTTTTAATAAACGAGGTGCCGTAGGGCTCGCCCTTGCGGTGCCACATCTGGCGAACTTCGGCCTGCCCGGCGAACAGGAGCTGCAGGTAGGTGCGCACAAAGTGTATGCCGCGCTTTTGCACGTCACCGGACTTCCAGGCCCGATACAGATAGCGTGTGGCTTCTTCTTCCCGATTGCCCGGCAGCAAAACCAAGCCGTCATGGTTGACCATGCGCTGCACCAGATCAAAGGACCCCAGGTGCGCAGCGCCCATTACATTGACATCGAACGACTCCTGCCCAAGCGTCGCAAACAGGTCAAGAAATACCTGTTTAAGCTCATTTTCAACGTCTCCGGCCGCGTGACTGTTGCGGAGGGGCTCGCCTGACGGTGCTTTAGACGCCTTAAAATCAAACGGGTTTGCGGCTAATTTCACAAGCCGGCGCCCCAGTAAGGCGTTACAACGTTGCCCACCGTTACGCCAATTTTCAGGGAGTCGCTAGAAACATAGCGCCAAAGCTCTGGCCTGGGATCGCTTAGTGCAGCGTCGTCTATGAAAACGCGAAGATCCGCTCTACCGACTTTAAGTGCCGGCACTTTTTCATGCAGAAGCTGGTAAATTTGCTGGTATAAGGGTGAGGATTGACCGCGGCGCGATTGCGCAGATGCCTCGCCAAATTTCTCAAGTATGGCGGATTTAATCTGGCTAGCCACAACCTCTTCATCGTAAGACGAGGCAACGCTAACCGTCACCTGCACGCCAATTTCCCGCCGAATAGCGGAATAGAATCGAATTCGGTAGCTGTCGTCAGCCTCTTTTATCTTTGTTTTTATTTGCTTTTGGGTGACGCTCAGGTCAGTTATCTCGACGGGCTCAACGACACCTCCGCTGACCGATTCTGTCAAAACGGACTCGCTGCCTGTTTCTGATAGGCAGGCAATAAAAAGAGCATTGATGTTGTCCAGGTCCATGCCGCGAACCGACTCCTCAATCTGCTCATTCCAGACAGAAAGAAACTGCAGTGCGGGGAAGTGGCGCCGCACCAAAAAGTCGAACTCCCCAAGAAAAACGGCGTTGTGATTGTAGACAGACGGATACCGTGCCAGCTCTCGCAAAGCCTGCAGCGTTGGCGGGTTTTGACCGCCTGACAGCGCAGAAGTAAGGCGCATTTCTACCTGCGACTCAGCGGGCGCCTTCAGTGCACCAAAAGTAAACTGCTCACCCACGGTAAAATCAGCCGCGCCCATTGAGTAGTATCCGGTCAGCGTAATCTCTGCGCCGTCCACTGGCTGAGTACCAACAACGCCATCCTGGCCAAACCTTACGTATACGCGCCGTCGCTCATCCACTTCTATGTGATAAACCCGCTCACCCGCCGCTGTATTTACGTATCTTTCGCGATATTCATAGACGCCACGGCTATCGGCGACTGACAGGCCGCACAAACTTGAATCATCGTCAGCCAGCGCCACGGGGATTTCGTAAAAAGGCCGCGATCCCGCCACTGTGTGCGATTTCTTTTTTTCATAAAGCTGTACAGCGGTAAAGGTCGCTGTTTCGCCGGGCTGGATAACAGCGGAGTTCTCCGCGCGATAGAGCCTGCCCTGTGAGTCCATGAGCTCCCTGCCCTGGTTTATCTCTATGACACCAGGGCTTAGGTTTGAAAGCTCAACCTCGATATTGGCCGGCACTGACTTGGGAATAAGCCCGCGCATAGCCGCATCAGCCATGACGGTGCTATCACGCGATTTCTCAAACGGCTCTGCCTGAGCCACTTCCAGCTGCATGGAATACATTTCCAGCATCGTGGCCATGGCTTCGATCTGCTGCATAACACGAGGGTCGCCCGCCTTCACCAAAGCGGCAACGGCGGGGTATTTGGCAACGCTGGTATCAATGGCTTTCTGTACAAATTCTTCGCGGGTATACATCAGGCGCTCTCACTCAGGTTGAAGCGACGGCCGGCAACCTCAAGCACAATGCGGTAGCTGTCCACACCGTCCGGCGTGCCGTAGAGGTTAATGGCATCGGGCGGCAGGGATGTAAGAATCAAAAGGTCGGCTTTCAATTTTCGGATCAGTGCGTTTGCCTCCCGGTCAGACTGAGGCTTTTGCAGTAGGGCTCTGATATCTTGCCCGTATCCGCTGCCCAGATAGCCGCACACCGGCGTTTTCAGCCAGTGCTCCACCATTGCTTCAAGTTCGGGTCCAGTAATTTTGATCATGGCCATATGCTATCCAACCGCAGCCGCTTGTCTTTGGCACTTTTTCCGTTAACCCATGCCGCTGTAGGCGCCCGTAACGATGTGCGCAATACGCCCATCCGATATGTTTCTGGAAACGTCTCGCTGCTCACGCTCACGACCCCCACCTGACGCTTTTTTGTCGCCCATTGGGGTTGATACCGACGGTTGTTCGGCCACAGTTACCGAGGTTGTCGATGGGATTTTCAGCGCTTTTGGTGATGCACTTGCAGAGACTGGCCTGCTGGGAGCGCCAAAGCTTCCGCCCGACCGGGCGAAACTTATGTCGTTGACATTTGAGCTGTAGGAAGAAAAGTACTCTTCAGGCCCCTCGCCTTCCGCTTCATAAGGAACCGGGCCAGCCTTTGGCCCTGTTGTCGCTTTTTGCGCGATTGTTGGTGCTGGCGTTGCTTCTGAAGTCGCCGCGGTCTGCTGCTGCGGTGTTGCGCTGAGGTCACCGCTCTGGGCTTCCGGCAAGTATCCCTTCGTTAGCGCAATGCGATCTTCTAGCCCGTTGGTGCCGCCATTACCGGAGTCGGCCATGGCTTGACGGAGTGCTTGCTTGCCCTCCGCGTGATCTGAGCTTTTTCGAACGGCGTCAACGCCAGCCTTGACACCGGTCGCTTCGTAAGCCGTAGACGCAGCTTTCTTTAAACTGTTAACCAGCCAGCTACCAGCGTCTGCAAGCTTACCCTTGGCTCCTGTGATCACTTCACCGGCTTTGTCTTTGGCGCCGGTGTAGGTGTCACTGACCAGCTGACCTGCGGTGGCCACTGTCTCAGCAATATCAACGCCGGTTTTCTCTTTCACCCAGTCGTTGGCTTTATTGGCCGTGTCTTTGACTGAGCTCCACCATTGTTCTGCCAGCCCGGTTACTTTGCCCCAGGCCTCGCTCATACCGCCAAGAGCAGACTCCCAGCCCGCAGAAATGCTATCTGTTACAGCGTCCCATTTGCTGGTAATCGCTCCCGCTATACCATCCCACGCGCCGGAAAACACGCCGGCAATGCTTGCCCAGGTTTCTGACACTTTGCCGGTAACAGCGCTCCACTTATCTTCAATCGAGCTACTGGCCTGACCCCATAAGTGTGAGGCGAAATCTGTTGTCGTGTTCCAGGCACTAATAATGGAACCGCCGATGTCAGAATCACGCAGGTCGCCAACCCACTCGCCCATCTTGTCGCCGATAACATCGCCCGCTGACGCCCCAAGCCAGCCACCAACAGCTGCCCCCACAAGGCCGCCGATTGCAGTCCCAATGATGGGCACAACAGATCCCATGGCCGCGCCTGCAGCCGCGCCGGCAGTCACCCCGCCAATGCCTCCAACGCCGCGGCCTACCGCTGACCCTGTTGCTTTGTCCTTGTCCTTGCGCGTCATGTCGCTGGATTCGGAGGAGTACACGTCTTTAGCCGCTATTCCGGCGCTCAGAAGCGCGCCCAGTAGCGGTATCCGCTTGGTTAACTTGCCTATCCCGCTCAGAAGTTTTCCGCCGCCACGCCGAACAGCAGAGCCCACGCCGCCCCGAGCGGCTCTTCCAGCGTTGGCGCCTGTAGCTCCTCCTACTCCTGGCGCCCCGGCTACGGCTCCGGGCGCTCGCGTAGCTGGCCCTCGGGTCCGGGCGCCAGGCGCAATTTTCGCGGCCAATCCTTTTAAGCCCAATGCTCCGGCAATTTTTGAGAGCAGGCCCAAAGGCAATAGTGCCGCAAGAATCCCACCCAATGCGGTCAATATTGGCCTGAACAGCAAGCCTAGAAAACTGCCGCTTTTTCCTCCGCCTTGCGCTTGCTCGATGTCCTCCAGTTGTTCGAGAACTCTGGCTTCGTGCTTTTTCTCACGCTTGGCTGTCCCGCGCATATTTCGCCAGAAACGGCGATACCAGCGGTCTTGCCCAGAGTCACCCTTGCTGCCCAGAATCTTACCGAAGCCCCGGCTTAGAGGTTGCGCAACCTCTCGAAATGCCTTAACGGCAGGATCAGACTCTTCATTGACAGCCATCGACCCAATGGCTCCGGTGAGCCGGTCGCTCAGCCCGCCAATGGCGGTCCCTAACGAGCCTTCCGCGCTGCCTTCATCTTCGTTAGATTGCTCATCATCAGGCGTTTTGGCGCCCACGAAACGGCCTGAGCTATCTCTACCCGAGCTTTTCCCGGCCTCCGGCGTGGCGACAATCGGTGTGTCACCCGGGCCCTGCCGGGGCGCTGCCTCATGCTCAATGGTTACCTTCATTTCTGGCGATTCAGCCCGAACCGTGCCGGAATCCTGGCTGCCCGCCGCTGTCTCACCGGGGGATTGTTCTGGGCTGTTCCTACCGACACCCTTACCTGGTAGCGGTACCGCAACCGTCGGTGTGCTTTGCGAATCCTTATTCGCCATAACCGGGGTGGCAATAATCGGTTTTTCGGGTGCGTCGGGGCGCCCCGCTGGCGCTTCATCACGCTCAACCACAACCTTGATGTCAGACGGAGTTTCCTGAACTGAATTTGCGGCTTGGCTGCCGGGCGTTTTGGCGCCCACGAAACGGCCTGAATTGTCACTGCCTGAGGGGTCTTTTGAGGCTGTAGATTTGTCTATCGGAGGCGTGTAGGGCAGCGCGTCACTTGTCGCTTTCGCACTTTCCAGGCCAGCCTTTACAGGCGCGCCGACATCACCGTCTAGCTTGCGAGAAATAACCTTTAGCTCGTCAACAATATCGCCAAGGGCCGTTAGAAGATTATCTCGCTCAACCTTTTGTCCCAGCAAAAAGCCTTGTTCATCGTGTTGCATTGCCATATCAGGGCCTCATAAACGTATCAAGCTGGGTAAAGGTCATCTGCACTTCTTCGAGTGCATCCTCGCGGCGCGACAGGGAAACCTCGTAGCTGACCGGGCGGAATAACCCCTTGGTCCTGAACCCGCCGAGATCGCCCACAAAGGAATGAGTGACCGTGATCGTAATCGCGTAATCGGCAGGTACGCCAACGGTCCCATCTGCACTTGCGACGGCGTCTGAGTGGGCACTGAACCACTTGCGGATTGTTCCTTTTTTATCATCCATGGTGGTCATGCGGATCTCGTCAACTTCCGTGCCGGTAGCGCTATCAATTACCGTCGCACCCACTTTCAACTTATCACCAGTAAGAGTGACCGGGCCGTGCTCAATGTCAGTGCAAAACAGATTGAACTCATCTGAGAAGTCACCCATCAGCGGGCTTGATACACGCACCAGAAACAGGTTTTTCTTGGCGCGACCGGTGCGTATGGCTTCTTGCTGAATTGATTTGGCTTCTTTGGGTGATATGCCGCCGTAAAGCGGCGTAGCGGTATCCAGGTACAGCGATGAATCCCCTTTGGGCCTATTGCTTGAGGCGCCAGACACTCTTTTTGGGTCTATAACCTGAGCTGCCAGGCCCGCAAGCCCTTCCTGCTGAATAATTTCTGCGACCTGACTGGTGGTGTTGATGGCGTTGCGAACCTCCGGCGGCAGGCGGCTGGCAGCGTTTCCGGCAGCACTGCCCAGTTCGCGGGCCGCACGATTGCCTATAGCGCCAGAGATAACGCCATAAGCTTCCGCGCTTCCGCCAATTACCTGAATTCCTTTTTGTGCGGATCGAGTCGCGGCGCCAACCGCATCACGTCCTCCCAGGCTCGCCGAGATTGAATCAAACAAACCCATTGCCATCATCCTTCTTTGCTGCGACCACGGCTTTGGCGTAGAGCCTGGCCTGATCTTCGTCGAGCTGCATTAGGTCGGTCAGGTAGTCGACGGCCATCTCTTCGCTGACGTCCATATCCTTAAGCTGCTGAATGGCCTGTATCAACATTAGGCCAACGCTCATGCTGTCCGAACGGGTGCGTTGCTTTTCAGATTCCAGCGCGGATATAGAGCCAAAGAAATTAATTTGCCATGGGCGCTCTGCTGCGGGGATAACGACGCCGTATTTTTTTAGCGTGTGGACGTCAATCACGTGATTGAAGAACTCTGACAGTGCCACCCGGATTACCCGTGCGCGCTCAGCAACTTGTGCGCTGGTTCGGAAAAACCCACCCTCACCCAGGCCGCCGCCCATCTGATCCGCGAAGCCCACCATCGAAAGGTCAACGCCCAAGGCGCCCGACAACAGGCGTGCATGAAGCATGATGTCCTCAATACCGATACTGGAAGTGCGACCGGTTTGGCCGCCATTGGGCGCCTGAATGGTAGTGAGCTGCTTATCACCGAAGACCGGTATAACGTGGCGGATACGCTCCATGACAGGGCGCCCACCCTTGGCGGCACTCTCTGCCACGTCTTTTGAGCGCTTCAACATTCCGCCGATGGATTCCAAGAACTTCTTTTGCTGTGCCTTGCTCATATCATTGAGATTAACGGTCAGCATCTGCTCATCGATAGAATCCATCCATCGCTGCCCCACCAGACCCAACAGGCTGGACGCCAGATTGTTGTAGGGCTCTTCGGCGGAGTACAGGAGCGACCCACCGACCATGCCCGGCATCAACGGTAGGTTTTCGATGGAATCTTCTTCCAGTGCGAGTTTTAAGGACTTTTCAAGTACGCCGTGCTGGGGTATCCACTGCGTGCGCGGCATTCTCATGCGCACCATCTGGGTTTTGTCCAGGCGCTGAAAATTTCGGGGACCGGTGTATACGGCAAAACCAACCGTGCGCGATCCACGTTCAAACGGCTGCACCAGGGGCGGGCGCACCATTTCACCGATATAAAGATCAACGACGCCTTTTTTTTCTTCGCTGTACACGCGCGCGTAGGCATCACCGAAAGCGGCGCCTAAATACGCCACGTTGAAGGCGACGGAGTTGAACATATCTGATAGGTCATCACGAATCTCGCGCACCATAGCCGACATTTTCTTATCATCGGCGAAGCCTGGGCGCTCTTCGATGAAGACCAGGCTGCCATTGGTCTCATGGCCGCCAAGCGCGGCGGTTACCAGCAGCTGCACAGAGGTAGAAACGATGGGATTTGATTCCATCATTGACCACTGATCGTAGATGGTTTGACGGGTACGGGCCTTTCGGTTTCCAGACGACATCAGGCTGGCGACCGTGGTCATACCGGCGCCGTAGAGGGTTGTGTCTGATACGCTTATATCGCTCGCTGACGCCGCCTCCTTTGTATAAGCAGCCGTGTTGCTGCCGAACAAAGATGAGAAGATTCCGCGTCGCTGCTTTTGGGGTTTGGTAGCCATGGCGCCCACTGTACGGCAGCGCCATGGTTTTAAAGGGCGGGGATTTCCGGTTATTACCCGGTGACTAGCGCCTCCATATCCTGATCGTGCAAGCTGTATTCGCCATCATCCGCTGACAACAGAAATTGACTGTTTCCCACTGGCCAGCGCGACAACGCAAGAGTTCGGAACTCGTCTGCCATTATCAGGGTTTCAAGCGCCGTGTCACCGGCATAGGTGGCGCGCACCCGCGAGTCGTCCTGATCGCCCATGTCCCGATTTGCATCATTCAGTACCTGTTTCAGCGCCCACCAATAGGGGCCATAGTCGCGATACCGCAGCGGGTCTTTTTCAAGCCGACGCCGGATCACTCCTAACGCAAACCCTTGCAAGTCCGAAAACCCCTTGTCGGCCTTTAGATTAGCGGCCTTTTCAGCCGCCAAGTCCTGAATTCCCTCTTTTTCGAACAACCATTCGGTAAACATCACAGCTCCTTCAATTGCAGGGCATCAGCCGCTTTGGGGTGATCCTCAATCAGTTTCTTCCACGCCTGATACTGAACGCTCCAGGCCAATTCTGACTGCATCCATCGATAGCCCCGCTTTGGAGGGTGGTTGCTGTCACCATAGCGGGCGCCGTATTCTTTGATTCGGTCTTTCCAGTCGCGGGTATCACCACCGATATACACCACATCCAAGGGCTTTTTATCAACTGATTCGGGGCTCTCGGGGGAATCCGTTGCCGGCTCGTCTTGGTCAGTAGGCATAAGGGAGTACTCCTCACGACTGAAGCGCACTCTTGCCGCCGCTGGCATTAAGTCGATTTCATCACCGTCAAACGCGAACCAAGGCGCTGCCGCCCGAACCTTACCGGCAATAGCGGCGCGGAAAGCTGTATCCGATGTGTGCAGCAAAGCCTCTGCTTCAATGGTATCACCATCCACGCCGGCCGTTGCCAATTCGCGCCCAAGCAGCGAGCGCACATGGTAGGTCCAGCCGATAGCGTTAAAGTCTGCGCTGGCCACCTGCACGCCATTGGCCTTGCAATAGCGCATTAACAGCTCATCCAATGGATCTTGCGAGGCGCCCACTTCAACGCTGGATGACACGACAAACTTGCTATCTTCCCAGCGTGCAACAATCTTTGCCTGCCGATCAAACAACGTTTTCATCAAATCTGACTTTTCGGCCCAATCCGGGCGAATGGGCGTCGGGAAGTATGGCGACGGCAAGTGGTAAGCGCCAAATGAGTACGCCACCATGACCTCCGTTTCGCGGAACTGAGCAATGTCGGGCAATATTTCGCTAAAGTGCTGAGTGGCACGCCCTGCGCGCTCGGCTTCATCTTCCAGATTCGCAGCCATGCGAACAAACTCGTCGTACCGTGCGCTGCCAGGGTAAACAATCTCTTCGCCGGGCATAATCTGGTACAACATTTCAGAGCGGTCAAGCCCGTTGGGCATGTGACGCGCCTGGCGCTCGCTGGCGACCAGATGCCAGGTGTCGCCGCTCACCACAAAGCAGCCGGGCATCAACTGTACGCCGCCAAAGCTGAAGCCAGAGCCATCTGCAAAAGCGTCGGCCAGCGCCTCGGGCATGGCGCCATCTACCTTGGACTGCTGGCGATAGGAAGCCACCGCCTTACTCTTCAGGGACTGGGCCATATCAACTTCTGACTGCCACTCGTCGATTATTTCAGAATCCTCGGTTATCTCGATCATCATGCTGCCGTAGCCATGCCGGCCTCGACGCACTTGATCTGCCAGGTCACCCGGTCGGTTTTCACCCCGCTTAGCCGATGACAGGAAGTTCTTCACGATATCCTGTGGTGATAGCGGCTCTTTGCCGTCCTGCACGCTATGCTCTTTCGTTCTGTAGTCGTACACGGACTCACTCAGCGTAGCCGCTGCATCAATCCGGCTCTCAATGCCGCGCAGCTTGGCGCCTTGCTCTGACAGCAACATTTCGGCTTTTACACGGGCTGTTTCTGACACTTTGGGATTGCCCAGACGCTTGCGCAGCTTTTCAATTTGCCCCATAACCGTCATCAGCTGGCCAAAGTAGCCCGCCAACCAGTCTTCAGGCCGCTCATTCTGGCTTAAAAACTGATTTTGAGTCTCTATGGTGTCCAGGTTGATCTCCTGGCGCTCTCGGTTAGTGCGGGCACGTGAAGCCGTTTCGCGCTTGGCCATGGTGTCTTGTAAGCGATTAACCGCATCTGAATCGCCAATGGCATCAATCAGCGCGTCCATTTGTTCCCGTGACAAGCCACCGTTAATGTCAATGCTGCCGTCATTGTCGCCACTCATCAGCGAATCAATCCACGTGGCCTTGTTGTTGACCAGCGTTCGCTTGGCAGTATCAAAGGTGCCGTCAGCATCGTAGTGATATACCGTAACCCGCTCGGTCTTGTTGCCCTGCCTTACGCCGCGGCCGTTGCGCTGGGTCAGGCTGTCCGGGGTCCAGCCGATGGTCAGGTGGTGGATTGCCTGCGTGCCTTTTTGCAGGTTAATGCCGACTTCTGCCTTTTCGTTGGCAATGATCACGCGGTACTTGTTGTCCTCACCCGCCGCGTTGAAGCCGTCCTGAACGTCTAGAATCTCATCCGGCTTGTTGTTGCTCTTGCCGGTGACGATGGCAATCGCAGAAGCTGGAATGCCGGCACGGCTTGACAGAAGGCGCCTGATCTTCCCGTGCATCCCCAGCAGATCACAAAATATCAGCTGCTTGGCAAACGGTATGCGCTCACCTGCAGCGTCGATACCAATCGGATTAGAGGCTTCTGACTGCACGTTCTCAATCATAGCAGCCAGTTTTGGCGGCACGCTCACATCCAATGACAGCCCAGCCTTGGCGGCCATTTTTTCAAACTTGTCTTGCGTGTCGGGATCAATGCTGTCGATCAGGATACTGTCGCCTTCCAGCCACGCCTTTACCGGCATTTTATAGCTGTGGCCAATCACTTCCTTGTCGGCGTTGCGAATGGCCTTGCGGCTGACGGCTTCGTCTTCGGTTGCGTTCGGGCCTGGTCGGCTGCGGTCCTCGGTCACCTTGGCCGAGCCCCATTGCTCCATCAAAGTTTGCGCCTGACCTTCCTCGCTACCCTCAATGGAGTAGCGGCTTACCCGGCGGTCAAGATCCGGGTCGGCAATCAGCATGGTCATCTTGTTGATCAGGTTAAATGGGTGTCCAACCAGCTCCAGAGACTCGCCGGTGCGCTCAGAGACGCTGTTGAAGGCATCAATATCGCCCCGGTTGTCGCTCCTGTTGGCCAGGTCGTCTGCGGCAAAGCGGTACGCTTCTTTGTATTCTTGCAGCTTCGCCACGGTTTCATCAGGCAGCCCGACTTGCGCCGACACTTCCGGGGCATCCGGTACCACTAGCTGGCCACCCACGTCTTCGGCGGATTTGATGGTTGCCACCTGGCGTAAGGCGCCAGACAGCATGTCCGTATTATTCAGTCCCTTGAACACGTTGATCGATCGCACCTGACCGTCAAGGGATTCGTCATCTTCGTTCTCGATTCGGCAGGTCGCGTTCATAAACGCATCCGCGCCCGTTACGCCCACGCACAAATCGTTTACGCGGCTATGGCCTACCGCAAGTGACATCATGGAATAGATTTCAAGCGGGCTGTTGGTGATCGGTGTGGCTGACAGCAACATAACGCCATCGCCCCGCGCCGAATCACCCCGGATAAGCCAAGACTTCGCTTGTGCGTCAATGCCGCGCTTGCTGGCAGGGCTGACCGACAAATATTTGCCGCCCTTGAAGTCAACGGTTGATGAAGAATTCTTGAAAAAATGCGCTTCATCTACTACCAGCGAATCAATCCCCATGTCTTCCAGATAAGGCGCTGACCCGGACTTGTCGCCCAAAATGGCCAGCATTCCCTTGGCCTTACCCTTGGCGCGCTCGTCGTCTTTTTTAGACTCCTGTTCTGCAAACGAAGAATCCACGCTGCGCATGTAGGTTTCGTAGTTGTTGATGGTGTCATCGCGCAGGCGAATGCGCTCGAACGCCTCCATGGTCATAAAGATTTTGCTGTGACGATTTTCCATCACCCGCACCAAGTCTTCATCGTAGTTGCTAGAGCTGACCTTGGCGCCGCCCTTGTCGTCTACTCGCAGGCCCACAAACAGGCAATCTTCTGTGCTGGCGTACGCTTTTTCAGTCTCTTTACGCCAGTTCGAAAGCACAGAGTTGGGCACAACAAACAGCGCCTTCTTCTTAGCGCCAATGCTTTGCACATACTGCACCGCTGCCAGCGCTGTAAACGTTTTGCCCAGACCCGTGCCAAATCCGTTAATGCCCGAAAAGTCACGCCCCATCTGGCGCACATAGGCGTTCTGGTAGCCGTGCAATGACAGCTCGGGGTTCATTCCGGGGATGTCGAGCGGGCTTTCGTCCTCAACTTGACGGAAACGAAGCTTTTCTGGATCGTTTGAGCGTGCATCTAACCGGTCAGCAATGCCGCGGTTGGAGCTGGCCCAGCCGTTGAACTGCTCATTAGCCGTGTTGACCATCTTGCGCATTTCTGCAAGTGCGTCCGCGTCTTTCATATCAAGCTTTGAGCCGCCTAGGGTAATGATGCCGTTTTTCAGGTAGGCGCCCATGCGGCGGATAAGCTTTTCCTGGTCAGATAACTTACTGCCGGGGATGTCAAAGGTAATCTCTTGCTCACCGGTGCTCTCGTTAAAATTGACCACCGCGCCCGGATGAACGTAGCGGCGCAAAAACTCTGCTTTTTCTTCCAGAGTGACGTAGGGGCTGAACAGATTGAAGCTGATCTTACTGACGTCCACTTTGTCCAGGCGATCCTCTGCCACCAGCCGCTGGCGAGTCAGCTTTTGCTTGATATCGTCGTTCGGTGCCTGCTGAATCTCGCTGTCCAGATTTCTCAGGAATTCAGCGTAGTTACCGGTGTAGTAGTCGTCCGCACGGCACACACGGTCACCGGCAGCTGAAAGGCACCAGTCATCAGAGCCGTGAAAGTCAAACTCTGAGCCCAGAACGTCCCGGGCATCGTCCATGGACACAAAAACGCCCTGCTCTTTGTACACCAGCCCATCAAACCCGGCTTGATCGCCAATGTCGATCTGCATATCAGACTGCACGTCGCCACGCCAAACGCCGCTGTAGGTGCGCTTGCTGTAGTGGGCCAACAACTCACCAATGCCGCGCTTGGGCTCGCCGTCGAGCTTACCGCTGACTTTGCGGGCTGCTGCCGCCTGCATCTTCATCGCCGCAGTAAGGTCGGCGTAGGCCTCAAAGAAGTTGGTGCCGCTGCCACGGCCTTGCTCGCTTAACACTTGTGCCACGGCTAGGCCCACTAACGCGGGCGCCCAGGCGCTATCAGATGTACTCGAATCCAGCTTTTCGAACGCGGAGTGCGTAGCAGCCAGCCAAGCCGGAATATCAGAAAACCGGCTCTGACTGGACATGTAGCTCTGGACTTCGCGGGCCTGATCCAACGTCACGCCCGCCTCGAAAGCGCTGTAGGCATCCCGGCACTTGTGAAGCATGCGCGCCATGTCGGCGTTGTCACCGGCGCGTTCAATGACTCGCCATTCGCCGTTCTGCAGCTCCAGGGTCTGCCCGGCCTGGGTAATGGTGTCGCCTTCGCGGTATTGAATTGGTAGGGTTTCCGCTGTTTCCAGGGCATCCCAGTCAATGCGCGAGCCCGGGAACTTGCGCAGCATTTTAGCAATGTCGGGGATAGATGCCGGGTTCTTCACGCGGTCCACGTCGCGGAACTTCGCCGGGTCTTTTGGCTCGAACTCGCCCATCACAAAGCGCTTGCCCTCGCCGGTGAAGTATTTGCCCTCGATAAAGGGCTGCCAGATTACGTTCGCTTCGGATAATAGGCCGGGGTTTTGCTCTTGCAGTTCGCTGATCTTTTCAGCGGCGTCGCGGCTGTATTTACGCAGAAAAATCACGTCGGTAATGGTGTCAGCGTTCGCCGCTCCAAATACGCTGTTGGGCAAGCGGTAGGCGCCTAAAAATTCAGCCTTAACGCTCGCCCGCTGGCGTAGCTTTGCCTCGGAGCCGCCCTTACCTGATACACATCTCGGAGGCACCACGAAGGCGGCCAGGCCGCCCGGCTTGAGCTTGTCGAGGGAGCGCAAAATGAAGTACGCCTCAAGCGTATCGTTCTGGTACTTGGGGTCAGCAAGCTGGTTGCCGCCGCGGTCGGCTACGGTACCAAACGGTACGTTGCTCACCACGGCGTCGTAGATTTCGTCAGGGGTGCTTGCTGCCACCGCCTCAAATGGGCTGACGGTGGTGCTGTAGCTGTCGCTGTCGTTCACTAGGGCGTTGATTCCCCCGCTGGTCTCATCCAGCTCTACGGCGTCCACGGCGGAGTTCAGCGGCGCCGTAGCCCCGAACACACCTACGCCCGCGCAAGGGTCCAGAATTTTGCCACCGGTAAATCCCATTTCCTCAAGCGCGCTCCAGATCCCCTCTGCAATCGGTTTGGGCGTGTAATACTCGTAGGCGCTGCCCTTCTTACCGTCAGCGCCGATAAGGGAACCGCCGTTGCCGGTGTAGCCTGCAAGTACCTCTCGGTCAGCGTCTGAAAGATCGTCGCGGGACTTATCGCCCGCATTAACCGATTGCAGTAATTCCACCGCCGCATTGTTGGCTTTCTGGCGCTGGCCTTTGGTGCGTTTTTCATGGAATGCGTACAGCCCCGCCGTGTTGCGGCGCGGGCTTTGCAGTGGCTCGACTGGATCTTCAATGGCCTGCAGCTCGTTATCGGGTTCAGGCAGGGCAACCACCTTGGCTGCCTCCATTGATCCCAGTTGCTCACGCAATCCCAAAGCTTCTTTAACCAGCTTCAGGCGCTGCACGATATTGGCGGCTCCGGCTCCCAGTTCCAGTATTTCTTTGCGCACTTTGGCCAGGCTTCCGACAAGCCGAAGGCGTGCCAGCATGGATTTAGCGCCACTGCTCACGGCGTCATCAAATGTAGCGTTCATATCAAGTCCTTAAAGGTTAGCAGTGGCTTGCAAAACGGCTTTTTGGTAAACCATGGCGGCGCGTTCAATCATCGCTTCCATGTCGTTATCGCCGGTGTTGCGCTCAAAAATAGCGCCCAATTGGTCGGCAATGTCGGCTGACATCGGGTCGTCAAGGGTTTGATCGATGACCGATTGCAGGAATTCGGTGTCTGCGGTGCTTTCCTCGGCTGCGGGAGTGGCTTCCTCGGCCTCAGCTGCAGAGTTTGGCTGAGGTTGCTCGTCAACCTCGTTGCCAGGCTCCATTTCGAGGGGTGCGTTATTCTCAACTGCGGCTACCCCATAACCTTCTAGGGCCTTTTTTAACTCCGGCCCAATCGCCTCTATTTTTTCACTCTCAGAGCGCGAGCCTTCGCCCATGTTCAGTTCAAGCAATGGCATCAGAGCTTTGCCTAGAATCATATCCGCCTCGTCCCAGCCTTTAGCCGCAAGCCCGTGCTTGCTGGCAACGGCCTGCCTTGCCTTAACCACATCTGGCGACTTCCTGCCTGTTCGGCGCTTCGCCGCTGCCACCTCTTTTTTAACTTCCTTTTTTAAGTCAGAAAGAATCTCGTTATAGTTTTCAGCTATGTATTCTTTGTCACCTTTTACTGCAGCTTCTGGTACAGCATCGTTTTCCACCGGCTCCGGCTCATTCTGCGCGCCCTCGCTTGAGGCCAGGGGCAGCCATGCCGATAGCTCATTAAGCGTCATCTCGCGCACGCGACCCATACCGTCCCAGCCAGGCTTGTAGCTGCCCATATAGGCGGCTTCTGCGTCGGATTGCGCGTCAAAGCCCAGCATGACTTTGTGCTCATCAATCGCGCCATCACGGTCCATTTGATCGATGACGTAAGCCGTTTCTGAATCAAGGTCCGGCCCGATAAACACATCAACTTCGTCGCCATCCATGCCCTTTGTGCCTTTTATGTAGCCGTAGTCGTGCGGCATGGTGATTGACCAGGGCTTGCCGTCGCTTTCGCCTGAACGCTCTGAGCCTTTCGAGTTTTCGATGGTAATATCCAGGCCGAACGCCTTGAGATCACCCTTCTCATAATCGCCTGACTCTTTCTGCTCATCCGTGGGGTCTGTGTCGGTATCTTCGCGCGCCTGCTCTAAAGCCTGCTTATCGGTTTCCCCGAACATGTCCAGCGACTCAATGGCGTATTCACCTTCGCCGTACTGCTTATTCAACTCACGGTTCGCCGCGTCAATGATTTGCTCAAGGCTGCTTTGCTGGCTGTCGCCGAAAATATCAACGGTCTGGCCACGCTCTGCCTCGGTGCGCAAGAATTCAGCCATGGCACGGAAGGCCACGCCAAGCCGCTTGCTGCTGCGGTTGTTTTGATTGATGAACATGGCCATGGCCGCCGTAGCTGGCGAAATATCACCGAACAGACCGCGCTGACTAACCATTTCATCAACGCTGCTACCTTCTGATCGCGCAATACGAACCAAGTTGCTGGCATCCGTGATGGCCTGCACCGCCTGTTCATTCAGAGACACCTCAACGCTGTCTACCAATTGCGTTGTCAGTGCACCGGCGTTGTCCTGATCCGCCGCCTTAGCGCGAATAAACTCGGGTGCAGCGGTATTCAGGGCATGGATGACGTTGGCCACCTCGGGCTTGCTGACATCTGCGGCCATTTCAAGAAGGCGGTCGTCGTTATAGGCCTTTGAAAAGATCGCCGCTTGTACGCGGGCAATCAGGGATGCGGTCGGCGCGCCGTCGCTGGTCGTGTACTGTGCCGCCTCGGTATCACCCAATGACGCCATGAACCCCGCAAGGAAATCCCGATTACTGGATGCCAGCAGGTTGCCGTCTTCAGAGAGCCGCGAAATCAGCGAGTCGTCCAGGCGATCAGAGTCAGCCCGGGCCTTTTCGGTAGCGGTCATGCTCAGTTTGTCGTCTTGATTGGCTTCAATGGCGAATTCACGGCGGTCGATATCTGACGTGCGCACCCGCACCAGTACCGGCGCTTTCATCGCGCGAACCTTGTCCGCGTTCAGGCCAAAAAATTCAGCCTCGTCGGTCAGCCATTCGCGATACTCGTCGGCTTTGCCGGAGCGGTAGGCTTCCTGAATCGCCATGGTGCGGCCGTTGCCAGACTCCACCACGCCATCGGGGCCGACAATGGGCGCACCGGTATCCGCACGGCGCGTTTTGCCCAGGCTATCGGGGTCAAGGTCGTTGGCGATCTTGCGAACCCAGGCGATTGAGGCATCGCGCCC
>Ga0136554_1000270_pt1 | contig 19247 bp, 20 predicted proteins | sample AntRauTorckE5431_FD_104637 | JGI IMG/M metagenome (GOLD analysis project Ga0136554, IMG submission 104637) | Saline lake microbial communities from Rauer Islands, Antarctica - Metagenome Torckler E5 #431 | ecosystem: Environmental > Aquatic > Non-marine Saline and Alkaline > Saline | place...
ATGACCTGCCGCTATTTCGCGCGATGAGTGCGCCTGCCCAGCCCGCGAAGGTCGAGGCCGGACCGTCGCAGGCCGAGCAAGCGCTGAGCGCCCTCAACCCCGATGACCTGTCCCCGCGCGAGGCGCTGGAGGAACTCTATCGTCTGCGCCGGTTATTGGATTAGGTGATTTTATCGCCGGGGCCCAGGCGCAAGCCGCGAAACAACTCTTCCCCCGACACGGGCTTGCGCCCGGGCCGCTGCACGCGGGTAAGGGTGAGAGCGCCGGAGCCGCAGGAAACCGTGCCGTTTTTATCCAAAATCGTGCCCGGTTCCGGCAGGGTGCCGGCGCTTAAGGGGGCGGGCTTCACGCCGAGGAGTTTTAAACGCTCTCCCCCCTGCTCAAAAAAACATCCAGGCCAAGGGGTCAGCGCGCGCAATTGCCGGTCGATCGTCCGCGCATCTTGCGCCCAATCGACGAAGCCTTCGGATTTTTCAAGCTTATGGGCGTAGGTGACGCCTTCTTCTGGCTGGGGTACGGCATGCAGCACCTTGTCGTTCAGGCCGTCCAGCGCCTCCAACATCAGCCGCGCGCCAAGCTGGGAGAGTTGGTCATGCAGGTCACCGGCGGTCGTGCCGGGCAGGATCGTGACCGGTTCTGTCACAACCACCGGGCCGGTATCTAGGCCCGGCGCCATCCGCATGATGGAGATGCCGCTTTCCTCGTCGCCGGCCAAAATCGCGCGCTGGATCGGCGCCGCCCCGCGCCAGCGCGGCAACAGGGAGGCATGGATATTCAGACAGCCATATTTCGGCACATCCAGATAGGCCTTCGGTAAGATCAGGCCGTAGGCGACAACCACGGCGGCATCGATGCGCAGATTGCGGAAGGTCCGCAATTCATCCTCATCGCGCAGGCTTTCGGGGTGGGCGACATCCAGCCCATGACGCAGTGCGGCCTGGTCGACCGGCGTCGGGCGGGGCTGCTGGCCGCGACCGGCGGGCCGGGGGGGCTGGGTATAGACCCGGCGCACGCGATGGCCCGCATCGACCAGCGCGTCGAGTGCGGGCACCGAAAAATCCGGCGTGCCCATGAAGGCCAGGTCTAGCGATGGCATGAGCTTGGGTCCTGCCCTATTCAGGCCGTCAGGCGTCTTGCAGGCGGCCCTGTTTTTTAAGCTTGGTCAGCTTCTTCAAGATCATTGTGCGCTTCAGCGAGGAGATATGATCGACGAAGGTGATGCCATCCAGATGATCGATCTCATGCTGCAAGCAGGTGGCCAGCAGGCCGTCGGCCTCAATCTCCTGCGCCGCACCGGTCTCGTCCAGATAGCGCAGGGTGATGTGCGAGGGGCGCCGGACTTGGGCATATTGCTCCGGAAAACTCAGGCAGCCCTCGTCGTAAATCGCCATATCGACGGAAGCCGCGACGATTTCCGGGTTGATGACCCGCATCGGGCGGGGCTCTTCGTCCTGGCCCGCAATGTCCAACACCAGCATCCGTTTGGACACACCGACCTGCGGCGCCGCCAAGCCGATACCGGGCGCATCGTACATCGTCTCCAACATATCGTCGAGCAGCGTGCGCTCTTTATCCGTCACCGCGCCGACCGGGTCCGCCTTACGCTTCAACACCGGATCGGGGGCAACCACAATGGGGAGAATCGCCATGGTCGATTTCTGGTCCTTTAGCCGTGTCCGTACCGACTAGGTAAGCCCGGCATCCCGCGAGGTCAAGCGGTGGCGCTTTCGCAAACCGGCGGACAGCCTATGATAGCGACCCTTCAGAATGTGAGGCGCGCAACAGATGAACCAGATGCTAAGCGATCCGATGGTGCTTTTAGCCTTCGCGGCCGTGGCTGCCTTTGCGGTCGCGATAACCGCAATCATCCTGCGCCCGTCGCGCGACACCAGCGCGGCAGAGCACGCCCAAGCCCTGGCCGATCAACTGCACCAAGAGCAGTTGGCCCATGGGGAGACGCGCGTGCGCCTGGAAGGTGCGCAGCAGCAGATCGTGGAGGCCAAAACCCGAATTGAGGGGTTGGAACGCCGGGTTGAGGAGCGCAACCAAACGATTTCCGCAAAAGACGATAGGATCGCGCGCGCCGAACAGGATTTGGCCAACCAAAAGCAAGCCCAGAACGATTGGGACAAGGCCCGCCAAGACTTCATGAATATGGCAAAAGCCAGCGTGACCGCGACGGCCAACGATGTGTCATCCAAGCTTTTGAAAGACCATAAGCACGAAAGCGAGCAGGCGAAGAAGGAAGCGGAAGCACGCGTCGGCAAAATCACCGAAGAGCTGATGAAGCAGGCCAATGCGCTGTCAAAGCAGTTCGTGGAGGTTGATACCACCAGCCGCGAAAATAAGGAATCGGTCGCAACCGTACTGCGCGCGCTTTCCGCCCCCGGCACATCGGGTCATGCGGCGCAGACGACGCTTGGCAATGTGCTGAAAAACTTCAGCCTAGTGGAGGGCCGAGATTATCACCTGGAATACACCATCACCGGCACGGGCGAGGCGGGGGCGGGGCGCCTGCGGCCCGACGCGGTGGTTTTCCTGCCAAGCGATACGGTGCTGGTGATCGACAGCAAGTCGTCGAAACATCTCCTAGCACTTGCGGAAGCCGAGGAGGATGAGGGGGCCAGCGAGACGGCCGCCCAAGACTTCAAACGCTCCATGAACCAGCATTTGAAGGATTTATCGACCAAGGATTATCGCAGCGCCGTCGCCACGGCCCTGCGCAGCGCCGGGCGCGATGCGGAGGCGCGTCAGATCCTAACCCTGATGTGGTTGCCCAATGAAGGGGCGGTGGAAAAACTGTCCCACGCTGACCCGAATTTCACCGCCAAGGCGGCGGAAAACCAGATTTACGTGACCGGGCCCAGCGGCCTGTGGTCGGCGATCGGAATCGCCTCCACCCGCATTCAGTTTGAAACCCGCCAGCAGAATATTGAAAAAATCGCGACCCTGACCGGTGATTTGGTGCAGCGCGTGACGACCACGCTGGACCATGCCGCCAAGATTGGGGAGGCGATCAGCCGGGCGGCGAAAAGCTTTGATGACATGGCCGGCTCCGCCAACTCACGCGTGATCCCTACCATGCGCAAGATGGGCGATCTTGGCCTGGACCTGCCCGCCAAAGGCCTGCCCAGCCCGATCACCCGCCTGGATGTGCGCAAAGACGCCATCGACACCGAGGCGGAAGAAGTCACCGCCGACGCCCCCCTGCTATTCTCCACCGAGGCGGGCGAGGATACGAAGAAAGAGTAGACGGACCCTCAAGGTTGTTTGATTGATTTCCGGACAAAAAACACGGCACCCGTGAACTTCTTCGGTGACAGGGCGCAATGCGTGCGTCATAAGGTCCCTTATGGTTGCACGCACCGCGACAGTTTCGTTTCTTGGGATCGACACCCTGCCCATCGATGTGCAGGTGCAGATGTCGTCCGGCATGCCCGCGGTCAATATCGTCGGCTTGCCCGATAAGGCGGTCGCGGAATCTAAGGAGCGGGTGCGCAGCGCGCTTACCGCCATCGGCCTGGCCTTCCCGCCAAAGCGCATCACCATCAATTTAGCCCCCGCCGACGTGCCGAAGGAAGGCAGCCATTACGATCTGCCGATCGCCCTTGGTCTGTTGGCGGCGATGGATGTTTTGCCGGTGGAGCGGCTGGCGGAATTCATTATCCTGGGCGAATTGGCCTTGGATGGCACGATCAGCCCGGTCGCCGGCGTGTTGCCAGCCGCGATGGCGGCCACCGGCGATGATAAGGGCCTGATTTGCCCCGCCGCCCAAGGGGGTGAGGCCGCCTGGGCCGGTGACCTGGAAATCCTGGCCGCGCCCAGCCTGATCGCGCTGATCAATCATTTTAAGGGCAACCAAGTCCTGCCCGCGCCGGAGGCAAAGCTGGCCCCGCCCGGTGCGGAGCCGCCCGACATGGCCGATATCAAAGGCCAGGAAAGCGCCAAGCGCGCCTTGGAAATCGCAGCGGCCGGCGGCCATAACCTGCTGATGGTAGGCCCGCCGGGCGCCGGTAAATCCATGCTGGCCGCGCGCCTGCCGGGCATCCTGCCGCCGATGGGCGCGCATGAGGCGTTGGAAGTCTCCATGATTCAATCGGTCGCGGGCTTGTTGGAAGATGGCCGGTTAAGCCGGGTGCGCCCGTTTCGCGATCCGCATCATTCGGCCTCCACCCCCTCGCTGGTGGGTGGCGGGCAACGGGCCAAGCCAGGCGAGATTTCGCTGGCCCATAACGGCGTGTTGTTCCTGGATGAATTGCCGGAATTCCAGCGCGGCGCATTGGAAAGCCTGCGCCAACCTTTGGAAACCGGGCGCGCCGTGGTGGCCCGCGTTAACGCGCATGTCACCTACCCCGCCCGCGTGCAGTTGATCGCGGCCATGAACCCGTGCCGCTGCGGCTATCTGGAGGATCCGGAGCGTGCCTGCACCCGCGCGCCGCGCTGCGCGATGGATTATCAGGCCAAGATTTCCGGCCCGCTGTTCGATCGCATTGATTTGCATGTGGATGTGCCGCCCGTATCCGCCGCCGATTTGTCATTGCCCCCGCCGAGCGAAGGCAGCGCCCAAATAGCCGCCCGCGTCGCCCAGGCCCGCAGCCGACAGACCGAGCGTTTTGCGGACCTGCCGGACGACAAACGCATCCGCACCAACGCCCAGGCCGACGGGCGCCTGTTGGAAGCGATCGCCACGCCCGACGATCCGGGCCGCCGATTGTTGTCGGAAGCGGCAGAGCGGCTAAAGCTGTCCGCGCGCGGCTATCACCGCGTCCTGCGCGTCGCGCGCACGCTGGCCGATATGGAAGGGACCGAGGCCGTGCGCCGCAGCCATATCGCAGAGGCGCTCAGCTATCGCCGCATCGCGCTGAGCGCTGGATAGAGCCTACCCGCAAAAGTCTATAGTCTCTCAAAGTTCGCTTCGATAGACTGCGCGCGTCACATTGGTAATTATTCCCCTTGGAGCGCGCGACCCGGTATGGTTCAGACCCCCATCGATCTAAGCCTGCTGACAGGCGAGCCGCCGGCGCGGATTGCGCAAGATGTCGTGCCCGGCATGCCCACCCTTCCCTATGACACCATCGATTGCCCGCCCTATCGCGAGATTGAACAGGCGGGCGGGCAAGGGGGCAGCGCGGCGGGCGCGACGGACGCCTGGCGCTTCAACCAGTTCATGCTGCCGGTGTGCCCCGGTTACTTCGGCGGCCCCCGTCCGGTGCGCTATCCCTGTTTCGCGTTATCGCGCGGGGGCACGACTTGGATGAGCCTGACACCGATGGAAATTGAAAGCATGCTGCCCGGCATCGCGGCTGCCTCCGGCAAGGTGGTGATCGGGGGCATGGGGCTTGCGCTGGCAGGCTATGCCATCGCGATGAAGCCGGAGGTGGAGCGGGTGACCATCGTCGACATCGACGGCGATGTCATCGAAATGGCCAAGGCCTTCGCGCAGATCGACGCCTGGCCCTGCCGCGATAAGGTTGAGATCGTGCACAGCGATTTAACCGACCATCGCGACGCCCATGCAGATTTCCTGTTCGTCGATATCTGGCCCTATTACCGGATGGATATCATGGTCCCCCAGATGCAGGCCTTTCACCGGGCAATCCCCGCGCCGCGCTGTTTCTATTGGGGGCAAGAGTTGGATGCCGTCGACCGCGCGGTCGCGAAAGGAACAGTGCGCGAAGCCTTTGACGCCAGCCACTTCACCGCCTTTCGCGAAGAAATCGGCGTGCCGCTGATCGGGCTGGAGCACGCGATCTACCCAACGCTGTGCCAACAGGCCGCCGCCAATCCGGCCATCCGATCCGCGCGTGTCGCCCTTTAATTCCCTATAAAACAACCCCCTATAAAAGCGATTGCCTGGATGAGTGATAGCGAAACCCTACCCGCCCCCTTCACACCGGTCATGTTGGACGATGGCCGGGCGTTGCCCTATGCGCCCTTCCCCATCCCGCCTTACCGTGAGATGACCCACGGGCAATGGCGCTGTTGGCAGATGTCCGGGCTTACCGGATACGGCTATTTCACCGGCCATCAATCCCATCCGCAGGCGGCCTATGGCGTTATGCAGGATGGGACCAAATCCTGGATGACGATGGTCCCCATGGAATTCGAAAGCCAGATGCCGGCCCTGCACGCCGCCGGCGGCACGGTCCTGGTCAGCGGGTTGGGGTTGGCGCAGATGGCCTATGGGCTGACCTGCCATCCGGCGGTGGAGCGGGTGATCGTGGTGGAGCGCGATCCCGACCTGATCGCGCTTGCCCAGCGCTTCGCCCAAATCGATCGCTGGCCGAACCGGGGAAAGTTGACCATCCGTGAGGGCGATATGCGGCACTATCGCCATGAGGGGCCGGTGGATTTTCTGTATGTCGATATCTGGCTTGGCTATCGCGGCGAGGGCAAGGTCGCGACGATGCGCGAAATTCACCACAACAACCCGGCTGCCAAAGCCGCCTATTGGGGCCAAGAGGTCGATGCGCTGGATTGGTGGATTGAGCACGGGGGCGAGGCGGCAGGCTTCGATGCGCGCGCTTTCCAAGCCTTCGCCGCCCATGCGGGCCTGCCCCTGATCGGGCTGGAGGAGGAGATTTACCCAGCATTGTGTCGATTGGCGGGCACAAACCCCAACATCCCAAGCCTAAAACAAGCCTTGGAATTCCGACAGTTCCCTTGACCCGACGCCCGCTTACCCCCTTCTTTCACCCCCAGCGACAAAAATCATCCGCCGAGCGGAGGAGAGACTAAGCATGGAGCGCCTGCGCGGCATCGTCGAATCGCCGAAATTCCAGAATGGCATCATTCTGGTGATCGTCCTCAACGCCATCGTTCTGGGGCTTGAGACATCGACCACGGTGATGAGCGCGACCGGCGACCTGCTGCTGTGGCTGGACCGGTTGGCGGTGGCAATCTTTGTCGTCGAAATCCTGCTGAAGCTGATCGTCTATCGCTTAGGCTTCTTCAAATCCTCCTGGAATGTGTTCGATTTCGTGATCGTCGCCATCACCTTCATCCCTGCGGGCGAAGGGGTGACGGTGTTGCGGGCGCTTCGCATCTTGCGTGCCTTGCGCCTGATATCGGTGGTGCCCTCCATGCGCCGGGTGGTGCAGGCCTTGCTGCGCGCCATCCCTGGCATGGGATCGGTGGTAACCCTGTTGTCGCTGGTCTTCTACGTCGCCGCGGTGATGGCGACAAAGCTGTTCGGGCAGGCCTTTCCGGATTGGTTCGGGACCATCGGCGCCTCGCTTTATTCGCTGTTCCAGATCATGACCTTGGAAAGCTGGTCGATGGGAATCGTCCGCCCGGTGATGGAGGTTTTCCCGCTGGCCTGGCTGTTCTTTGTGATCTTCATTTTGCTGACCACGTTTGCGGTCCTGAACCTGTTCATCGCCATCATCGTCGATTCCATGAGCCAGGAACATGCGGCGGAAGAAGCCGCGACACGCGGCGCGCTTGGCAGTGAGCATGAGGAGATCATGCGTGAATTGCACGATCTACGCGCGGAGGTGAAAGCCCTGGGGAACGGCACACGCGATCACGACCGGCCCCAATAAAAAGCAGCCGTCATGGTTCTGGCGGTCATTCAGCCTATCTTATCAGTGCATCGATAAAAGAAGGCGCGGTGGCCGCTTGGGCACGCTGTCCCTCCCAGAATCCTGACGAGGTTATCGTGAACGACCTGAGCGATCTTTTTTCGACACGCCGTGTCAGTCGCAAAGCCTTATGGCGCACCTACGTGGTCGCGCTTTTGGTTTTATTCGCGGTCATCGCAGGCTCCCATGCGCTCAGCGAATGGATGGCGCAAAGTCAGTCGGATCATGCCGGCATCATTAATCTGGCCGGCAAACAGCGCATGCTCTCCCAACGCATCGCGGGCCGCATTCTGGAGGCATCGGGCCAAGAAGACCCGCGCGTTGGCTTCATCGGCAGCATCTATGCCGACATCAATGACATGGACGATGCGCACGGGCGCCTGACCGGCAAGTCGAGCGATGGGGTCGACAAAACGCTGAGCCCACGCATCACAGACCTTTATTTCGGCGATGCGCCGAATGTCGATAGCCGGGTTGAGAACTTTTTGGGCGAAGCCCGCGCCCTGATGTCCGCGATTGAAGACGGCGAGGCCATCGCACAGGGGCGCGTTGAGAAATTCGTCGGCTCGGCCCAGGGCCGGTTGCTGCTCTCGCTCGATAAAGTCGTGGCGCAATATCAAAAGGATTCGGAAGCGCGTCTGGATCAGATGCGGCTGCTCAATGTGCTGTTATTCTTCATAGCGGTCGCCGTGATCTTGGCCGAGCTATTCCTGGTTTTCCGCCCGCTGGCCAAGCGCTTGGACGAAGCCCAACAGCAGTTGCAGGATCTGGCCCAAACCGATCCGCTGACCGGATGCTGGAACCGCCGCGCGCTGATGCAAGGCGGTGCGATGTTGCTGGCGCTTGCGCATCGCCACAAACGCCCGCTTTGCGTCATCATGGGCGATATTGATCGCTTCAAATCGGTCAACGACACCTATGGGCACGGGGCGGGGGACGTCGTCATTCGCGAATTTGCCAGGACCTGTATCGACTCATTGCGCGATCACGACATTTTGGGGCGCTATGGCGGGGAGGAGTTCGTCATCGTCTTGCCGGACACCGCCCTTGAACGTGCCGTCGCGGTGGCGGAGCGGGTGCGCAAGCGCGTCGAATCCGAGCGCATTGAGACCGAGGGGGCCACCCTGTCGATCACGTCCAGTTTCGGCGTGGCCCAGTTGAATGGGGATGACGAAGACCTTCAAGGCCTGATTGATCGGGCGGACCAGGCGCTCTACGCCGCCAAGGAAGGCGGGCGCAATCAGGTCCAAAGATGGAACCCGGCCCCGAAAGTCGACGCCGCTTAAGTCAGCGGTTATTCGCCCGGATTATTCACAAGGATTATTCGCAAGACAGGCGGATCGCAGCGCCTTATTGTCCGGCATCATGACGCACCCGACCCCACCCTCTGACACCCAGCCCGAGCGGCTGCGGCTGTGGTCCCTCGCCTTTTGGCGACGGCCGGAGGTTATGTTGGTGCTGATGGCGATGGCGATGGCCGTCAGCCTGCATGGTTGGTTCGCGCTGTTAAATAATTTTGCGATTGAGCGCGCGCAATTTACCGGCAAGGAAATCGGCTTCTTGCAGTCGATCCGCGAGATTCCGGGCTTCTTAAGCTTCGCCGCAATCTTCCTGTTGCCCTTCATTCGCGAGCAGAATTTGGCCTTCCTATCGCTGGCGCTTTTGGGCGTGGGCACGGCAATGACAGGCTATTTTCCGACTGAGATCATGCTCTATGTGACGACCTTCACCATGTCAGTGGGCTTCCATTATTACGAGACGATGAACCAATCGATGACGCTTCAGTTGATCGAGAAAAAGCACGCAGCGCAGCATCTCTCCAAGCAGTTGATGGCCCGCTCCGCCGGAACCTTGGGGATTTTCATCATCATCATGCTGACCTTCGATGATGCGCTGCTGACCAAGCTGGGCGCGGTCACTGGCCTGCCGCTCGGCGGTTGGGGATTGTCGCTTGGCTATGAGCCGCTGTATCTCGCCGCCGGGATTTTCACGCTGGTCGTGGCCGTCTTCTGCAAGGCCTTCTATCCCCATTTCGAAGCGCCCGAGGTGCAGACCAAGACGTTGTTCCTGCGTCGGCGCTATTGGCTCTATTACCTCCTCACCTTCATGGGGGGCGCGCGGCGTCAGATTTTCATGGTCTTCGCCGCCTTCCTGATGGTGGAGAAGTTCGGCTATGACGTGACCGCGATCACGCTGCTTTATATGGTGAATTTGATCGCGAACATCTTCATCGCGCCGAGCGTCGGGCGGTTGATCGCGCGGCTTGGCGAACGCCGCGCGCTGATCATCGAATATTCCGGGTTGATCTGCGTCTTCGCCGGCTATGCCTTTGTCGACGATCATCGGGCGGCAGCCGGGCTTTATATCGTGGACCACCTATTCTTCGCCTTCGCGATCGCGATCAAAACCTATTTTCAAAAGATCGCCGATCCGAAGGATATCGCCTCCACCGCCGGTGTCAGCTTCACCATCAACCATATCGCCGCCGTCGGCATACCGGCGCTATTCGGCTTTATCTGGTTGGATGATCCGGGCCTGGTTTTCGCGATCGGCTCCGGCATGGCGGGGGTATCGCTGATCCTGGCGCTGATGGTGCCGCGCCACCCGGATCAGGGGAATGAAACCCGGCTACGTCGCCTGGATGGGCCTTATAATGCGCCCAGCAAAGCATCTGGGCCCAGCCCCGCCGAATAAAATCAGGCAGGCGACGTCAGGCGGCGGGCCAGCGCCTTCAAGCCTTCATGGCGTGGCGCGCAGACAAGGCCTGCTTTCAAGGCCTCAATCGCCTCCGCCTGCCGGTTGAGCGCCCCCAAGGTCAGCGCGCGCTCATAATAGGCATCAGCGTAAATCGGACGGAGCGTGAGGGCTTGATCGAAATCGCCCAACGCCTCCTCAAGCTTGCCGGCCAAGCGCTGCGCGCGCGCGCGGGTGTAAAAGGCGGCGGCCGATTGGGGGGCCAGCCGACAGGCCTCGCCCGCCGCATCGATGGCTTGGGCGTAATCGCCGATCTCACTCAACGCCATGCTCAAGCTTAAATGCGAGAGCGCCGCGCGCGGCTCCAGCACGACCGCCTCCCACAAAACCTCCACCGCACGCTTCAAATCGCCGGCTTCGCGGGCGTTTGCCGCCTGATCGAACAGGGTTTCCAATTGGTTGGCTTGCTCACTCACGGCGCTTGATCCTCTAGGCTAAGGCACGATTGACACACTACCTTAACAGAGGCCGGCACGCGACCTCGTAGAATTTTTCCGAAAATAACTACCCTCTCGGCTTTAATCGCGCGGCTTCGGCAACATCGAGCCCAGCCGCCCGCCGCCGGCCAGATGGATATGCAGATGCGGCACTTCCTGATTGGCGTCGCGGCCATGGTTGGCCAGGATGCGATAGCCGCTTTCATCCAGCCCCAGTTCACGTGCGACATGGCCGATGGCGCGGACGAAGCCCGCAATTTCCGCATCACTGGCTTTTTCAGAAAAATCATCCATCGACACATAGGCGCCCTTGGGGATCACCAAGACATGGCGCGGCGCCTGCGGATTTATGTCATTGAAGGCCAACGCATGATCGTCTTCATAGACCGTGTCGTTGGGAATTTCACCGCGCAGGATTTTCGCAAAGATGTTTTGATCGTCGTAGGTCGCCATCACTGTTGTCCGCCTTGCTTATAATTCTTCAGTCTTTTACGCGCGCCGCCTTCTCGTCCAGACCGGACGTCCCGACCCGTGCTTCCAGCGCCGCCCAAACCTGGGCCGGTTCAACGCCCGCATCGGCCCACAGCACGGTTAGATGATACAGCAGATCAGCACTTTCCGCGACGATGGCATGCCCGTCGTCGCGCATCGCCTCGATCACGCATTCGACCGCTTCTTCCCCCAGCTTTTGGGCGATTTTGCCCCGGCCTTTGTGGAACAAGCTGGCGGTGTAGCTGCTGGCGGGATCGGCCCCTTTGCGCGCCTGAACGGTGGTGTGCAGGCGATCAAGGATATGGGATGTTGTCTGATCCTGGTCGCTCATAGGGACCCCTCGCCTTTTAACTCAACCGCGCTGCCGCCATCGACAGGGCGCACCGGCAGGCCAGCATTGGCCAGATGTTGCTTCGCCTCGGCGATGGTGTGTTCGCCGAAATGGAAGATGGAGGCGGCCAGCACCGCCGAGGCATGGCCTTCGCGCACGCCGTCGACCAGATGATCCAACGTGCCCACCCCGCCGGATGCAATGACCGGCACGCTGACCGCATCGGCAATCGCGCGGGTGAGCGCATTATCAAAGCCGATCTTGGTGCCGTCGCGATCCATGGAGGTCAGCAATAATTCGCCCGCCCCCAGCGCGACCATTTTTTTGGCCCACTCAACCGCATCAAGGCCGGTGGCCTCGCGCCCGCCATGGGTGAAGATTTCCCATTTGTCTGGGCCGGTCGATTTCGCATCAATTGCCACCACGATACATTGGCTGCCAAAGCGTTCCGCCGCTTCGCGTACGAAATCAGGGTTTTTAACGGCTGCCGTGTTGATCGACACCTTGTCGGCGCCGGCCAGCAATAATTTACGAATATCCTCCACCGTGCGCACGCCGCCGCCGACGGTCACGGGCATGAAGGCGGCCTCCGCCGTGCGGGCGACGACGTCGTAGATGGTATCGCGGTTTTCATGGCTGGCGGTGATGTCCAGGAAACAGAGCTCATCCGCGCCGGCGGCATCGTAAAGCTTCGCCTGCTCCACCGGATCGCCCGCATCGCGCAGCCCAACGAAATTGATGCCCTTAACGACGCGGCCATCTTTCACGTCCAGGCAGGGGATGATGCGCACGGTCAACATCGCTTAGCTGGCCTCCGGTCTGCGTGTGGCAGCGCCGCCTATGACCGGGCCGCGCTTGGTAAGCTGAACCGCCTCCGCCAAATCTAGGCGCCCATCGTAAAGCGCGCGACCGGAAATTGCGCCGGCGATCACCTTGGTATCCATCAGCGCGCGGATGTCGGCCAAATCCTTCACCCCACCGGACGCGATGACCGGGATATCGACGGCGCGCGCCAACTGCGCGGTGGCATCGACATTGACGCCGCCCATCAGCCCATCACGGTCGATGTCGGTGTAAACGATGGCCGCAACGCCCGCATCTTCGAAGCGCTGCGCCAGATCCAGGGCGGTGATTTCCGTCGCCTCCGCCCAGCCTTCGACCGCCACCATACCGGCGCGCGCATCAATGCCGACCGCGACCTGGCCCGGGAATTCCCGGCAGCAGGTTCGCACAACGTCTGGATCCTTCACCGCCACCGTGCCCAGCACGATGCGGTCAACGCCGCGCTCAATCCAAGCACGCGCGCCCTCAACCGAGCGGATGCCGCCGCCCAACTGCACCGGCATGCGCTTGCCGACGGCGGCCAAAATACGCTCCACCGCCTCGGCATTGACCGGGCGGCCTTCGAAGGCGCCGTTCAGATCGACCACATGCAGCCATTCCGCCCCGTCTTTCAAAAACAGACGGGCCTGGGCGCCGGGATCGTCATTGAAAACGGTCGCCGCATCCATTTCGCCGCGCAGCAAGCGCACGCATTGGCCGTTCTTCAGATCGATGGCGGGATATAAAATCATCGCGGTCTTCACGGCCTCCAGGCTAGGAAATTGGCGATCAGCCGCAGACCGGCGGCCTGGCTTTTCTCCGGGTGGAATTGCGTGCCGACCATGTTGTCGCGCCCGACGGCGGCCGTCAGCTTTTCTCCATACTCCACGCTAGCCAGCCGGTGGGCGGGCTCACGCGGGATCAGGTGATAGCTGTGCACGAAGTAGGCATAATGGCTGCCCCCACCAAGCCCGGCAAAGACCGGATGGTCCGCGACCTCCCCCAGCAGGTTCCAGCCCATATGGGGCACTTTTAGGCTGGGGTCATTGGGCCGGATCGGCTCGACCGTGCCGGGAATCCAGCCAAGGCCGGGATGGGTGCCATGCTCATGCCCCTCATCCGCCATAAGCTGCATGCCGACGCAAATGCCTAAGAAGGGGCGGCCCTTTTCGATCACCGCCTCGGTAATCGCCTCGACCGCGCCCTCAACAGCATAAAGACCCCGGCGGCAATCGCCGAAAGCACCGACGCCGGGAAGCACGATGCGGTCAGCGCCGCGGATCGCCGCCACATCGTCAGTCACCAGAATTTTCTCACGCGGCCCCGCCATCCGCTCAAACGCTTTCGCCGCCGAGCGCAGGTTGCCGGAGCCGTAATCAACGATCGCGACGCTCATGGGGGTCGTTCCGTCCTTACTTTATAGGCGCAATCGGGGCGCGCTTTTAAGCCTTAGTCGTCGCGGCATCCGCCATGCCAGCCACGCCGCCAAGCGCGCCTTTGGTCGAGGGTATCTGATCGGCCTTGCGCGGATCGATCGCCACGGCGGCCTTTAACGAGCGCGCCAGGCCCTTAAAACAACTCTCCACAATATGGTGGTTGTTCTCGCCGTAGAGATTATCGACATGGATATTGCCGCCGACCGCCTGGGTGAAGGCCTGGAAGAATTCCTTGAACAGCTCGGTATCGAAATCGCCCAGCTTGGGCTGGGTGAAGGCCACGCGCCACACAAGATAGGGCCGGCCCGACAGGTCGATCGCGACACGGGTCAGCGTCTCGTCCATCGGGATCATGGCATCGCCATAACGCTCAATCCCAAGCCGCGCGCCCAGCGCCTTGGAAATCGCCTCGCCGATGGCGTAGCCGGTATCTTCGGTGGTGTGGTGGAAATCGATGTGCAGATCGCCTTCGGCCCGCACGGTCAAATCGATCAAGCCGTGACGACCCAGCTGGTCCAGCATATGGTCCAAAAACCCGATACCGGTGGCGATATCGGTCTTGCCGGTCCCGTCCAGGTCGACGGACACCGCAATCCGGGTTTCCTTCGTATTACGCTCTACACTGGCCGCACGCATTGCGCCTGATCCTTCCTTCAAGATCGCTGTTTCCAAGCGGAACGCGGGTTCTAGCAGGCAGATAGACGCTTGACCAGTGGCACCGGCAAGACCGCCCCTTAGGTTGTCGGAAGCTTCCGCTTGCCGACCTTGATGTTGAGGAACTCCAGCGCGCTTGCGACCGGGATGAAAAGGTTGATGCCTATGGACGTTCCGTCGCCGGTGCCATAGCCGGCCACCGACATGGCAACGACGTTTCCTTCGGTGTCCAACAAGGGGCCGCCGCTATTGCCGCCTTGGGTATCGACGTCGGCCTGAATCAGGCGAACGCCGGTTCGTTCATCGCGGCGTTTCGCACTGACGACGCCTTTTGTCACGGTCGACTTCAAATCCTCTTTAAGCGGATTGCCAACCGCGAAGACATCCTCGGTGATTTCAGGCTCTTGGAAGTTGATGGGGAACGGATTGCCGCCGGTGATCGGCACTTTGATCAGTGCGACATCGCGCCCTTGATGGCGACGCAGCACTTCTCCCTCCACCTCGATCCCATTGCGAAATACGACATTGACGAATTTTGCATCGCCGACGACGTGCTGATTGGTCAGCACATATCCTTTTTTCGAGATCAAGTAGCCGGACCCCAGACCACCGCCAGCCCTGATCGTCACCGTGGAATCGAGAACATGGTCCATATATTCACGAATCGGAAGGTCACGAAGATCGATCGCGTCGACGAGAATCGGCTCGTCTTGAAGCGGTTGAGCGCGGAACGTGCCGCCAGCATCACGCAACATAAGGGCCGTGAAGTCGGGGTTCTTCGCCAGCACTTCCGTCGCGGCACCCCAGGCGTCGTAGAACGCGTCCGCGATCCCGGTGGATTTCGGCTTCTTCGCGATGCCGTAGCCGCCCGCTTCGAAAACCGCCACCGGCTCGTTGCGAAGGGGGTCATAAACGATCCAATCCACCTCGATCTTCATTTCCGCGGAGAACTTGTCGAGCGCCTGCCCGGTCCACCAGTGGTGTTCCTGGCAGGCATTGCCGGTCATCTGCTTGAGGCGCGCGCCCAACAGGAATTCTGCGCGGGCGCGATCATCTTTGGATTCAAAAAGCGCATACGGATTCCCAGCCACATCGAAGCCGCGCTGCACGAGGCTATCATGAACCATCGTGCCGACTTCACTGTTCCAATTGCCGAGATACTTGCCGGACGCACGCCACTCATAGGTGGATTCTCCCATGTGTCTGTAATTGCACAAGCTTCCGCTTATTCCGGCGGAACCGTAGGCTGGGAAGTGCAAGACCGTCGTGCCATGGCGAATTGCGGAGATCGCGCCAGTAAACGCGATCGGCTTGAACTCGCTTTGCCCGAACATGGCGGCTTGCATCAACTCGTCCGACTGCGCGCTGTCCTCGATCGCTTCCGTGGAGTCGGGATCCGGTCGCTCGATCGTCATTGGCGTTGTGGTGTTGCACGCGCTCACCAAAAGGGCGCAGGCACCCACCAGAACGGCGGCGCGGGGAAAGCTGTCGAAACGCATTTTTATCTCCATCAGGCGAAACGGGAAATGCAGCTTAAAGGGGTTTTTCCCGTGACGCTAGTTTTTCGAGAAAAATTCGATTGATGCGACTTTCTACCCCTTCCACCGAAAAGCGATCGGTCAATTCTGATTGACCCAAGGCCGGCGACCCCCCATATCGCGGCGCATGACAGATAAAGCGATGAACAGCCCCGCCGAGTTGCACGGCACAACCATTCTGGCCGTCCGCAAGGGCGATGACGTGGTCATTGCCGGCGACGGGCAGGTGACGCTTGGCAACACAGTGTTCAAATCCAATGCCCGGAAAGTTCGAAGGCTGGGCGACGGGCAGGTGATCGCCGGCTTTGCGGGTGCCACCGCCGACGCCTTCACCTTGTTCGAACGCTTGGAAGCCAAGTTGGAGCAGTATCCAACCCAGCTAACCCGCGCCTGCGTCGAATTGGCGAAAGATTGGCGCACCGATCGCTATTTGCGCCGGTTGGAAGCGATGATGGCGGTCGCGGATAAAGAGGTCTCGCTCATTCTATCGGGCACCGGTGATGTAATTGAGCCGGAGGACGGCCTGATCGGCATTGGGTCCGGCGGGGCCTATGCCCTGGCGGCGGCCCGTGCGTTGCATGATCGCGACGAGATGGACGCCGAGGCCGTCGCGCGCCGCGCCATGGATATCGCAGCCGGGATCTGCATCTATACCAACGGTCAAATCACGGTTGAGACGCTGAAGTGCTAAGCGCCTTCTGCCCCGCCTCACCCCCGCCATATCCGGAGCATAGAGAAACCCCATGACCGCCTTTAGCCCGCGTGAAATCGTCTCCGAACTCGACCGCTTCATCATCGGCCAGCGCGACGCCAAGCGCGCGGTCGCCATCGCGCTGCGCAATCGCTGGCGCCGGCAGCAGTTGGATGAGGTGATGCGCGAGGAGGTGCAGCCGAAAAACATCTTGATGATCGGCCCGACCGGTTGCGGTAAAACCGAAATCGCGCGCCGTTTGGCAAAGCTGGCCGAAGCGCCCTTTATCAAGGTTGAGGCCACCAAATTCACCGAGGTCGGCTATGTCGGTCGCGATGTCGAGCAGATCGTGCGTGACTTGGTCGAGGCTGCGATCCAAATGGCCTCCGACAAGCAGCGCAAAGCGATGCGCCCGCGCGCGGAAGTGGCCGCCGAAGACCGCGTAATCGAAGCTCTGGTCGGCGAAAATGCGGGCGAGGCGACCCGCCAATCCTTCCGCAAAAAACTGCGAGAAGGAACGCTGGACGATAAGCAGATCGAGATCGAGGTGCAGGAAAGCAGCTCAAGCGGGATGCCCAGCATGGAAATCCCCGGCATGCCCGGCGCGCAGATGGGCATGCTTAATCTGGGCGATTTGCTGGGCAAGGGCTTTGGCAAAAGCACCAAGAAGCGCCAAATGACGGTCAAAGAAAGCTATGACGTGCTGGTCGCGGAAGAGGCTGAGAATCTGCTGGACCACGAGGCGATCAAGCTGGAAGCGATTGAAAATGTTGAGCAGAACGGCATCGCCTTCATTGATGAAATCGACAAAATCACCATCCGCCAGGAACGCGCCGGCGGTGGCGACGTCAGCCGCGAAGGCGTGCAGCGTGACCTGCTGCCCTTAATCGAAGGCACGACGGTGTCCACCAAGCACGGCGCGGTGAAGACCGACCATGTGCTGTTCATAGCCTCCGGCGCCTTCCACCTGGCCAAGCCCTCGGACATGCTGCCGGAATTGCAGGGTCGCCTGCCGATCCGCGTCAATCTGGCAGCCCTGACGGAAGAAGATTTCGGGCGCATCCTGCGGGAAACCGAAAACAGCCTGATCAAGCAATCGGTGGCGCTGCTGACGACGGAAGAGGTCACCCTGGACTTCAAGGACGAAGCCATCGACGAAATCGCCCGCCTCGCCGCCCAGATCAACCAATCGGTCGAAAATATCGGCGCGCGGCGCCTGCACACGGTCATCGAAAAGCTGTTGGAAGAAATCTCCTACACCGCCTCCGACCGCGCGGGCGAAACCGTCGTCATCGACGCGGCCTATGTGCAAGCGCAAGTAAGCCACCTCGCCGCCGACGCCGATTTGTCGAAGTTTATTCTTTGAAGAAAGAAACTATAAAATCAAAGATGTAAGAAGATGTTACATTCAAGACTATCACTCCAATACAAGCTAACATCCATCTTACGAATGAATTAAGCAGCTTCTTATTTTTTTCATCATAATTATCTAGAGCTTTCTGATCCCCATCAGTTATCAAAATCACTGAGCGATTTTCAAGCTGGAAAATCTTCTCTGCTCCGAAATTCATAAATGTTTGCGAGAAACCCCTTATCAAAACGAAAACTAAACCCGAAAGTAACATCCAAAGTGCAATTTTATCGTTCTCGTATGTGTTCACTAAAATGATATCTATCAAATAAAAAATTGGAAGAGCGGCAGAAGCATATATCACTATATTAAAAATGGGAGCAAACTTCACCCAAATCCTTCTGATTTTTTGATAGTTCCATTTCACCGATCGCTTTCTAATAGTTTCTTTCCACTCTTTAACTAAATTCATAAAGCTTTTTGCAATTAAGAAATCGACGTATTCGATGCTTGAGGAGATGGAAGGTTGGTCGTCATAAAAAACAAATGGATAGAGCCCCTCTTCAGAATCTCTATCAGCCATCCGATCCGCGATATTCACTGACAGCTTATATCTGTGAAACTTTTTCGCATCTAAGCTTTCGCTTACCTTCGGCATGCAAACCAAGAACTCCATCTCAATGGTGATATCAGTTACTTGCTCCGCACGTTCGGTTCCAATTTGCGCGAATTTCTCAAATGAACTGAAGTTAGTTGATTGGTCGTTTGTATACTTAACAAAAAAAGAAAAGGTTGGGCCGACAACTTCATATTGTTCCAGATTCTGAAACAGCTTTTGATACAAACTTTTCAAATTTTTAAATTCAACACATAATGGATCTCTCGTTTGATATGTTAGTTTTTCCGTTTTTCCTGTCACTTCATGATAAAGGGCTTGAACAACGCTCATTGGCACAGGTGTATTGAACTGTTTTCCATCATCATTCTTGAAGGTAAGTTCGTAGTCTTTATTATTTCCAGCCATCGGATAATGAAACTCTCTCTATTTTAGAAAACGAGAAAAACACTACCCTAAATAGGAAAGCGCCTGCTCGTTCACTTCGCTTGCGTTGATAAGGTGGCCCATTGTCGGGTGTCCTGATTTCGGTTCCAACCTGC
>Ga0136554_1000272_pt1 | contig 19217 bp, 22 predicted proteins | sample AntRauTorckE5431_FD_104637 | JGI IMG/M metagenome (GOLD analysis project Ga0136554, IMG submission 104637) | Saline lake microbial communities from Rauer Islands, Antarctica - Metagenome Torckler E5 #431 | ecosystem: Environmental > Aquatic > Non-marine Saline and Alkaline > Saline | place...
GGTTGGCCTGCCGCTGCTTTCGCAATTTCAGAGGCAAGCAAGGCAGTCAGCGACGGATACACTCTACTTAGACCCGTGCTGCTGGCACCCAAACGTTCGGCGCTGTAAGCGTCATAGTCACAATCACCGTTGAGACCGACGCCACCATCACTGTTGATGCCGTTGTCGTGTGGACTGCATTGTCTGCTCCCGTCAACATCACCTTCTCCTTCTCCATCTTCTTCCTTCCCTACAGTAGCCCTCGTGCCAGCAGCCAGCGCGGCCAGGAGCACCGTCGCTTGGTTGGCCAACACTTCTACGCTAGACGTGGTTCGCAACAGAGCTGGCAAAGCCTCAGGCCGAGGCACGTTCACAATGTGAACCCCACAAGAGCGCAGCGCTGATAGCGCTGGAGCAGCAGCAGCAGCAGCGTGAGTAAAGTTACCTCCGTTGCCAGTGGCGGATTTACCTCCACTGCTACTACTGCTACTGTGGTCATCAACTTCGTCCGAGTTCGGTATAACACCCACAACGAAGACAGCGCGGCGCGATGAAGCGAAACTTGGGCCACAGAGCCGATCCGCAGCACGAATGAGATCCAGCTCCGACTCCACAACAGCAGCATGGTCCCACTTTGGACTACTGCTGCCACCACTGCTGTCACTGCCGGTCGCGTAAAATTGGTCGTCCCAACCCTCAGATCGCTCACGCATGGCCCCCACATCGATGGCCAAGAAGCGCAACTTATGACGAGGGTGTGGCAACACCAGCGCGTTATCTTCGCTTCGCCCGTCTTCTTCATTTGCACCCGATGAGACAGCATCGGCGTGAACTCCATCTTCGGCCACCAGATCGAATTCATCGTATGCCTCTCGAAGGCTTTCACTAGTTGCAACACTACGAGTGCGCGGCACTAGAAGGCCCACTGCGGAACGCGCTCGCCATTGAGGCGCTGATCTCGACGAAGAGGTAGCAGCAGTTGCAGCATCAGGGGGCAGCTGCGCACTATTATCTGCCGAGGTGGTATCTGCACTAGTTGCAGCGGCAGTTTGGTACACAAAGGGGGGATGACGACGAGCAGCCTCAGCGAGGGCGCGCGCGGCAGGATGACTAGGAGAGGCACGTAACAGCACCAAAGCATGCCCCTCAAAAGGCAATGATGCTTCAGCGTTGCCACCTTCACCACTACTACCTACTTTTCTTTCTCTGCCGCCGCCGCTGCCGTCACCTCGTGCTCCTCCATCGTGTGCGCTGGCGCGAGCCGCCAGGAAAGACCCGTTGACCCAATCCTCGGCCGCCACGCCACGCAGGATTACCCTGTACAGCCCAGCGCGCTCGAGCCGCGCGAGCGCGGGGAGCCACCCCAAGTGCAGCGGTAAGTCCCACCCTCGGGGGAACGCTCCATGGTTAGGGTTAGGGTTAGGGGTCGGCAACTCGCACAGCAGCAGGACGGATGGTATGTTGGGCCGTTGCACAGGCTCCGCCGGGAAATCCACTGGGAAGGAATGGCTGCGGCTACTACTGCTGCTAAGACTAATGCCTTCACTAACATCCATGCCATGGTCGCTGCTGCTGTTGCTGCTGTTGCTGCTGTCTCCTAGACCGAAGACTTCCTTCACCCAAGGTAGAAGGTGCGCCACTCGATGGTCATAAGTGTGCGCTGACTCGATGCGCTGACGCCCCCTTGTGCTGCGTATTGCTCTGGCACTGGCGTTGTTCAGCAAGTGAGACGCCGCTGCAAAAGCGTCACCTACAAAAGCCCACACATGTGAAAATTGATGTAACCATGTAAACCAATGGCTAGACCGCTGATAATAAGAGGAATTGGTAAAGAAAGCCCTTCTTTTATTGGTGATTTGAAGGATATAAATGAAATGGTACACGCGCATACGTACGTACTGAGCGCTTAAAAACACCTAAGTGCATTGACGCAAGTTTCAATGGAATGCAACGTTTGCAACGCACCGTCTTTGCGATGGTACTCGACCGTGTCATCAAACAGCTCTACAAGAGCTGGGAAGGAATCTGAGAGGAAGACCGCGCCACATGCTAGTGCTTCGAAGAGTCGATCTAAGAACATAGCATAAGGGGCGAAAGATAGGAAGGCAGATGGTGTAAGCACCTTATTCGCACGTGAAGTGGACAAAGCGCAACGCTATCAAGAGTGCTCACTGCCCGCAAAAAAAACTCTACAATACATGTCTTGCGCTGTAAACCATACTTCGAATTTATCTTCTTTCTAGACAAACTTCATCAATGCTATTATCTTCACCATGTCTATACTAGAGCTATAGCTATACGAATACGCACTGTTAACCATCCCCAACGACCGCTGCTCCACTTCCGTGGTGCCCACCACCACGCTCGCTGACGAGTACAGCGCTGCAATGTCGTCCTTGGGCAGCACCCCTTTCCAGTGTTGCCGCAGCAACGCGAAGCGAGGGTCGCTGCTGCTGCTCTCAAAGCGGTCCCAACCAAGGCCGTAAATGGCGAGGCCGAGAGGCGCTAACTCCGTCAAGACATCAAGCAGCCTGCGATGATCACAGGTGCACGGGAATGGTGTTTATGGACTTTGAGCGAGGTGAAAGCAATAGGGATGACAAATTTCTAACATGGGAAGAGAAGTGAAGGCATCATACAATAGGGTCATAACGTGTTGCTACCGGTGTTTCGTAAGAGAAGCTTGGCCCAAGTAAACTACAGGATGAGCATACTCAGCTCGGGCAGCCACCGGTGCCATGGTGGAAGGATCTGCTGCTAGTGGTAAATACAGCGTGGGAATTCCTCCGCGGCCCAGCGTAGTAAGCATGGCACGAGAGTTGGTGAGGTACCCGTCGACGTCTAAGCTTTGGATGGTAGCTAGGGTTGGATAAGTATCAAGGCACCAGTGCAGAACGATGAGTGGTCGGGGTGAGGTCGAAGAACCACCACCTCTGCCTACGGCCTGCGCTTTGTGGGCCCGAAGGCTTTGAATGACACGTGGCACTGGCCCAGTCCAGCCCTCGATGATGAGCAAATCCCAGACGACAGCGTAGAGGCCGGAATAGGCAAAGGGTGCAAAGACTTCAGCGCGTGCTACCTCCGGAGACCTCCGCAAAGCCGCTAGTAAACCTGACGTGGTAATTTCAGAGCCTGCCACCCAGCCATGGTCACTGTAGCGTGACTGCGCGTGGAGTGCAACGTTGAGTTTCCCTGTAGAACCTACAACACCTACAGCCATAGCTACGAGAGCGCCAAAGTAAAACCACATAATGAAGCCTTCAATTTTTTTCGCTGCTTCGAAATACTAGACTATAGATTCGATGAGAGCCCCCTGCTTGACCATTTCGAGCTTATTCTTAACTTGTTAGCGGCAACTTCCTCCACTTATACCATAACTATCTGTGGTACTACTCTCTAACTGGTCTCTCGTCTCCGTTGAACCATTTTTGGAAGTTTATCAGTTTTTATATTAGTAGTTTGCGCTAATGTGACACGTGCTAAAATAGTGGTTCGCCGACCGAAAATAGGGAAACAGCGAATTGCAAAACATGCCACGGTGCGCACCGCGAGGCCCGGTGCCAGATGGCTACGTTTGCAAGGCATGCGACGTGAAAGGCCACTGGATTCAGGCATGCCCATTCAGGGTGAAGAAAAATATTGCCGCTACTAGTGAGAAACGATTAGCAGAAGAGGCTCCTGAGGAGGAGTTCGTGATCAAGAAAGGGAATGCAGACGGGCTAACGAAGCCACCCAAGAAGTTGAAAATCAAAGAATCACGCTTTCGCGAGCCTAGCGCTGAAGACATTGCTAAAGCAAAGGCCATGATGCCCATCATCAACCCGAAGGATGCTCCGATGTGCAACTGTGGGGCACCTGCAGGTTGCCGGAAGTTGCGCAAGAAAGAGTCTCCTGCTTACGGCAAAATGTTTTGGTGGTGCGCTAAGCGTAGAGACGACGCCACCCGATGCAACTTCGTCAAGAAAGCTGACGTTATATGATTTGAGCGTATCAGTTCTTTAGCCTTGGCTGTTATCGCGCAGTGCCGATCACGATCAGTCTAGGCTGCCGGTAATCTGACAGAACAAGTACAAGCATCAAAGCGCTCGGTTTCTTGCACTAGGAACAAGCTAGACGCTAGGCAGCAGCATTCCTAAAGGAACTCTTCAGTGGTATCTCCTTGCTCTCCCTTCTTTGTTTTTGTAATTCGAACGGGATGATACCACCAGGCAACTAGGTTTTGCGCTACATTTCCCCTAAAATATCAAAATAATTAAACAAATTCTATTAAATTCAGAATTCAGAAACGCCCCGCACGGTAAGCGGCAAGTGCCGGTCATAGGTCATAGCAATGGCGTTGATTGAGATAGAGGAGTAAGCGAAATAGAAATGCGAATTGGAACAAAAAGCAAAACGAGTTGCTATCAGTTCATGTATAAGCCGACGGAAAGTTTTTTCGTACTTCAAGTCTACTTGTAAGAATAAGAACACTACCATTTCTTCTGATTCATGAATAAATTCCAAGTAGCCGATTTGTCCATGGTGGTAACCTTTTTTTGGTTTACATGCGAGTGAACTTCTTAGCTGCCGACTCGCACTTCCTGGACCCTCAGCCATTCCTCAGGTGTATCATTACTTCGTGAGCTCCGCAGCGACCGTGGCTTCTTCCTCCTTTGGGGCCAACGTCGCAATGAGCTCCTCCACTTTCAAGCTCTTGCCCACGGTGGCGTGCACGGCCAACACGGTGCCTGCCCTCGGGGCCCGGAGCACGTTTTGCATTTTCATGGCTTCAATCACCGCGACTTCCTGGCCCGCTTCCACTTCATCGCCAGCGGCCACAGACAAGCTCAACAAGATGCCCGGCATCGGGCTCTCGATCATGTTCGATGTGTCTTTCACCTGCGAAGCGAGCATGTAATAGTGCATGAGATAGAAGGAGAAGCGAGAAGTGAAACGCGTGAAAATGAAATAATATGAACAGCAACGATACAACGACAAGTGCTGAAGGAAAACGAGTGGCGAGAATTATGAAATGCACATTTTGTCCTCACGTTTAAAACCTACCTCAGGAGCAAGCATGTGCTTGGACAGTTGGAATTCTTTGGGAGAAAGCACGGCGGCGCGCACGGCGGCGCCACATGTGCTGAGCTTGTACGCGCAGTAGGCCGCTTCGGAGGGGCCGTGGTACTGCACCACCTAAAATAGAAAACAAAAGAAAGAAGTAGAATCATCAAAGAATCATGTCATGTCAATCAAAATTGACGTCAAATTACCAACGCCAAACTTGGAAGTTTCAAAGATGAAAAAAGAAGGCCACGCAATGGCTCAAAGGAAGAAAAGTAAAGAGAATATGGAGCGAGAAGAAAAGAAATCAAATATACATCCATCGTTACCTTCGGGCCCTCTCCCGAGTCCAGTTCAAAAAGGGGCGCTTCGTGAGCCCAGGTCGCGCTTTCGATTGGTAGAGTCACTGCGTCGGCCTCGATTGTTTCACCGGTGGCCACATTCAAGGGCACCATGCGGAGCGCGCCTGCGCGAGAACCCGGTCAAAAGGGAAAGCAGTTTTTTTTAAAACTTGGTTGTCTGTTTCAGGAAGACATTAAGTGAAAAAGTCATCAAGCTACCACGTCACACCATGGGAGCATCATATTCTACAATTTTCTGTTCTAATCTGCGATGTCAAGGTGAGGAATAAGACGACATCATGCGCACCGTTTGCGCTGTCGTCGTCGTCCCCAGTAGCCACTGCCGACACCAAAAAAGCTTTTCCGCCGCCGGCAGCTTTCATGGACGAGCTGTGCCCGTCGTCCGACAGCATCACCACCCAGTCCTGGGGCATCTCCGAGGACGAATCTGACTCATCCTCGCTGTAGCGCTTGTGCTCCGAGGCGGCACTGTTGCTGTTCGGCAAGAGCTTCGTGGCGCGGGACACGTGAATCAGCACTGCGGCTGCTACCGTTCGGTGCACCTGTTTTATTTGATACCAAAGAAAAAAAAAGCATGATGCATTATGAAACTTACTGAGTATAGTAATGAAATACGATGAAGGAATCCCTCGTTCCACTCTCTCGCTTTCTTTGCAAGCATATAAGTGACACCAAAAAAAGTACGCCCATCTCTTTCCATCCCTCCTTCTGATATCTTCACCTCGGCAGGTTTCAGGGACACGCCGATGAAGCCCTCGGGAAACTCTTCGGGAATGAACGACGTCGGGGTGTGGCCACTCCGGAACCGAGGCGACCGGCACAGCTCCGAAAGGAACGGCGCGTTGTGAGCGAACGACGACGAACCGCGAATCACGTACCTGTTGCATTCGTAATGGTTGCAATGGGTAAAGAAAAGGGAATGCAAAAAGTAAGTTGAGCTAAGCAGTCGTTTATTTCTGTCGATGTTAAGGGGATGGAACACTTTTTTAATACGCTGCTTGATTCAGAACAAAGTGTGTACTCCATTTTTTCTAAAACATCTGTCAATTATTTTATATGCCAGCTGAGACAAATCGAATATCTATACGCCATGTCTCCTTCTCGCACTTACTCTTCCAGGGCTGACTCCATGCGGTCGATGCACGCTTCGCGCGTGGGGCCGTGCGTGACCAGCTTGGCGATCATCGGGTCGTAGTGGGTGCTGATCTCCATCCCTTCGATCAACCCGCTGTCCACCCGCACCTAAAAGAAGGGTAGAAGGGCAGAAGGACAGACAGTATCAATATAATGAAGTTCAAATTGATTGATGTTGGAAAAAAAACGAGAGAGGTCTAAGGTATACGGCCTTAAAAAGAAACATCTTCGACAGGGCCTCTCAGGAGCCGCTAAAAATGTGTTGCTGAAATCTATTGTGAATGCATGCGCGGTCTCCACATACATCCGCGCGCTGATCTAATCGCTCTCTTTCAATCAATCTCACTTTGTTTCATTTCGACTTTTCTGTTATGCGTTCTTTCTCTCGTGCACTCTCTTACATCGCCGTCCAAGTTGAAGGCAGTGGCGTTTCTGGGCTCCACCAGGTGCATGAGGGAGCCTTGCGAGGGGAGGAACCCCCGGAGGGGGTCTTCGGCGTACACCCGGGCCTCGAGCGCCCACCCGTGGATGTTGTTGCACTGCTTCTCAGTGGTCATGTGCTCCGGCAAAGGGTTTTTGGCGGCGACTCGCAACATTTGTTCGACGAGGTCCACCTACAGATGGAGAGAGAGAGAGAGAGAGAGAGAGAGAGAGGGGAAAAAGGGGTGTTGACAACGAGAAGAAGTTGGAGTTTCTCGGATTTGCGCATGAAGACAACCTATCAAAGAGAGAGAAGGAAGTGCTTTTCGACGACGATTCTACGACCGCAAAGAAGATAGCCCTAGTGTCACGAAACAAGATCCGTTTAAAATGCTTTGTTCGTTTTTCCCCAGTTTAAATTCTTTTTTTCCCTTGTCGAGAGGCCTGTGCCTCACCCACGCGCACACGTGTAGTACCTGGCCCACATATTCAGTCACCGGATGCTCGACTTGCAAACGCGTGTTCATTTCCAGGAAGTAAAAGTTTTGGTGCTTGTCCACTAAGAATTCCACGGTGCCTGCGGAAGTGTAGCCGACTGCGAGCGCCAGCTGAGTGGCTTGCGCGCACATTGCCGCCCTGTAAAGATTTGAAAAATAGGTAAACGCAAGAGTTTGTAACAGGTAACGGGCTAGAGTAGAAATGGCTTACGGTAGGAAATGAACTAAATCGCTTAAGATAGGGCAGGCATGAAATAACATCCGTAGCAACCCTAGATATCACCAGTGCACTGGTGAGCCAATTCGTGACTACCAACCTGGTTTCAGGCGTGAGCAACATGGACGGCGACTCTTCCAGTACTTTCTGGTTGCGGCGCTGAATGCTGCACTCGCGCTCGGGAAAGCACACCACTTTGCCGAACGAGTCCGCGACCAGCTGAATCTCAATGTGGTGAGGCTCTGGGTACAAAAAGGGGGCGAGGCAAGGTGTGAAAAGACACAAAATCGAAATTGTTATAGAAGATGTAGACACTATGATTAGAGACTTATGATTTGGGCCTTCAAACAACGTAGCATATAATCAAGATTTGACGCTCTCTCACTCTTTCCTTTTTTACCGCTACACCTCTCTCCCCGTAGCTTTCTCTATACGAAACATACCTTCGATGAACTTCTCAACGAACAGCCGGTCGTCGCCGAACGACTTCTGAGCTTCTTGCGACGACAACCGAAAGGCTTCGCGGGCTTCGTCGTCGTTGTACGCGATGCGCATGCCTTTGCCACCGCCCCCCGCCGAGGCCTTCACCATGACGGGATAGCCCACGTCCCGGGCCACCACCACGCACTCTTCTTCGTCCTTCAGGACCCCCTGAAACCCTGGAATGGTGTTGATGCCTGCGTCAATTGCGATTTGCTTGGACTCGATTTTGTCGCCCATGGCTTGAATGGCCCGCACGGGTGGCCCCACAAAGGCCACACCCAGGTCGAACACTGCTTCGCAGAAGGCTGCGTTCTCACTCAAGAAACCGTAGCCCGGGTGCACCTTTTTAAAATAGATTCAAGAAAGGCATAGCAACAAAGCAAAAACTCATCTTGGCTTTGCAAAGGAAAGGCGATGAATTCCTAAAGGATCATTCCGCCAAGGAAATTTATAAACAAAAAATCATTTCAAAAGATCGCCGACTACCGCCGGAGATGTCTAACGATATCTCACCGCTTCAGCGCCCGTAGCTTTGATGACGTCAACGATGCGGTCGATGCGGAGGTAGGAGTCCGAGCTAGCCGCCGTGCCAATGCAGAATGCTTCGTCCGCCATTTGCACGTGCCGGGCCTTAGCTTCCGGCTGAGAGTAGACCGCCACCGTTTTGATGCCCAGGCGCTTTGCTGTCGTAATCACGCGACAAGCGATCTCGCCACGGTTGGCGATCAAGATCTTTTTGAAAAACGGTGCAGTTGTCTCCGCAGCGGTTGACGACGCGAGCCATCGACGCTGCGCGACCACAGCAGGGCGCAAGAGTCGCGAGTTGTTCAGCATGTTTGTCTAGTGCCTTGTGTGACACCAATGATACTTTCGCTTGCTTTACCGGTCCCGCCGGAGGAGGGAAACAAAATTGTGCGTAACTCTAATATAATATAGCGTGACACAAGAAAATCAAGAGAAAATGGTGTCACGCAAAAATGTCTCGCAAGCGAGAAATGGCACAAGCACTCGTGCATCATCTGGCGACTAACCAACAAGGCTAGTTCAAAGCAATAGTACAGCGAGAAGTAAGCCAGAAATATATCTCAAGCAAGTTGGTGTCTATTGAGGCGTTTCTATACTAATTAGCTTGTTACTAGTAGATTTTCCTCATCGTATAAATGGCTTTGCAGTACTCCGTACTACAGATAGCAGCCTCTGCCTGACTAACTGCCTGCGAAATTATAAGTAGAAAGCCGTTAGGACTTCAAGTATAAGTGCAAGTCATAAGAATGCTGCACTGTTTCGACCACTTCATGTTATAGTGCTGTTTCGGGTGGACGTAACATCTTCTGTCGAAAATCTTCTACTTGGCCTATCATCAATGGCCGCTTTTGGCTCCAGTGTCTGCCAAAGTGCTACCCATGGGAATACATCTGCAATGGCAGTGAACACTCACGATGATAGCAGCACATCATATCGAGAGCCTGACTTCGACTTTGAGGCAGTCTGTGGGCGGCCTTCGCTGTGGCTCGCGCCTATGGTGGGGCAGAGCGAGCCAGCGTTTCGGATGCTGTGCCGTAAATACGGTGCTACGCTTTGCACCACTCCTATGATTGACCCTGCAGGCTACGTGCGCTCTGAAAAGTAAGGGCAACCCGAAATCATATTTACAATCACACTGGTGAAAGTATTGAATACTTGCGTCTAAGTGGTGTCAACAATTACCCCTTCTTTTCTTGCCAGGTACCGGGAGGAATTCCCCTTCTTTCCTGAAGACAGACCTTTAGTAGTGCAGGTGAGGGTCATGACACAAAACTTAAGGCATAAGTGAAGTCGAGTGCCTGGAACTATCTGAGAATTTAAATGGAGTAAGCAGTACACGTGCTTACGATGGATTGATCGTCACTTTTCTGTGAATATTCACTTATGTTGGACATCTCTCTGCATGTGCATTCTCTCTAGTTTGGCGGCAGTGACCCCGCCATGCTTTTTGCAGCCGCACAGCTCGTAGCCCCTCACTGCGACGCGGTGGAACTCAACTGCGGCTGCCCGCAGCGGTGTGCCAAACAGGGTGGGTACGGCGCCTTTCTCATGGAGCAACCCGAGCTCCTCGAGTCCCTAGTGCACGCCCTTGTTCGAGATACTGCTAGTAGTACTACTAATACTACATGCAGTAGCGAAGATCACAGCAGCAACAGCCATAGCTGTAGCAGCAGCAGCAGCTGTAGCAGCAGTCCTAGCAGCAGCAACAGCCATAGCAGTAGCGATAGCAGCGGCAGTGTTCATAGCGGCGTGCGGCGGCCCGACGGAACGCGCTTGCCGGTGTTCGTGAAAGTGCGCGTCTTTGACGATGTCGCAGCTACTGTAGCCCTGTGCTTGCGCATTCAAGCCGCTGGCGCAGACGCGCTCACAGTCCATGGCCGCACGCGCCACCAGGTTAAAAACTGGCTTAATGTTACGTTGTTGATAGCCCCCCCCCCCCCGACCGCCGTCTTTTTCTCGTTAAAGTTTTTACTCTTTTTGAAAATCATTGAGAAATGGGGAGGGCAGAGAGAAGAGCTGAAGCTGCAAAACATTCTGGGAGAAACGAAGACGCACATTGTGATGCTTGCCTCGAACCTCAACCCGCTGCCCTGCATCCCTATCATCCACAGGGAGGTGGTCGGCACCAAGGCAGCGACGGCGCTAATTGGGCAACCATTGCGGCAGTAAAACGCGCTCTCCGCATTCCAGTGGTGAGCAATGGCAACGTGCGCTGCTTTGGGGACGTCAAAAGGTGTTTAGCATCGACCGGCTGCGATGGAGTGATGAGCGGCTGTGGCCTCCTCGCCGACCCGACCCTCTTTGCAGGCAGCTGTGGTGGTAGCAGTGCTGGTGGTAGCAGTGCTGGTGGTAGCAGTCCTGGTGGTAGCAGTCCTGGTGGAGATGGCAGGAGCGGTAGTCGCAGTGCCAGTGAAGGCCAGCAAGGCTGCAGAATTGGACACGAGGATAGTAATATGTCCGGCCAAGCCCAGCATGTATGCTGCAGTGCAGCGCCTCCACCGTCGGTTGCAGTAGCAATTGAATACGTGCGTTTTGCGCACATGTACAGTGCCACGCACCAACAAGTGACCAAGCATTTGAGTGCTTATTTGGGGCCCGTGCTGAAATCGCGGCCTCTCCTGCGAGCCCAAATTTTAGCGTTTCGCGGCGGTGAATTGGCCTCCACAAACCGGCAAGAGCCAAAAAGACACCTTTCGGATCATGCACCTGCAGCAGAGGCGAAAGTGGAAGATTCTAGTTTAGCGCGGACCGCTGCCTTCGAGGAGCTCTGCGCACTTTTGGAAGAGCTAGAGCATGAACTTGCATGCACAAATACGCTGGCCCCTCCATCGGAGTCGGTTTGTGCTGCCGTCTCGTGATCGTGCTATCGATAGAGGCGCCGGAATTGCTTTAGGTGCTTTGGCTTAAGTACTTTTGGGCATCAACAAGAGCTGGACTTTCTGTATCTGACATCGGACATCAATATCGGTTCTTCTGTGATCTGTGCGCTTAATGCTTATATTTATTTCAGATAGGAATCTTATATTTTATGATTTTGCACACTACACACCCCGCTCTCATGACCTCATTTAATTCATGTCAGGGGAGTTATATTAGTGTGATTTATTTTGGCGCAAATCAATCTCAAAACCCAATTCCGATTTATTAGCATGAACATTTTGAAGTAACATTTTAAAAATTAACTCCGTCTTATTTTAATCGCCACTTTCCAAAGATCAACGAGAACTGAGGTTCATACAAATATATTTCATAGGCATCTAACGCTTCTTGTTTTGATATCATAAATCCGCGAGGTGAACTATCACGCGCCGAGGCTTTTCATCACGTCAATTTCATACAACGCAAAGACGGAGCACATCCCGTGCCATAACCAGACCCGCGGACAGGTAAAGTCTCTGTCGTAGCCATTCGTCATGTACGTCACATACGCCACTACCATTGCGCCAACCATCACTGCGACATCGTATACTTTACCCACCATGAGGAGGTGGTACATGCAGCTTCCAACAGCTATGGCCACCGCCGAAGACCGAAAGACATGCACCCGGAACGGATAGTGCACTTTTGTGATGATACCCCCCGACAAACCCACAAACTGAGGACAGTGTGGACCTTGGCTGTTGACGACCAGAAAGTGCTCGGAGATGCTATAAATCTGGCAGCAAACGTATGAAGCAGGATCTCTGGCTGAGTATATCATCTCAACAGGGAGTAAAGTATGACGGACAAAGAGCTTACCGCTGCCACCACCCACGGCCAGTGGTGATAGTAACCAGTGTTAAACGTGTACGCCAACACGACAAGGTTAGAAGCTACCATACCAAAGCCTGCAACCAAAATTGGGTGTTCTTATTATGCAAGCGGGTAAAGAATCAATGAATATGACGCGAGCTATATCAATACCGTCCAGCGTCGATGCGATAAGAGTTAAATGAAGCGGGATCTTCGGAAGCGTGCCGGGCAAAAATGCCTACATGAGCAGAATCAAGTGATTGAACAAGGGGAATAATCCCAACAACCAAGTTAATATTTGGCCTAAACAGCGCTTTAAAATCACCTGAGGTATCGCAAACGCCAAGTTGTTCCAGGCTAGCGAACACACCATAATCGTAAACACAGAGTATCTGACGTAGCGTGAAAGTTTTTTTGCATAGAGATCAAGTTTGCTTTCGTGTTCATGAGGATAATAATGTGTAAAATCAAAGGAGTTTAGCAAAATCCTACGATAGATGCATTGCAACTGAAGTGCGCTTTAGTATCTATTGAGGTAGGGCGACGAAGCTTGATGATGACGTAAGCGGCGGCGGCGTGGGATCGTAGGATGCATAAAGAATGAGCACAGCTCTATGCTACCTTGGACAGCGTCTTCGACCAATGCTCACCGTGCGAAGATATCGTTATGCAGCATTCTGGCCGAATACAAATGCGGGACTAGGAAGCAAACACTGCTCAAACCGCGAAACATCCAAAACAGCATACGGTTAGCGAGCGGTGCAACAACATGCTTCGAGGCGGCCCTTTCAACTTCAGACAATTTTGCTAAGGCCGGCGGCTCATCAACTTTCGTTTTCAAGCGACTGCTCCGGCGAAGAGCAGAGTTCGGTGCCATGTTGTCAACTAGCTGGCTGCTTTCCCGCGCACCTACCAAAGTGGTAGTCTACGGGGCAAAGGAAACCGGACGACGCTGCCTGCCGGGGATAAAAATCCGAGAGAAATTTCAAGATATGATCATATGATCCGTAGCATTACTAATATGAAAAAAATATTTTAGGGATGGAACTCAAAAAGTACGAGAAAACGGAGATCGACTCGACACCGAGCTGCTAATTGAGTTAGAACGGCGGGGTATAATAGAGCTAGTTGGTTGGATCAATGAAGCATAGCACATCTGGAAATTGGCACTATTCGCATGCCGCAGCCTTCCTCCCCTCATTTTCTCATTGTCCTCTATATCTATATCTGTACACTCATCGAACTCCGAAATCCTTCCTCGGCTCCTTAAGCAAGCGTGGCCTGGCCCTCAACAAGGCGGTCGGGGTTTTGCAGCTTGATAATCCTCACTTCGGGCCGCGGTGTAATGCTGCTCAGGTCTTGCGGCGTAATGAACACGAACTGGCGGTGCTTGTTCTGTAAGCCCTCGTCGATCAGCTGCTGGAGCGCGATTTTACGGCTCACCGCGTCCATGAACACGTCGAACTCGTCCATGATGCGGAACGGGCACTCCACGCACTCGCCAAGAGCCACCAGGAGCGACAGGGTAGCGTACGACCGTTCCCCTCCCGAAAGCTGCTTCACGTTGCCAATTTGCGACTGCGAGTCGCGGGAGTCCTTTTGCACCGTTAAACTCAGCGTTTCAGCCTTATGGTCCAAAATGAGCTCCCCCGACTGCCCTTTCTGGTTTAAAGTATGGTCGAAGCGCTTGTCAGTGACACGCGAAATGACTTTGCGGAACTTTTTCCATTTCTTCAGGCGCTTTTTCACGTCCAGTTCCAAGAGTTTAATGTTGTCTTCGACCTTCTTCACGTTCGCCACTTTTTCGTTGTACGTCGCTCGCGCAGTAAAAGCTTTGGCGGTGGCCTCCTCCACGTTACGCTCGCCCTTGGGCAGCGTCTTCAAACCGTCTTCTTTGCGCAGCTTCAGCGCCTTGATTTTGGCTTTCACGTAGTCCCGGTCCTTGCCCTTGCCGAGAGTCACCGGCATCTCCGTCCCGGCGCCCATGTGGTTGGTGGTGTGGGTGCGCGCCGCCTCGGTAGCCTCGGCCAGAACTGCTCGAGCTTCTTCTACCGCAGCGTGCACTGCTTTGTTCGCTTCCACGATTTCGTCTACCTTGCGCTGAGCCTTGTCCAGGCCTTCCTTGCCGTCCTTGCGGGCTTTCATCACCCCCGACAGCTCTGCCTCAGCCGCCTGCATTTGTTGGCCTAGCCCTTTGGCGGTTTTCTCGTATTCCTGCCGCGCGAGCACTTTTTGCGCCACGATTTCCTCCGCGCTGGCCTTGGCTTGCTTCGCCTCTTCCATCGCGGCGTTGTTCTCTTCCAAGTCCTTCACGATGTTTTGCTCCTGGGCTTCCCACTCCGACGTGTCCACGGCGGTGCTGTCCTGCATCTCTGCCAACTCCTCCTTCAAGCTGGAAATTTCACGCTGCCGCCCGGGCTGCCCTTTCTCCAAGCTCTGCAGGCTCATTTCCAGCTTTTTGGCCGCTTGGTGCTGGGCTTGGGCTTTGGTTTTGGCATCCCTTTCTTGGGCCTTCACCTCGTTGGCCCGGGTTTTGGCTTCCCAGAGGTCCGCATTGGCGCGCTCCAGCGACTCCACCGTGCTCACTCCAAACTGCACCCCGCTCTGCCGGGTCTTGGCGGCAATCGTGAACTTGTTGCCGTTTTTCACCGAGGTAAAGGAACCCGTCGGGTCGTAGCTCTGCTTCACGTACTGCTTCAACTTCAAGTTGCCCTTGGGCCCCCCAAACACCTGCCGTTCGGCTTCTTGGTGCGAGTCAAACAACACTTGGCCTTCCAGCTCCCGCGCCTCCAAAAGCGCGTTGTACGCCAAGTCGTCGTCGATTTGCACTATTTGCTCCATCGTGAGCACCCCCACGGGGGATTCCAGGGGCGTTTGCCCTGCAGAGCCGTACCGCGCGTGGGGGCGCAGCATGATGGTGTTGTGCTCCCCCAGCGCGCTGCATTTGCGCAAAATCTTGTCGAACAGCTGCTTGTCCTTCGGGGAGGTGACCACGTAGTCCTTCAGAGAGCTTCCCAAGTGCGTGCCTACGGCCTTGGCCCACTTCTGGTAGCTCGGGTCTTTGAGCTTCACGTGCATGCCCAGGGGGCCGACAGGGGGGTGGTCCCAATTGCGCTCGTCGGCAATCGCCTTGTTGATGGCGGGCACCTTGCGCCCGAACTGCACCGCCTGCCCCCCACTCTGCGCGTCTTGCAAGTCTTTCACTTCGCGGTCGAGCTCTTTGACGTCGTGCTCGGCGCGCCGCACGTTGTCCACGCAAGTCCGGTGCTCCACTGTAGCCGCATCGACCTGGGGCTGCAGTGCTTCCAGGTTGGCTTTGGTGGAGGCAATCTCCTGCTCCACCGAGGCGCACTTCTGCTGCAGCTGCTCCAGTTTCGCCATTTTCTGCTGCTCTTCGGCGCCCCCTGAAGCCAGGGCTTCACTCAAAGCATCGGCAATTTGCTTTTGGAGCCGTTTCCGCTCCGAGGCCAGGTCTTGGCTGCGGCGTTTCGCAGAGTTGATATCGCGCTCGTCATTTTGGACAGGTTTCTTGGCGGCGGCCACTTCCTTGTTCAGCAGCTCCACATTTTCTTTGGCCTAGTAAGGGAAACGACAGAAAGAAAAAAGGATGCGAGATAGGAATGAAAGAAAAGAAACAGCAGCGCGAGCTGTATGTTGCCTTCGTTGGCGGCAAATGAGATATTCGGCAAATGAGCAGTAAATGCACAGACACACAAACCAAAAGAAAGCAATGGAAGGCATTTTGGTACCGCGTCGCTGTCGCCCTTGAGCCGCTCGATTTCTGCCAACGCCTCGTCCGGGCTCTTGCTGTTGGCGAACGCTTCGGTGGCCTTTTCTAAGGCCTTCTTGCGATCGACTTCTTTCGCGGCGAGCTTGGTTTGCTTTTCTTCTTCCGCCTGGGGATTTGGATGCGACAAGGAAGAAGAAGAAGAAGAAGAATGCGGCCCGAACGATGAGGCTACTACAGCTACACTCTTGGGATTCTACTGTCTATACTACCGTTGAACTGGATTCATGGCGTGGGAGTCCTAGGTGGGATACTATTTAGCACGGTGCTATAGTAGAAACATAACGGGGCTCCTACACCAAGTGCAATCATCATCCCAACACACACCTGTAAGTTGGCTTCGTGTGTTTCCACGTCGACCCAAAAGAGCGCGCACTGGGCTTTCTTGATGTCTTCGTCGATTTTCAGCACCGCCTCCAAGTCTTGCAACGCTTTCTCCGCCTAAAAGAGCCGACAAAGACCCCCCCAGGTTTCCCCCCCAAAAGAAAAAAAACAGCAACAAAGTACGCGCGCAAGCGAGCATTAACAAGAACGAGACGACTTCAAACAGAAAACTGAAATGGCGCGATATTTTTTCCTCTTAGGTTTGTTTACAGAAGACTCACACAGTGCCATTAAAACTTCACGGCAGCACGAACCTTTTCTGCGTCTTCTCCCACCCCCCGCAGCTTGCCATAAGACGACGTGAAAATGGCCGACATTCTTTCCAAGTCGGACTGGGACTCTTGAATGCTCGTCACCACTCGTTCCAAGTCTGTGGCCTTTTTGAAAAAACGGTATTTGTCGCGCTCGTTCCCCTTGATGAATTCCTTGGAGTTTTCTTGGTCCATGATGCACACCGGGTTTTCCACTTGCACGTTCAACCGGTCCAGCATTTCTTCCAAGTCTTTCTTTTTGGTCGACACGCACCTGTCGTTTTGGTCCAGAATTTTGTACGAGTTCTTGCTTTGGGCGTCGAACACGCGCTGAAAATTAAAAAGAAACCGAAACATGAAAAGTAGAAAAATAAAAGACACGTCTCAATCGAAGTTTCAATACAACAAATACTACCAGGAGAAACAGCCGGCAGCAAAATTTTCCACCCATATATTTATCAATCCACCCGTCCACGATCAAGCTACCCCACCCTACCACAACCGCACCTCCACAGTGATGCGCCCCCCGTAGTCATTGGGCTTGTACGCGTCAGTGCCCCCGTTCAGTAGGGTGACGCGCACTTTGGCCGTGGCGGTGTGCCCACCTGCAGGGTTACGCCGCACTAAACCGCCCAATTTGTCCCCGCGGTGGGTGATGGAAGCCCGGGCCCCGAGGCAAATCTGGAGGGCCGCTAGGATGGCGGATTTCCCGGAACCGTTCTAAGAGATGAAAGAAGAAGAAGAAGGAGGTAGGTGAAGATGGTTGAGTAGGTGGAAGAGTGCAAGTGCCTGCAAAGTGTGAAAGCACAATGATAGAGCAGGCAATGGGGTTAAATATGGCACACGGTCAATAGTTTTGCGAGCGCACCTGGCCGTGAATGAAATTGATGTTCCGGCAGAAGTCGACGCTCAATTTCTTGTGGTTCATGAAGTTTTCACAGTATATTTTGTGAATGATGCCGGCTTCCGCGGTGGTTTTTGGCTTCGCGTCGTCCTCATCGTCGTCGTCATCATCGTCGTCGTTGCCGGAGCAGTTCTCCTTTTAAGCGAGCGAGTGAGGAAAAGAGTAAGAAGGCGGCGCATGAGATAGAATGATTAAACGTCGCGCAGATGATAAGCATTCATTGCTAGTTGTCGAGTTCATGCACGATAATTGTTGGTAGGTGCTCGGGGAATGCGAACGCACCTCGTCACTATCGTCTAGGGAGGCCGCGAAGTCTTTGGATGCTTTGGCTGATGGCGACAACTCTTCATCGCCGCTTTCGTCTGCGCGCTCTTGCTGCATGGTCAGCTCTTCATCCTCCTAGACCCACAAAAATGGTAGCCAAAAGAGTATATAAGAGTATCATATCATAAACTGAAATTTGTGGGCCGCATCGTAACAACAGAGGCACAGAAGGACACGGCATTTAGAATACAGAGAGCTGGCTTGTGTGAATTGAAGTTATTTTGGTTGCAGCACCTCAGGCTCGCTCGCAGGACCGTTGGATGGCGACATGGAAGCGGGTTTCTTGGAGGGCCGCTTGCCAGAAGACGAAGAAGAAGCTCCAACGCGCTTGGACATGGCTTGCGTGATATTCTGTAAAGGTGTTCGCCTAATTTGAGGGGTAAATGGTTGCAACGCGATGAAGGCACGATTGTTACGATGAGATCAGAAGTTTAACATTGAATAAACCACGCGCCACACAGCATTCACCTGGATTCTCACTTCGAGACGGCGCCAAGTCGCCCCCACTAATCTCTGGGCTTATGACTTATGAATGACCTGCTACTAACTACTATACGCGCCTTATTTCAAAATTTTCGAATTCCCACTCCAAAAGGAGGAAAGCGGTGTGAATTCAGAATTGGGAGTTGGGTTTTGTGCTTGTGCTTGTGTTCTGTGTTCTGTGTTCTGTGTTCTGTGTTCTGTGTTCTTTGTTCTTTTGTACATGCCCGGTGGAGCTGGCATCTGGTATGCTGATGCCAATGCCAATGCGCATTTAGGTGCCATCGCTCGCATGCGCCCCCTTTGTATGCTCCCTGACTTCTGTGCACTGGGTTTTAGTCCTAGTGTCCATTCGAACTTGAACTCGAACTCATACAAACCCAAATGACAAAGAAGCCAGTGCTGCCGGCAGAAGTGTACGCGCGTGCGTTGCGCGCAAATCAAAATCGTAAATAGGCGTGTGTAGAGGCAAGGAAGTTTAGCGGACTAAGGAACTAGCCATGGTACTACCTATTTATCACGAAATCTTGACATTCTTGTCATCGACAGTTACTTTCATAATCGAATTCTTCGTTGGGCTGGCCACGTCGCACGTATGACCATGAGCCGGGCACCACGGCAGTTACTGACTAGTTGGGTATCGCATTCTCGGCCGATTGGTTATCGGCAGATGACTTGGGGCAGGGTGTTGGAGA
>Ga0136554_1000273_pt1 | contig 19088 bp, 17 predicted proteins | sample AntRauTorckE5431_FD_104637 | JGI IMG/M metagenome (GOLD analysis project Ga0136554, IMG submission 104637) | Saline lake microbial communities from Rauer Islands, Antarctica - Metagenome Torckler E5 #431 | ecosystem: Environmental > Aquatic > Non-marine Saline and Alkaline > Saline | place...
ACGTCCCCTTGTAGTAACCTATGCATGGGGCGAACTCTGGTAAAGTCTCTATAGAGTTCGCTTACAGCAGTCTGCTGACTCTCCGTTAACTTAAAAGGAAGCTGCTTTTGTAAGCTTTGCCACGCAACGATATCCACTTGTATAGGTGGTATCGGCCTATGCCCCCTCATGAATTTAGCATCTGCAATTTGATCATTATGTAAGATTGTCGCTAAGAGCTCTTCTACTGCAAGAGTATGTATAGCCCTCGCTTTATGGTGCCATAATTCTTTGTCAGTGACGGCTGAGGGCCAATGAAGCGTGCTGACAGCTTCAGCGATAGCTAGCAAGCTATACTTCTGTAGCAAACTGGGCGGCAGCAGCTGTTCCAGCTGTAAATCATGTTTAAACTTACTTAATGCCTGAACTATATATTGGTTTTCTGCGGAATCAGCTTTGTAGATAGGATAGAAGTTGAGATATTGGTCTACTCGATGTATCAGTTTTATTTCTCGAAGGATGGTGACATCAGCTTTAGTACGTATTACGTTAGCGTGGATATTTAAACTTCTACCGTTCTTATAGGCGTATAATATTGCTGAGTGGTAGCCGGAACGGTAGCTGAATATCCTACCTGTATGTGTATACCCTTCTCTATCTGTAAAAGTACATTTCACAATATTAAAACGGGACATAAGGGGAGCATAGCCAGTTACTTTAATAGACTCAAAATACCTATTCTGCTGGTCGTGGGGTTTCAAATCTTTAATACTAGCTTTAACTTCTAGGTTCAGATAGTTCGTAGGCCTTTTGAAAGAAAGTATACTCAGCCTTTTTAATTCTTTATTCATAAAAGTATTTGTACCTATTGAGTAATATGAGGTTTTAGTTTTACAGCTCTATGAGGTGTAGAAATTGCTATAGGTTTTTCTGCTAATCCTGTTGATATACTCAGGCAAATAAGATGATAAACTAATCCCCACTGGGGCCCATGCTCGAGTTCTCATCTGCAGAGAAAGAGTGCAATAAGCTTAGGGAATTTGCGTATGCTCGCTTCTTTAAAGCTAAACTGCGATATTACTCGAGCGCTTCACTTATAGCCCATATCCAATCCCTCTGTCGCCTAGGTCTAATTTTGTTATATCGTACCAGATTGGTGCACTCCTAGAGTCTCGAGGCGCTTTAAGGACGCGGAATCCGGTTTCATTTTACAGCAAAAAGTATTAGCACTGTTTAGTTCTATCTGTTACTCTACCCCGTATCGGGGTAAAGAGGCTAGACCGCAGGGAGTAGTAGACATCTCCAATAATCACAATGGTGGCGTTAGGTGTATCTTATGCTTACTTCTATCAGGCTGGCACACATAAGAAGTTGGGTTGTACTGAATAGCAAAAAAGTAATAACCCAAGCTTTAGCTAATAAAAGCATCTTGCTGTGGACTCATTCTACCCTCAGGATAGGACTAAAGACTTGTACAGACTATCCACTTGCTTCCTAACACACCTGTCTACTTCTATCTATAGGAAATATGCAGCATAACTCAGAGGGCTCAAGCTCTTTGCATGCTGCAGCCTTACCTTTTTGTGCCGATAAGCTTGGTTGGTCCATGGATCGAAATCCTTGAAGATCAAGGCATGAAAGTAACAGCGATCTAGAGGAGGTTAACATCGTAGCAACTTTTTTGTATGAACTTGTCTATTGTTGCTAGGCTATCTGTATGCCGTTCATACAAGCTTAAGAAGATAGGGTATCATAGCAGATAACATCAGTAGAGGCGCTGACAGCATTGGGTGTACTAACCGCCTTGCCAGAGATGTTTGTGATAGCTTTCCATGCTCTACTACTAAAAGCCCTAGGAACACAGTTACCTCTAACTCTGTACGGTTGTTTAGCAAACAACGTAGCGGTCATCAATATGCTCAGCGCCACCTAGCATACCGTCACTGTGAGTACTATTATGCTACTCAATAGCCTACCTGTCTTTGCAGTAACCATACCTAAAGGTGTTTACTGGATCCATTCCCAGGTAAAACCCTTACAGCAGACTGATATCCTACAGCTCACTTAAACAGAGCTACTTCTGTAAGTTTTACTATTTAACAGTACCCACTTGTACAGACGGGATTGGACGCTTCTTGCTTATTAGGTCAAACGCTGTAAGGCTGTCAGCCTGTATCTAAGAACTCAGCTGCAAGCTAGTGAGTGCAGAGTTCAGGGCGAGCTAACAAAAGCCATATCCTTGCACCCTTAGATTTTTATAGCCTGCACAGCAGCTTGCTCTCCTAGCTTGAGGTAGGCTATAGAGAGTTAACTAGGTTATAGATATTTTTGGAGAATATGCTTGAGTTTTTTCAGGCTTAGCTTCTAAGCTTACTTTTGATTATTAGGTAGTGTGGTTTGTAATAAAACCTGACTTAGCTTAAAAGTGCCTGTTAACACAATTGACTTTACACATTGCCATTCTTCATAATAGCTGGGAAGTGACATTCAATAATCTAGGATTGGAGGGCCTGCACTATCCTAATTATTTAGGATGATTAGGTGTAGCACCTCGCAGTTTTAAATCTGTGGACTCTACTTCAAACAAATTCAATATAAAACACATTTTCGAAAATAAATGAAACATATTATTACTTCTGTTGTGATGTTTAGCGCTATCTCTGCGACTCAAACAAAGCCGGCAGATACAGATGCAGTTAGCATCAGAGAAACCGTTGAAAATACTGTAGTAACAGACTATCGCCTTAAAGGAGTAGAAATACGTCTTGGTTCCGCTAACACACCAGGATTGGCTATAGGTGAGACCGACCTTTACTCTTCCTACACAGGTATAGTACTTGGTATTCAGAAACCTCTAAAACGCATTGGTGACAAAAACGCTTTTGGTGTTAATGGTGACATTGAGGTTTACGGTGCTAGTCGTAGCAAGGTCGTTTTTAGAGGTTCTTTCTTTCTTAAGCGTGTATTTAATTCATGGTTATCCGCTGAATTACTAGCGGGTGGTTCTTTTCTTGGTGGTACAGGCCCTAGAGTTGTAGCAGGTGCAGTAGCTACATTCTCCGGTTGGAAGGGTATTGGAATCAGAATAGAACTACTAGGAAGAACCCCTAGACTCATGGCTATGACACCTGAACAGAAAACGCAGGTGCAGGAAGCTAAAGATGCAAAAGAATCTGGTAATACCATTACTAAGGAAAAGAAATTACCTAAGAACGCTTCTGACCTTCCTTTGTATGAACTCTTCATATCATTTATTCTTAGCAACGCAGTTATTGGTTAAGGTAAAACGCTAAAATCATTACTTGCTGAGAAATAAGATCGACCAATTGCCCCATTGGTCGGTTATTAGTAAGTCATAAAACTAACACGGTAAGACCGATGCTCTCTACTAAAATAGGGGTAATTTGTAGTCTAACTTTATTCTCTACATGTCATGCTATTAAGCTTGATATTTCTCCAATATTGTCAGAGTCTTATAGGCACGACTATAGCTTTGATGACCCCAATAAAACTCAGACCGTAAGCTTTACACGAGTCCTGCCACTTTCCTTCTATCTTCAATATAGACACCCCATAGCACAGCAGTTACTTCTGGACAATAATATCACTCAGATAAAGCTTTATGTGGGTACTTATTTTCTAGCACATAGACGTGAACCAATATTTGGTAGACCTGCAACAGGTGAATCTACTCAAGCTAAAGTTGATAATATCAATAACTTCTACCTAAGCAGAGTTTTCTCTACTAGGGACATAGGGCTAACCTTATCCTGTAAGTTCTATAATAGGTTCTCTGTGGAATATCAATTTTCTAGAGCATTGATGTTAAAGGAAGATGGCAAGCTTGATTTTAGCAAGGGCCTTAGGCTCTTTCTCAACCGTAAGGCATTCCATGGTCGTTTTGTCTATATTAAGGGAGCTACGGGCATGTATACAGCCTTTGTCAAAAGTAATGCTTTAGTCTTTACGTATCATATAAGTAAGATTTTATCTATATCCTTAAGGATACAAAAAGATGGTTTTATTAGAAAAAGATCTGGCTTCTTGAACCCTAATGACATAGAAGAGCAGGTGGGTCTTATTAATTCATACTCTCTGCAGATAAACTATAAGCTTAATTCCAGAGAGTTATAAACTTTACTTACTTATATATGTTGGGATTATCGAAATGTGCAAGATCATGCTTAGCCACTCTGCTTCTACTGACAGCGAGCTGTCGGACTCTTAATAGCCAGCAAAGGCCGATAGTTCAGGAAACCGTCAGGGTTGACGAATTTGAGGATGATTTTGTAACAGACAATTATGTAGATCTACAAGGGGATATATCTCTCCTAGATATTAACCTAACCATAGATATTAAATATAAGGAAGCACTTTACGCTATTTTTTATAAAAAGAAACGTAAGTTTGTTAACTCTTCTATTTATAGGCAACATCGCTTGTCCTTATTGGCTTACATCAAGACTTTACGTGCTTATAACCTAGTAATAGAAAGTGATAGTCTATACGCAGAAGAAAAGGAGTATTTCGAAAGTATCCTACTGAGGCAGTTAAAAACCCAGAGAAGAGAAACTCTAGTGCTCTTAAAGAAATTACTTACCTATGAAAAAAGTCTCCTCCAGGAGATACTAGACGAGTTTGAGGAATACGTAAATTATCACGAAACAGCGTAAGTACATGCCATTTAGAATAAAACATATAATAGGTCTACTCTTTATTACCCACAGCCCTACGTCGGCATTCAGTGTAGTGCAAACAGAGAAGCTTACCAAGGAAGCTATCTATATCGTTAACAGTAGCAAGTACAGCAAAAAGAATTATAGATTATCGCCTGCATTACAGCTTACCTATGGTTATTCGTTCGCCTCTAGAAGCAGTACAAAAATAGAAATCCAGAATTTAAAAGGGGGTACCTTTAATGAACCCGCCTTCAACACTATATCTATTAATCTCTGCAAGTTAAACGCTGGCCCTAAAGAACAAGTGTATTTTGGTGTACTCGGATCTATCATTGATGAAGGTTCCCCTACCCCCAACAGAAAGGGATTATATCTGGCCTATGGACTTTCTAGGCTGAGTATACTGGATAAAGTGAAGTTTCTTAGTGGTAGCCCTGTCAAGTTGGGATTTCTATTAGGGTTTAGTTGTTGGTCTCCGAGAGCTCTTGATCTTGTTCTAGGGCAGGAGCCTTTAAGCAGGGGCATCGTAGAAGATATGAAGGAATACTTCAAGCTGCCCATAGATAAAACAATTAGGTTTGGTGAACTTAGTTTCACTTATGGATTAAAACTGAATATAGCTCTTAATAAGTTTTTTAGTATTGATTTAACCTTTATAAATATTACAGCCTCTTATAGCTCTTCAGCCTCTTATAGCTCTTCGGCGCCCGCTAGTGACAATAACAAAGCCGATACTATAACAGAAGCAACCAAGCAATTTGATGTAATAAAAAAGTACATTGCTCCTGAAGGGTTAGAACTTGCTCGAGTAATGTGGCAAGAAAAGTCGAAAGAGGTAGAAGATAAAGATAAAGAAGTAGCGGCAGCTAAGCAAGAAATGGCGGCAGCTAAGCAAGAAATGGCGGCAGCTAAGAAGAAGTACGAAGAGAAGTTAGCCGCGTTATTTGCATGGGGTAAATTGTTGAGCTTGAACCTAAGCTTTACTCTAGGGTGACAACTTAGAAGAACTGATATTTAAGCTCTCCTACCTGCTTGAATACATAAGATAGAGCGTACACTGTCTCTCTGGGATTTAATCTGAACGATCTAACTATCTGACCTTCTAGGTCTTGGTATCGTATCTCTAGTGGTACCGGGGTTTCAGGTTTAGTGGTCGTGCGAAGTACTAACTTGTGCAACAACTTAATGAGTTTCCACAGCTTTTCTTTTGAGTTCACCGTTAGAATTTGCTTTTTCACAATCTTCTGTACAGCACACTCTATGGTAGCAAAAGGATCCATACTCTTACCGTTATTATTGACTCTAGTTCTCTCTTCATAGGAAGCGGCGTAGAGGGATTTTCTACCAGTATGGCGGTTGACGTACATACCCCTATAAGACTTGATCACTAGTAACTCTCCTAGCTCCAACTTACTTAGATCTTTATCGAATACGGTATAACTATTAGCACCAAACTGAATAGTATGAATATAAAGGGTGGATAGCTTTATGGTGTCAATAAGAAAGCCAGCATAAGTATAAAGCCGTCTGCCGCCAAAGCCTCTAGCTAGAGGCTTGTTTATATTACCGATGATATTTAGTTGTAATAACCAAAATTGGTTATTAAGAATATTGTCCTTATGTAGACTAACCTTTAAGTGTTGTATTTCTTGCTTGGTGATGTGAGCGGGAGTCGATGGCACATAATCAATTTCTTCTACTGATAGAGGATCTTTACCTTTAGTACGAGCTGCAGCATTTTTAAAGCCTTGAGGTAGATAAGCAGTAATGTAATCTCTATCTAGACGGAAGACATCAAAAGCCCCAGCTTCAGTTAGCTTCATACATACACTCTGACCATTACTACTTTTAAAAACTCTATAGATAAAATCGTCTAGATTGATGAAAGGACTCTGGGAACGTTCTGCTATGATCTTCTTTCTCACCTTAGTGGGTAGACCTTTTACAAAAGAAAGACCATAACATACGGTACTAGCGTTTAAGTAAGTAAATTCATCTTCGCTAGTATTGACGCAGGGATACAGTATGTTAATGCCATCAGCCAGAGCTGCTAAGGCATATCTAGTAAAGTGCAGGGTGCTTTGTGCAAATAACCCTATGTAGAAGAAAATAGGATGATGTGCCTTGAGATAAGCAGTGCGATAGGTCAGTACCGCGTAGGCTACCGCGTGTGAGCGGTTAAACCCGTAGCCGGCGAATTTTCTAATGATTTCAAATACTTGAATAAGTAACGCTTCGGCAACACCCTTACGCCTGCCTCCCTGGAGGAAGGCTGCACGAAAAGCATCGGTGGCTTGTCGCTTTTTCTTAGAGATAGCTCTCTGTAGGCTGTCACCTTGCCCTAAGCTAAACCCAGCCAGGATTTCTGCAGTTCGCATAATCTGCTCCTGGTAGATCAGTAGTCCGTGCGTCATATCTAAGGTACTACGCAAGCTTTCGTGAAATACCACTGGATCCTTACGCTTATTACGTATAGCTATAAAGTCGTCAGTCATACCTGCCTCTATAGGACCTGGACGGTATAACGCTATCACAGAAGCAATATCATCAAAGGACCTTAGCTGACTGTTAGCTATGGTTTCTTGCATCTTAGGTGATTCTAGTTGAAAGATCCCAGTGGTTTTTCCCGAGCCAATTAACTTTAGCGTAGATTTATCATTTGAAGGTAAGTTTTGCCAATCTGGTACTTCATAGCCATAAGCTTTGATCAGATCACAGGTGTGCTGCATAGAAGTAAGTGTACGTAACCCTAGCAAATCCATCTTTAGAAACCCAATATGTTCTAGAGCGTCCTTGTCCCACTGTATTGCTATATGTTCTTCATCTCCTTCACAGCAATAAACTCCCATATCTTTAACGTCACAATGAGATACTAGTACTCCAGCTGCATGTCGGGTCACTGCTACCATAATACCCTGGAGTAACTCAGCATATTTAAAGATGTTGGTCATAACATAGCTTTTATCTTTATGCTGACGCAGTACTTCTGATTCTTGTAAAGCACCCTTGAGAGTGGTAAAGGGTTTTGCAGAAATATGTTCGGTAATAGCAGATACCTTAGGAAAGGATATACCATGTACTCTACAAATAGAACGTATGGCTGCTCGGGGCGCTAGCCTGGAGTAAGAGATGATCTGTGCTGCATTATGTTGACTATGGCGTTCTTTAATGTACTTAATGACATCAGCACGGCCATGTACACAGAAATCAATATCAAAGTCTACAAAAGAAGAACGTTCTAAATTTAGGAAACGCTCAAACATGAGCCCATGTGCGATAGGATCTATGTTGGTTATACCCATGGAATAGGCTAATAAGGATCCCCCTCCTGATCCTCTACCTGGACCCACAGGGATATTATTTTTGCGTGCCCAATCTACTGTATCTTCTACCATTATGAAGTAATGTGCATATCCCTTGGTGCAGATGATGTTCATCTCATACTCAAGACGCTGCTGATACTGTTCATGGAAGCTAGGACAGATATTTTTTAGTATAAGTTCTAGCCCTTGCATGCCTAGAAAGCGTAGCTTGTCTTCTACTTGATTGTTGTCGATGTGAGAACAAGGAAAAGTAGGTAGTTTGTCTGTAGGAATAGCTACGTTACACATAGCAGTTACATAAGCAATATTAGAGATAGCGTGAGGCATATCAGCAAATAAAGCTTGCATTTCTTCTGCCGTTTTAAAGTACTGCTCGGGAGAGAAAGGAGCGCCCATATGACCGTACAATAGGGTCTTAGCATTTATAGCATACTTAATCTCATGGGTCATGAAGTCTTCTCTATTTTTAAACAATACATAGTTGGTAGCTACTATCGGTATATCCCAGAGGTCGGCATAGTAACAAGCTCTCTTGTTATACAGCTCTTCAGTTTTATCGCCGGGGTATAGGCGGTGTACATCAATAACTACGTTACCTTTACCAAAGGTTTCTAGATAGCGCTCTATAATGGAGTTGCAACTTGCAACATACCCAAGCATACTATGGCCAAGCTCTCCTCTCATACCTCCAGTAATACAAATAACGTCTGTGAGCTTTTGAAGGTCACTAAAATCATAGAGGGGCATCCCATGCACTCTGTGTAGCTTTGTAATACCATACGATAAAAGATGCATCAAGGACTTATAACCTTGAGGACTTTTTGCAAGCAGGTACAACTGGTGATTATCCCTTTGCCCCTTAATCATTACGCTACATCCATATATAGCCTTGATATTTCTTCTTTTTGTTCCTAGCGATAAGTTAATGGCACTAAAACAGTTATTAGCATCAGTTACACAGAAGGCATCTATATTCTTTAAGACGGTCGAATCTCTGAGTACATCATCTAGATCTAATATACTATGCTTAATAGAGCTGTCAGTGGAAAGTATCAGATGAGTAAAATTCATTAGATATGAGAGAGTATTGTATAAGTGCAGACGAGTTTATGACCTCATAAAGCTTTGAAGCCACCTTAAATTTTCTACTTATTAAGTTCATGACACCAAATTCTATTGTATCCTTTAATACGCTTAAAGGTTTAACTCTCTTAAAGCTTCTGGAGCTGCAACGCAGTCTAGGCCTAAATAAGAGTACGCACAACAAACCTATAAATATCATAAAACAGATCTGTGTGGACCAGTATAACACACGTAAGCAGAAATTAACTGCTGAAGGTGTTTTAGATGTCATGCCAGATGGCTTTGGTTTTATACGCATTGCGCACAATGCTTACTTACCTAACAGCGATGATATCTACGTTAGCCCTACTCTTGTTAAGAGGCACCTACTACATACAGGTGACTTTATTTCTGCCTATTTAAAAGTAGCGGGAAGTGACCGTATTTCCTATTTGTCAGTAGAAAAGATAATTACGATTAATGATATACCTCTAGAGGAATATAAACCGGTTGAGCGTTTTGATAATCTGACTCCGGTACATCCTACGCGCCATATAAAAATGGAGATGGACTGTAAGGATAACATGATAGGACGTCTGATTGATATCATTGCTCCTATAGCGACAGGTCAACGTGGTCTAATTGTATCTCCACCTAAAAGCGGAAAGACTACGATCTTAAGGTACATTGCTCATGCCATCAAACGGAACCATCCTGATTCTCATCTGATCATCCTATTAATTGGAGAACGTCCTGAAGAAGTAACAGAGGTAAAAGATCTCTTCGGAGTACTAGATGAGAAGGTAGAAGTTATAGCTAGTACCTTTGATGATAATGCTACTAAGCAAGTACATATTGCCGAGATCACCATAGAGAGAGCAAAAGCTATGGTAGAAAACAATAAGGATGTAGTTATCCTACTAGACTCACTTACCCGCCTAGTACGTGCCTATAATGAGGTTACCCCTGGTTCTGGTAGAGTACTCTCAGGTGGTATTGAAGCCCAAGCGCTACAATCACCTAAGAGGTTCTTTGGTGCCGCTCGACAGACTAGAGAAGCCGGTAGTCTTACCATTCTAGCTAGCGTATTAGTGGATACCGGATCTAAGATGGACGAGGTTATCTTCGAGGAATTCAAAGGTACCGGTAATATGGAACTATATCTTAGCCGTAAATTAGCAGAGCGCTATACCTTTCCTGCTATTCAGTTTAAGAAATCAGGGACCCGTAGAGACGAGTACATTCTAAGTCCAGAAATATATCAAAAACTATCTATATTACGTCGTTTACTAAACGATATGACGGAAGTGGAAGCTATTGAGTTCTTAATTTCCAAGATTAGGACGCACAAATGTAACCTAGATTTCTTTAACTTGATGCATAAATAATAATGGAAGATCCAATCAATTTACCTTTTCTCTTAGTGCTCAAACAGGGTACTAGTGAAGATGCACTAAGAGAAGTCATAAAGGTAGAAAGAGTAGAACTAAAGAAAATTAGTCTTATACAGAAAGATTGCCTGTACGCCTTGATTATGGTGGAAATACAAGAATATCACCTTGCAGATACCTTATATAACGTACTCGCTCAGAGTATGTTAGTAGAGGAGATCTTATAAGCTGCTTTTTAGATGGATTTTAAAGTCCAACTTTACTTTTAATAAGGTAGATATATCTTGCTGACATAGGTAGGTAAGTAGGGCAATGGTACGTCCGCCCTTACCCAACAGAATCTTCTTGTGAGAAGCTTTATAGAAAGTAATAAAGCCCCATATGGTGTCATCAATAACCTGTACGTCTACTCTTAGGTTGTGCGGAATTTCTTGATGCAAAGTGCGAAACAGCTTTTCGGTAATAATCTCCCTGACTCTCTGCTCCAGAGTATAAGCCAGATCTGGTATGATCACTTCAGTATCTAGCATATAGCGCTGCAAGGACCTCTCTAAAAGCTTAAGATGGTGCCCTTGCTTAGCTGACACATAGATTACATCTTTGAACTTATATCGCTCTACGATTTCTTGACTCCAGGTCTCTAAACTACTCCACTCACGTAGGTTATCTACTTTATTAACAACTAGTATGGTAGGTGTTTTGTATTCTTGGCATATAGCTGCAAACTTAGCATCAATCTCTACCCATCGCTCAGGAGTGGTAACTATGAATACCACGCAGACCTGCTGAATTAATTGAGTAACTCTAGTATTGTTGTATCCAGGAGTATCAATGTACTGAATCTGCTGGTTTTTACCAGTTTTATAAGCGTAAAAAAAACCCTTTGTAGTGTTGGCTTTGTTGCTGGTAGCACTAAGCTTTTTATCTATCAGCTTATTGAACAGCGTAGACTTACCTACATTAGGTTTACCTGCTATTAAAACGGTACAGTACTTTTTACCAGTCATTCATCTAAAAGGTCGTGGCCTTCATCACCGCTTTCAAAAGCTTCTGGGTCTTCTGTAAAGCCATATCCTTCGTAATCTAGTACTCCTGCACGTTCTTGACGCAAGGTAAATAGAGGCATCTCTTCGGTCTCGGGTACATCAGATAATGACTGCTTAGTACATTGTTTGGGTTCAACCGCATAAGGCTCAGAGCTAGGAGGTACTGGCGTGTCTAGAACTATGGAGGCTTTTGTCTTTACTGACCTCTTGGACTTTACGAGCGAAGGACTGGGTAGAGTAGGATGAGGATGCACTTTACTACTCTCAGGCACTGCTTGAATCCCAGAAAGCTGACTTTCCTGAGCTTGTGAGGAAGTACTTGGTTTAACTATAGCATCCTTAAGTGTCTTCTTTAATGAAGGGCCTAGGGTTTCCTTCTGCTGCACAGGAGGTCTAGGAGCTACTTGCACAGAAGAGTGTTGGATTTGCAACTGAGTGTGTTTTACCTTATCGACTATATCAGCTACAGACTGAGTATTCGGGGTCGTTCTTCCACTAGTAAACATAGTAGCTAACGTCTCAGATTTAGGGCTAGAAAATGCCTGAGACACAAATCTAGAATACTGTCCTTCAAATTTTAGCTTGATATGACCAATAGGACCCATACGATTCTTAGCTACAATTAACTCAGCATCTCCAGCATCTTCACTGTCTTTACTATATACCTCTTTACGGTAAAGAAAAGTTACTACATCTGCATCTTGTTCCAGGGCTCCAGAATCCCTTAAATCGGATAAAACTGGACGTCTATCTTGTCTTTCTTCTAAGTTACGATTTAATTGTGACAGCACAACAATAGGCAGATCTAATTCATTAGCTAAACCTTTAACAGCACGTGAGATCTCAGATATCTCTTGGGTTCTATTAGACGTGTGTTTATTACTGTAGCTGGTAGACATGAGCTGTATATAGTCAATAATGATCAAGCCTAATCTTCCACCACTCAACTTAAAAGTACGTCTGGCTGCTTGCTGTAACTCACTTGCGGTCAGAGTGTAAGGGGTAGAAAGATATAAAGGCCAGCGCTGAATCTCATCGCATTTAGCCCTAGTATTGTCCCAGCGAGCTTCGCTAGAGTAGCAGTTAGTGATAGTTTCCCAGCGTTCTCCGGTTTCAGATACTAGGGACTTTTGAAACAGTTCATCAGCTTGCATCTCCATACTTAAGATCAAGACATGATTACGCTCCCGATTAGATTTACAAATATGATCAGCGATATTTAGGGCTAGCGTAGTTTTACCCATACCCGGGCGTGCTGCAATAATATAGTACCCACATGTCTTGAACCCTCCACCTAGTAAATCCGTTAACTCATCGTAGGGAGTAGGAAGGATACTATTTGAAAGGTGTGATCTTGAAGCTATGAATTGCTCTAGAGTCCCACTACATGCTGGAGTATCTTTATATGTGAACACGTCCTGGGTTTTAGCAGTCCTATCAAATATCCCCCTGTATTCCTGATAAGCCTCCTCTCTTAAATCTAAAAAGGATTTCTTCGGGTCCTTTTGGCTATCACGACGTAGAGCTTTACTAGAGATATTCATAGAAGCTATGCATAACTGACGTAAACCACTAGTGTCTTTGATCAGGTTTACATACTGAGCCAGTAGGGGTTCAGGGGCAGCTTCCAGAGAGGCTAGCTCAATCAAATAACCTGTAATTCCTTTATCACGTAAATGAGCTTTATGCTCTAAATGTGTACCTAGAATTAAGACATCTACTGCTGCATTACTTTCAGACATCAAACGGCCTAGTTCAGCCCAAATTTCTTGTGTGAGTGTGCTATAAAAATCAGTAATCTCTAACTGGGCTACTTCCGCCCCGTAGTACAGATCGTTCTTAAGTAATATGGCACCTATCAAGCCTCTCTCCATGCTGCACGCTCGGGGAGGATAGAGCTCAGGAGTCAAGATGTACCCCTTAGGGGGTTGAGTAGCTAACTCATATATTGCTTTAGAGGGAAATCCCTGTAGCTTCATAATATTTTTCCTTGAGGGTCCAGGTTGATGTTAAAGACATCGTATATCTCTAAGATAGTGCCATCCACAGCAGTGACTACTAAAGTAGAACCGCGATTTCTTGCCATGTATCTAGATACGGCAGCCTTTGCAAACTCCCAATCTTCATAAGCATAAGTTCTTAAGAGAAAGAAGGTGTGGTAGAAGTCGTAGATCTCAAGCGCATGTTGTTCCTTTTTGATAAAGGCTGAGTATTCGTTATACTCGTCGTAGAGAATAGCCTCGTCGAGGTATCGTTTAGAATCTGTTAGTGCTGTATTGATGGAGTATAGAGCAAAATAAGGTCTACCCTTATGCAAATTATTCCAATGACTTGACATCGCCGCTTCTTTATTACGCTTAGCGATATAAGAATCTACGCTACATAAAGCCGACAGTCTACCAGAGACGGAGTATTTTGCGATAAACTGCTCCTGTAGTTGTTGAATAATATCGTCTAGATTTATACCCTCTTCGACATCGTAGTTTAGCTTCGTTACTCTTTTGACCTGTTCCAGTGCTTCTGCTAGTTGATCCTGTGGTAGACTTGCAACTTCTACTCTGCTTGCAAATAGCAGAAAAAGCTGCAACATTAGTTCAGATTCCGCCACAGGATTAAAGCCTACTCTCATACGAAGAATCGCATCAATTAACTTCGCTAAGGCCTTTTCTACTGTATAGTTCTGGAGCTCCATTATATAACCTATAGTGAAGCTTTTAGGAAGCTGCTCGTACTTATAACTACTAGAGAAAAGTTTTATTTTACTACGCCACCTACGTGGAGTGATTTTAGGGAAGGGTACTTTAGAACCCGAGTTGAGTACTAAAATAACCTCTTCCTCTTTCCCATTACGAAGCGTTTTAGTCTTTACTGAAAAGGCCGGCTCTATGCGTTCCACTGTTGCTGCATGGGCTGTAGCGCAGCTCACTGGCTGTAGGCAAATGAATAAGGTGGCTAGCAACCTCAGGTTGTTATGCAAAAAGAATGAATTCATTGTTCTATATTTTTTGTTAATTAAAGGAGTCTCCCATGTATAAAGAATACCTTATCAAATCTACTATTAAAGTGGTGGATATAGATCACGGTCTAGGACACCCACTAAGTAAGTTTGTTTACCAAGTTTTTAAAGGTAACGACGCCGTTACCCACAGCGCCATTACAAGATGGATAAAGAGTGGACTCATACGCGTAAATTCTAACATAGTCCCCAAAAACTATCATCTCCTACATTTGGACTTGATTCAGATTGCAGTGCCTAACCCTATTAAGGTTCAAGACTTATGGCCTCTAGATGTGGTCTATGAGGACGAACACCTCATGATCATTAATAAATCAGCTGACCTAAGTTCCCATGGCAGTAGAGGAGATCATAGAGTGAACCTCACGCATATAATCAATAATAGCTATGCGAAACAAGCAGCCTTACCTAGATCAGGCATAGTGAACCGCTTAGATAAAGACACAACCGGTTTAATGATTGTAGCTAGAACGATAGAAGCGCTAGAGAGCTTGCAAGACATGATGCGTGCACGGGCTATAGATAGGAGATACTTAGCGTTAGTACACGGTGTTTTCGAGCTCAAAGCTGGCACCATAAACTTCTATATGAAGAAAGATCACACTAGACGCCGTATGCGTATTAGTAAGGATCCCACAGACTTAGAAGCTATCACCCATTACAAAGTATTACACACAGCTAAAGACTACTCGCTAGTGGAATGTAAATTAGCTACTGGCAGAACACATCAGATTCGTGTACATATGGCTGGTATGAAGCACCCAGTTGTGGCTGATCGCAAATACTCTCGCAGCAACTACGCAGGAGTACAGATAAAGCGACAAGCTCTCCACGCGCATAGACTAAACTTTATACATCCCGTTACTAAAAAAGAAATTAAAATAGAACAAGCGCTGTCCGAAGATATGGCACAGGCCTGGGCGCTATTAGAGAAGATTGATCATGATTAAAGCCACCTTAGTAAAAAAACATTTCCATACTGATTCCATAGTTATCCTACACTTTACTTTCGCTGAGCAGTTAGAATACACGCCGGGACAGTTTATGACTTTTGAATTAGATAAAGAGCAAAAGGTCTACCGTTCCTATAGCATTGCCAGAGCCCACGGGAATAGCACCTATGAGTTTGCTGTAGCGCTTATGAGCGGAAAGGGTAGTGTTATTCTGAGAAACATGAATTTAGGACATACCCTGGGAGTACTGGGCCCCTTTGGTGAGTTTATTTTAACTCCACCTAAAGGTCAGGTAGTCTTAGCAGCCACCAATACTGGTATAGTCCCTTTCGTGGCAATGATAGAGCAGCTCCGCACCCTCAAGGTGCCAGTAACCTTGTTGTACGGTGTAGGCCATACGAGCGATATTCTATATGCAGACTTGTGGCAGGAACTGAGTAAAGACATCGTTTTTACCTGGAAGATCAGAGTTAGTAAGGGGCCTATCGCTGAGCTACCTTATCTCAGTGGTAGGATCTTGGATGATCTGTGTAAGATGAGTTTTACACCACAGGATGACGTATACCTTTGTGGTCATCCACATATGATTTACGACGCTCGTCATTGGTTAAATAATAAATTCAGTACAAATATTAAGCTGGAGCGCTTTGGTTAACCCATACGGATGAGTTGGTTATAAATCTGGCTGGCTTCTTCCGAGCGAGGATTAGAGATATAGATAGAAGTAATACCTAGAGCACAGGATATGTCTACCAAGGTAGAAGCTAAAACCCCCTTGAGCGTACGGTGTATCAGAATACAGGACTTACTTTTCTGAGTTAAGTGGGCTACGGAATCCATGATATAAGATAACGTTAAGATATCTTTATCTTGCATATAGATATCTGTACTGTAATGCTCGTCATCTTGAATATCATTGATGATACGTATTTGTGGAGCATATCTATGATGAAGTAGAACTTTCTGCTCGGATAGGTTAGGGTCGTAAGTATCAATAATCGTCACTATAGATAGCGCCTTAATGATGACACCTATAGAGGCTATATCATAAGCCCCTAAGTTTATGTACATACCTATTTTGTATTTATTTAACTGTTTAAGGTGGCTTAACACTTCTTCCAGTTCTCCTCTTATGATCAGATCATCGATATCTACAGTAAGTGGATCCAAAGATAAGATCTCGTCTAGATCTCTAAAGGAATCTGCAATCACAAATAGAGAACGACATATAGTACCGTTATCTTTACTCCATAAAGGAATCATTAGATTGGGAGGATTACTAGCTTGCGTTGCTCCTCGTTGTCTAGTGATGTAGTCGCTTAGAGATAAGTTCATCGAAGCTGATCCAGCTAGCGCAGACAAAACAGAGAGGGGTAGCAGATGATCTAGCTGCAGTCTCATCAAAGCAGTGTCTACAGAATAAATAGAGCTATTTTTGCCAATAAGCTGATTTACTTTAGAAGAAAAGCTAGAAATATTTTGGTAGGGGTACTGAATCCTACTACAGGCCCCGGAGTTTAAGAGCAGATCTATCTCTAAGCACTTAAGCATATTGAGAGTGTATATTTCCCTGATCTGGATGGCATTAATATTTTGTTCTATCATGTAATATTGTATGAGAGTAAAAGTTAACCAGCTGAGTTAGCCGAGCGTTCTAAAGCAAATAACGGAAAGGTACATGATCAACGCAAAAACGCACTACATTATTGCAGTATTAGAAGATATCAAGGTAACCGATATCAAAGCCTACAACTTTCAGGGGTCGTTTGCTGAATACGTCATCGTAGGTACAGCCTCTTCTGATAGACATATACCAGTCGTAATGGACAAATTGAAACAAGCGCTACCTGGTATGGTTAAAGGTAAATGGAATAGGAGGGATGAATCTAGCTGGCTGTGTCTACATCAAGATGACGTGATTATTCACGTAGTAACCAGTAGTATCAGGGATGTATACCAACTAGATCAACTATATTTTATTTAGTTCTGGGGAACTATGGATACCGCATGTTTACGGGATTTAGAGGCAGCTACGAAACATACTCTGCCTGCTGTTAGAGCATATAGAGTGTGATCTCTGCCGCACCCTACATGAGCTCCTGCATGCACTGCAGTACCACGTTGGCGTATGAGGATTTCTCCTGCTTTTACTATTTCTCCTCCAAATCTCTTTACTCCGAGATACTTAGGATTTGAGTCTCGGCCGTTCTTGGTCGAACCACCACTTCGTTTCTTTGCCATCTTACTATCCTATACTGTTTATGCTTAATATTTTAACTGACGTTAAAGAGGATTTGAATCCACGTCTTTTAAGGTGGTGCTTACGTCGCTTAAATTTAATAATACGGACTTTGTCACCTCTATAGTGTGATACTATTTCTCCCGTCACGCTCACCTTTGTGGGATCACTATTTATGCTTGCTAGCAAAACCTTATCGAAGCTTATTTTCTCCTGTGGGCTTTGGCTGAGTCGATGAACCGTGATATTGATCCCGGGCTTTACTTTATATTGTCTACCGTCTGTTTCAATAACAGCGAAATTCTCTTTGTTGTTGGTCATATTTATATTATCATTTGGGGTGTGGACCGTAATTCTGATCCTATTCTGCTCGCGGAATATTCTACTGGATAAAAATAAACAAGGGAAACAGCATGCTGAAGTTATACATGAGATGGGGCTGTCAATATTGCATTAGAGCTATGCTTCAGGCAGCTCTAATTCCAGCTCAAGAAATAGAACTTGTAGTCCTTAACAAACAAAGTGATAGGGATATTTTCTATGAGACCAACCACGGGATTTCTCCTTTTATGCCAGTACTAGAGCAGTCTGACGGTAACCTGATGCAGGAAAGTGAAGATATCATTACTTATCTACAAAGCCTAGCAGGAGCCAGCCTACCTCAAAAGCCAATTTATAGCGAGGCAGAGATCAGGGGTCTTAGGGATTTATTAGTAGAACTGAGGTTTGCCTTACAGTACTACTATAAACTTCACTACCATCAGTCCATTTTACATAAGGCTGAGATTGCACCTTTTCCTGGATCTGCGGTAAACGCAGTACAAGAGAAATGTGACACCTTAAATAACCTACTAAGTAAAAGGTTCGATAACCCAGATAAGTTAACCATTAATGGGATTAGTAGTGATGATTTTGTAATCTTTGCAGAGTTACCTTTGTTACATGATATGCGTACGTATGCAAAGTTCACTTTTGGCACAAGAGTACAAGCCTATATCAGTGAGATGTTAAGACTATGTTCCCACCTCAAAGGCTTTGATCATCTTGTTCCTCAGGAATAGAAGATAAGGATATAGGTATATCTACCTATAACAATCCTGTTTCTTTGAAGTCCTAGCTAACAGCGCAAAAATAAAAGCTCCTGAGGGAGAGAAAGATAATGTGTTGCTATTTCGCTACATACTTCTCCTAAGAGACTAAAGTAGGAGTAGTAAACTTGTGCGGAGGTCGTCCGAGACCAGCTATCTACATTGAGTAAACCACTATTAAAACAAATATAACTTTCTCTGTTAGAATAACAGGTGTAGAATAACGGAGAAGGTTAGTAGTGCCGTTTAGTGCAAAGAAGAAATTCTATGAAGAAAGTAGTTTACTTTCCTAGGAAAGGAAGCTACGAAAAT
>Ga0136554_1000281_pt1 | contig 18850 bp, 12 predicted proteins | sample AntRauTorckE5431_FD_104637 | JGI IMG/M metagenome (GOLD analysis project Ga0136554, IMG submission 104637) | Saline lake microbial communities from Rauer Islands, Antarctica - Metagenome Torckler E5 #431 | ecosystem: Environmental > Aquatic > Non-marine Saline and Alkaline > Saline | place...
CCCAGGGAAATGCGCCGGTCTGTTTCGAGAAACGAAACGCCGGCGAAAATCGTGTTTCGTTTCTGTTGTTTCATTACCGACGTGTTTCAACTCTGGCCCTAGTATGTACTGTACGTATGCTAAAATTCGCCGGGGATATTCTACAGTGCAGTTTCCAAGAGAACGCCCAAGATTTGGCCCAAGACAAACGGGACAAACGACAAATGACAAACGGGGCCAACGGCCAACTAAAACTTAATCTAAAGCTAGGGATTCAATAGATCCATGCTTTTTGCTTACTACTTAGGCCAATTAACGACGCGGCCGCTCAGTATGAGCTAAAAATTGACAACGGAACTGCGTTCAGCGAATGAGCACGATAGCTATAATGCGCAACATCGAAACCAGCCACTCTCTTCGTCTTTATATTTTCAATATAAAATCGCGCTATACTGATGCGCATGTTGACCTTACTCGCTATTGCGGGTCATGTCAGTACGCGGGTACTGGAAAGCACTGTGCTCCTTGATTGGCAACAGCCCTAAACATTCCTATCAAACGAGCCACCAATGGGCCTCCCATCGTCGTTGCCTTCATTCATGGACGAAGCCCGGCGGAATCGCAAGGGGGCGCTGCTGCCGCTCGAAGCGCTGTCGAAGCTGAGGGCGCTGAGGCCGACTCCACTGATTCCGCTTCTGCTGCCGCTGTTGCTGCTGCCTTCGCCGTCGCTGCAGCTGTCGCCTCCTTCTTTGACGTCCTCTAGGAGGCCTCCGCTACCGCCGCCGCTTCCTCCACCCCCAACACTCCCCATGCCGCTGCCCTCGCCTCCTCTCGTAAAATGAATCGAGCGGGCATTGAGCTCCTGCAGCGGTGGCAGCGGGGGGAGCGATTTCAGCTCCATGAATGCAGCTGTTACCACGCCCAGAGCGAGGAGAATCCAACGAAGCGCAGCTGCCCACCCTTCATCTTCGCTAGCGTCGCCACTTAAACCGCCACTGCCACTGCTATGGCTTCTATGGCTTGCCCTGCCCGCGGCTACGCCGCCGCCGGACCCAAAAAACTTGTTTGCAGGCCCATCTTGAGAAGACAGTTTGCCGCTGTTGTCTCGATGTTGGTAAGTGACCGCCTGCGCTAGCGCGCGAGTCGCCGCGTTGCCTCCTTCGATGGTCGCCGCGAGCCAGACGCTTAACCCAACAGCAGATAATTGCAAGAGCCGCCGGCGCCGGCACAACGGCAGTGATGATAATGCAGTCGTGCTTGCAGCATTACTTCTACCAGAATTACTTCCGCCATCGTTATTACTGGTGCTACTGCCACTGCCGATCGCACCAGCGCCAGAAACACACGCTGTTGTGAGGCCCACCACGTAAGTGACTAAGAGAAGAGATGCGTGAGCGGCGAGGGTATCCCGCGTCCCAGCAGTAGCTCTGATGAATGGAGGCCAGATGGTGCTACTGCCACTAGTGCTGCTGACAATGCTGCTGCTACTGCCGCTAGTAATGCTGCTATTCTTTTCACTGCTGTTATTGTCGCCTTCAGTAGCTGAGACAACAGCCCAAAGAGCGAGCACTGTGCAGACAATCGCGAGGCAACGAGGCACGAGCACAAAGGTAAACGAAAAAGAAGACGAGCTCGAAGTCGATTCTGGCCAACACAGTGACAACGGCCATTCCTCGTGTAGACTGATGCTACTGCTGCTGCCACTGAGGCTGCTACCGTTACTAAAGTTCGTGTATTTTCGAAACCACTGAAAGCAGCGCCACTGATTTGACCATGCCGCAACTGCGGATAAAGCCAGGATTAAGGCAGCAGCTGCTGCAGAGCTCAACAGAAGGCCTTGCCCTAGAATTGACTTGTTTTGTAAGCTGTGCCGTTCTGAAGGTATGTGGCCTGGTTCACTGTCACTGCTTCCATCCGTAGCAGCAGCAGGAGGAGAAGTAATACCACCAACTATTTCAGCCTTAGCCGATGGAGCAGCACCAATGGCAGCTGTTTCAACCGCGGCAGCAGCAGCAGCGGCAGCCTGGAGATCTGCCACTTCTGCTCTTGCAGCAATAAGCTGAGTGTTCAAGGTTTGAACCCGCATTGATAGTGCAGCTTCTTCTTCTTCTTTTTCTTTTTCCTTTTGGCGCTGAGTGGCTGTAAGCGCTGTGAGCAGAATCGAAAACACAAAAGACCCGAGCCATCCGGTATAAGTGGGCGAAGAATGGTGAAGAAAGAGAGATTGAGGCAAAAAAAAAGTTTGGAGCCAAGCAATCCATAAAGAATAATCCCGCGGAGCGCAATAGCCTAACGAACGGAAAACGTACCTTCTTCTGATTTTGCTTTGATTTCTTCCTCAGCGGCAGTGGCTGAATTGCTTGCGTCATCATATGGCGGGGATTCAGGTACACTGTTGGCCTGAGATTCATGAGTACAAAAAGGAAGAAACAAGCAGACAGCAACATCGGAAATCGATTGAAGTTTTGTTGCGATGAGTTTAAAAGAAGAAAAACTCTCGTCTGTAAGCAACATCGTGTAATAAACAAGTCCAAGTGTTCGTCAGCCACACCTCCATGAGAGCCAGTTGTTCGCGTAAATACTCCTCCGCAGCAGCCAAATCCGCTGGTGACGCACTCTTCATTCTCTGCTGGTGAGCCGCTGCTGCTGTTGCTGCCTCTGCTGCCGTTGTTGATGCCCCTGCAGCAGAGCCAAAAGAAGATGAGGAAGCATTGCGAGCAGCACGAATGGCGTTCCGAGTGGTTCGCAAGTCGTGGCGGCAAGATTTCAGGTCCTGAGCCGCGGGAACTTCGAATTCCTCTTCTACTTCTCCTTCGCCGACATCAAACGATGAGTAACTCCGACTCGCTTCGACTGCGCCAGCGCCTCCTTCTTTTCGGTGGGGTGCTTTTTGTGCAGCAATATTGGATGCCTCCGCCTATGCGTTAAACATGAGGAGGCAGAGGGGGGTCAGTATTGATGCAGACATATAAGAAGCAATTAAAAATGAAAAAGAAGCAACAATCAGGAATGAAAATGAAAGTGAAAGTGAAAACTATCTTTTCAGGATATAATTTGCTCCCTCCTGGCGAAGGAACACCCCCAAATTCTTTGAAATAGACAGCTGTAGAGACAAGGGGGCACACACAGGCAGACGCGGCCATCAAGGGGGGAAAAGTGAAAAGCAAACGAACCCGGCGGGCAGCTAGCAGGGACTCCAAATCTCGCACATGCTGACTCAGCCGCTCGCCTCGGTCAGATGCTGCTGCGGATGACGCTGCTGCTGCCGCTCGGGCCTAATAGAATAAATAGCGCTAGGGAAATGAATGGTGTAGGTACGATCAGGAAGAGCTAGAAAAATAGCAAAAGAATTCAGTGGCCCAATAGAAGGAAACACATGTATTCCCTTGGCGCAGTACAAGGATTGTGGGAACGAAGCAATTCTAGGTAACTGGGGCGCCCCACGCCAGAACTGCAACGTAAGTGTGGAACAAACAGAAAAGTGTCCATGCGTCTCTGAAATTATTTGGGAGGGTGGCTCAGCCTCTCTCAAACGTACCACGTTTGCCGCCGCAGCCCCAGAGCCCGATTGTTTGCCCTCCTTTTGGTGCATTTGATTGTAGGACCGTATGTTTTCGGTGCGCACCCGGTCCTTTTATACATGTGCCAAAAGCATCGCAGAAGGAGGAACTTAGGACGAATCGATTGCACGCGCGACGGGAAAGGTATTGAGGCAACGAATGGGTAAAGGCATCTGAGTGCCACCTACGATCACCATATGCACTAGGGAGGCGTAGCTACGCTGTAGAATCATGCCAAAAATATATAATTGCCTACGCGTTTTTGCGGGGCGTGCTGGATGCCAGCACAAGTCTTACATTGTCATCGTCAAATGATCGGTCAAAGTGTCTCGCGTCCGAGGAGTGCAGCGAAGCTAATATAGTGAGGGCCAGAAGAACAACAGTCGCCCACGCACGTTGGTGACCGCGCCCTCGATGCTGCAGCCACCGCATGATTATTCAAGGTATAGGGGGTGGGGGGTTCTTGCAGCCGAGCAGATAATGATAACTATGCTCCTTATAGCTAAAGCACGTCGAGTTCAGCCTATCGTTTTCTTGCGATCGTCCGTAAATCTATCTCGAAAGCACATCACACTCGAGTCAGCAATTCCACTGGTAGTACCATTGCTAGGATGTTTGGTCTTAGCCACGATGATCGGATGAGTAGTCTAGAGAATTTGCCTCCCATGCCTACCGAAGCTAACGAGCTCACACGAAAGACAACAGCATGCTACAGCAAGCTAAACAACTTCCTATTTTTTAACTTGAAAGCCGCGTCTGTTTGCCAATCAGCGATTGACGGAAGTCGAAAGTCGAACTTTTCAGTTCCCTGAAAGTTCCCAGAACCCCACGGCCACTCCACTTCATCTACTGATTCTACTGATCATCACAACGAGAAACCAACTTGCTAGCTCTGGCTAGTGTGTGCTTTACCCTCTACGCCGCCTTCCCTATCTGTCTCCGGTCAGTGCCACCAAGCGTGCGGGTCGAGATCAACATGGAATCCTGGGAAATGGTAGATGAAAAAGACCACACCGCTACGACAACCACTGATGCTGTTCGTGAGATGCTTTGGGGCCTTAGGGCGAAGCTCAAACCAATGGCAAAAGTCATGCGGGCTGACTCAATTGAATCAACAACGCACCACTTCAAGCACACTGAAGGCAACGCGAAGCCGATAGTTGATGTCCCCGTCAAAAAAAACAAAAAAGTAATTTCAGGCGTTCGGTTGTACATTTTGATAATTCATGTCTGTCATAGTGAGCTGCTAAACATGTTCTTTCCACTTTGTCTATCCCTCACAGGTCAAGAAGGTCTCGAGCAAGCGGCCTGCCTGGAAATGGCCTAGGTGCAGTGCAATCGACGAAGTGATAAACTTTGTGTCGGCGTTTATGTTGATGGTGTTCATTTGCCAATGGCTTTTCAAACTCTTCGAAGCGTTGTATGACATTGAGGCGTACATTGACCAAATTCGTTCGAAATCCAACGACACGTTGAACAAAATATCAGGTGGGCTAGCCAACTACGTGTGGAATGCGCTGGCATGTTACGTAGCTTACGTGTGCTTCAAAATCACCGTAGTGGTAGTTGTGTTTTGTTACCAGCACACCATAACTGCTATTACAACAGGATTCTTTATTGGGTTGGCCACGTTGCTCGGATGCCTGTGCAGCACTTTCTTACTAGTTGAGATGCACTATCTCGGTCGAAGGGGTGCCCAAAGATGACAAAGGGGCAGCCGCTGAAGAGGGCTCTTTTGTGCAAAGGGCTTCTGGTTAACTTAAGGAATTGCGTGCCATAGCAGAGGAAAGGTCGGAGTGGAGATTGCGGACGTAATCAAAGCCTATATTTCCTCTTCAGAAATGATTTAACGGCTTTTATGTGCACTTAGCCGAGTCAGGCCTGTTCTGAAGGTTTCATCAATACGTTGTGAATTTGCTGATGTTCAATTATAATATGGAAATAGTATCTATAATGATCTATTCTAGTCGCCGATTACCGTAAGAAGAGCCTAAAGGGATATGTGTAGATCCGGCCAGTGGGTCGCTGATCGGTTTGTTGAATTATGAAGTGAAGTGTGAATAGGAGGCAGCAAGGGGCTGGGGGCTTAGAAATAAATGTGATTGGGTTCTGTTCATTTGAAATGCACGAGGCGAGATGGATTGCATTATACTCTCCAATCAAAGAAACATCATTCAATAGCAAAAACTGTGTATTGATAAATCCTCTTGAACAAGTCTGTCTGAGAGGGCTGAGTATACTTTTGCGTAGTGCACTGTTCATCTTTATTCTCATGATCCCTGTAGGATCAAATCTCGGAAGGAGTCATAGTATATCTCAAAGCTACGCGTTTCCTGTAACATTGCAGCTATGTGACCCGCACTTCGTTCGCAAGAAAGAGGACAGGTGATGCTGAAACCCTCAGAAATTCCTTGTGGACCTGGGACATGACGACGTGACACACGAACGCGCACTCAGCCCCGCCGAATTGCGACTTGTTCGGGTGAAAGGCGCCAACTGGAGCCTAGAAATTGTTAGTTGTCCCTCTGGAGCAAATTTCGAGCGCATATGCGGTTTAATATTGTTCTTGATGTGCCTCAGTGTCTGCTGCGCACTGTTCGCTTGTGGCAGCTTGCCTTCCCCTATTGTCTTTCTTTGTTTTTGGGGAGAATGTTAACTAGACCAGATCAGGCTATTAACTACAAGGAAATTTACAAAACAGCGCATCTTTACGTGTTTGTCTTTGTGCGTGAATTAAGTACGACGCCAAATGACCTAAGTAGACGCAGTTCTACGGCATGAATGGTTAATGGCTCATTGAATTTGGCGACAGACAAACCCCCCATTCCACCTCTCCCTCCGGCCCCTGAGAGACAAATCCGTGTGAATGGGACCATGAAAAGAGGAGAAACATTGCGCTAGTCGCAATCTTATGCCACCGGATGTGCCTCGATTACTTCAGGCGGTGCTTGCACTAGCTCAATGAGCACCTAACGCATAATGTTGATTAGGTTTTATGAGGGATAAAGGGTAATTATGATGAAATGGCACCATATGTCTCAATATCACAGCAAAATGGTCTGGGAAATTTGATTCTCACCCCTTGGCCACTGTTGGGCTGTCCCTCGGAGCCTTTTGGGTGCAAAAAGCAAACGTCATGCCCACTGGCACCTGTGCCGAAAATTTGAACGGAGCTTCAAGTCAAGTTGAGGCCACTGTGAGTCAATTGCCTCGTGCTAAAGAGGATCAAAAGAAAAAGAAAATGCACTGCGCGACCCCCCCCTCCCTTTTCAAATATTTTCCCTTCCTATTTATAATACGAGGACGCACTCCTAGCCCTCAAGTAAGAGCCCGTCGAAAAGCCGACGAAGAGGTAGCGCACCTTTTCGAATGCCACCTGGCGTGAACCGCATGCCTTGGTTCGTGAGCCAATCGACAGCCGACGGCAAGTCGTCAACCCACAGCCCGACGTGGTTGAGCGTTGGCACATGTACCTGACCAAATTTGTTTCGACGGTAAGGGTGGTGGCATACAAAAATAAATCACCAACTGAAATTGCTATTTTCTGCCAAAAATGTGAAGAAAAAGAAAGGGAAATAATCATCTCTTCAAGTTTGTGAGTTCAACGTTACTTTCGGGGCTTTGTTGGGGTCCAATGGCATCATCAAGTCGATTTCAACGGCATGAGGACCGTGGCCCGTCAACAAAATGTCTTCGTCCACGTTTTCTTTCTGGAAATTCAAGATAGTGAACAGAATAATTGATATAGATATCAAAAATACATAGCACCGAAATCCTCATCATAGATACAACTGGTATTTCAACGCCCTGACTGGTGGCGTTCAACGATTCCTCTGATGCTTCACCCACGTACCAAGTTTAGACATGAGAATCGCACTGAATAGAATCGCATACCTCACTTTTGTAAGACCCAATTTTAGGAACTCCTAATAAGCCGGTCCATAGGTCAGCAAGCGGCTCTCTGTAAGACCATGTGATGACAATTCGAGTGATTAGCCTTTGATGGAAGGATGCATTTCTTTGAAAAGAGGCGGAGGCAGTGCAGGACTAGAGACAAAGTTCAGATCAATGAGTCCTGGATTTGAACACTTTTAGAGAGGCATCTGGAGCAGTGCGTCGTCAAAATTTGAGGCCAATGTAGAAACGTAGTAAAATCCACAAGCCCATAGCTATTCGCAAAACGCAGTAAATACTGTACTGAGGTAGTCTATGATTGTTGGAGCTCTCATTTATGGTCTAGAACAGTACTTGTCTAGAGCGCCGATAGCAATTTGCTGAAGGCCCAGCACACGGAAAGGACGTGTCGCATTTTCTGTGGCTAGAAAGCGAGCCACGTTCACTCTTACTGGCTGCTGCAGGACACGGCGGAGCATGGTCATGGTGGTGTCAACGTGTCAACAACGTCTCTTGAAACTTGAAACACAGAGGAATCACGACGGGACGACAGACGGGGGACATCCAAAACAAAGCAAGGGAGGTTGATCAGGTGTCCAAAGTGGTAAAACTCGTCACCAAAATGGAGCTCTTTCGATTTCCACGGCGGCATGTTGAATTGACTTACTAGTAATTCCTATAATGCTGCTCTTCGATTAGTCGTCAACGTAGTTATAATTTGCTTTAGTTTACGCTCATATTTTTGTCTTGAGAGCAAGCTAGCTTTCACCTCTTCGACACCCATTAAAAAGTACTCTACTCGGAGCTACTTAGCTAGGGTGCTTTTGTACTAGTATTGCATTAATGTTACCAGCTTCGATAAACTCGATAGACCACCAAGTGGCATCAGCACAAGAGACAGGACAGGGTATTAAGCTTCATGGTTTAGCTTCGGAGGTACGTGTTAATCAGTAACAGTACGTTCTTTTTGCATCTAGGTCGTGCACAATTCTCTCAGTCTACGCTGAAAGGAACTGCTCTTCACACCTCAATTTGACGGTTAGGTCCTCTCTGATGACCCAATTGGATGGTCGGCTGCTTATCTGCTACGCCGCGCACCGCACATGCTTGCTCACGGCCTTCGCTCTTGTAACTCCACTTCTCCGAAGGCGCTCAAGGCAGGAGGCGAAGCACCCACCCTAGACGATTACCGCCGCGCCCTCCTGTCTCTGAATAGCAACGATGCCTCTACCACTGCCAGCAGAAGCAGCGAACCAGGAAACCACACAAATTCAAAAGAATCTACTGCACACTCAAGCGCTAAGAAGATGGAGGCACTTTCGACCATGGTGTTGCCCAATATAGACGTTGAAGCTCTGGCTCCGGAGGTGGTGGCAGGGCTCGATAAGCTAGCCGTTGACTTGTTGCCTGGTAAATGCCTTACCGAGATTTATGGGCTTGAATCAGTACGCGAAGTATTCTAGCGTGACCATTCTAGTATACATGTACTAATAATTCCGTACCAAGCTCTTTCTTTCTATCTTTCTTTCTTTCTTTCTTTCTGGCTGTTTTCCTCTGTATGCCAGGTGGTGCGCTCTGTGGCTTTCGTTTCCTCGCTCCCACTGCTCGCCCTTCCCTAGGGCCCTGGCTTACTTTGGGACCTGCTATTTCCGTTGCCGTTTCTGCATCTGCTGCTTCTGCAACCTCAGCTGCGCCTACTTCTGCTCCTGGTTCGACTGCTTTCTCTGATTCGCCTCAAACTATTGCTTCTACAAGTACTACCGCTGCTCTCCTCGAGACACCTGCTGTGTTAGCCCCACCCTCACTGGCGGGTGGTGGGACTGTCGACACGACCGTTGTTTGCCTGGCTGCTCCCGTAGAATTAGTCGTATATGAGCGTTTGTCCCCCGAAGCGTCTCGCTCTTTGCTTGACGAACTTCGTCTCAGGAGAAGAAACGAATCTTCTGTCGCTGCTTCATTCAATCTTGCTGCACCGTCTCCTACCACTGGCCGCAAGCGAAGCCGAGAGGAAGGCAGCGACCGCAATGACGATAGCAACAATGGTAATGGCAGCAGCAGCAGTGACGGTAGCACTAGAAACGGCAAGTGCAGCAGCAGAAATAAATTTGTCCATGGCATTAGTGGTGCTAGTGAGCAGGACGATGACGCACCCTGGGAATGGCCTTGTCTTGGAACTGAATCTGTTGCACGCGTGAACGCAGTCGAGAATGCAGTCAGTGGAGGAAACAGGGAAGCTCTCACTATAACCGGGAAGGAAGCGAAGCATCAAGTCTTTCAGCTACACGCAGGTGACGGCGCGTTCATTCCAAAGGGATGCATCTATGCTCTACGCGCTTTTTCCTATAGAGGAGAAGAAACAAATGTGGGTGCAGTCAGTAGCAACTCGGCAACTTCAACTGCAGGTGCATTCTTGGGTGGCAGTGGTAGCGGTGCCGGTAGTAGTGATGTGGGTTGCAGTAATCGTAGTGATGGCAAAATTGAACCAGGCAGTGCAAAATGGTGTGGAGTTGTGTGGTGGCATTCGATGCACCTCGGAGAAGGTAAAGCTGGCGATGATGGCAACGTAAATGACACTGTGTACAGCGCTACTGATGGTAAAGTTGGCACGATCAAAACTGTGTGCAGCGATTCTGCGCAAACAGCACCATCCACTCTTGCTCCGTCTATATCATCATCTGCTACTGCAAGATCAGTGGCAGCAGCTTGTGAAGTCGCGCTTGCGTTTGCAAAAGAAGGGCGCCTGCGACGTGAACCAACACTAGGGCTACCTGAACAAGTGATCATGCAGGTAGTACATCAATGTATTCTTCGCAGCAGCGCATTTCATTATCTTTAAATATTAAGTCACTCGTACATGTGTGCTGATATGCTGCCACCGCATTAATGAAAGGCCAACCTTTCTTTTATGCGTATATTTAACTTAAAGACAATATTGACTTCACTATTCCATGTTTATTTGTATTCTTTCACATCTGGTTGATTTTCCTCCTTGCACGATTAGGCGACAAGAGCCAACCTCAGCTCAATCATAGCTCAAGATGCATCAACTGCTTACAACAATCTTAGCACTCCTGCTGCCACTGGGAGCGCACTTACTGTAGCTGAACCAACTTCTCATGGACTTGATAGCCATGGCAGCGCCGACGCAATTCGCAGGATGGAAAACCCGTTTCAATTTTGGGTGGACTCTGTCAATTCTAAAGACGGCTCTTTCTCGTCTATTGATTCTGCCGCTGCCACTGATGGAGGTCTTAAAGCTACGAACACTGCTGCTCCTGCTGATGTCCGACCCAATACTTACGTCGATGCCTGTATCGAAGCTCAAAACCTTGCTACCAAGAGCCGCGCACTGTTGGCTGGGCTTCTGCCGTCGGCAACGACTTTGCTGTCTCGAGATGAAATTGAAGCAACCGCTGCTCGGCGCACCATTGCGCATGCTTTGCATGTGGAGAAAGTGGAGGCGGACGCCGCTGCCGCCGCCGCCACCACAGCTACAGCTAGAGCTGCAGCTGCAGCGCCCGCGGGAATGTCAGCGGGAATTGTGGCAGGAACTGAATCGAACACAGGTGCAGTAACAGACGACGTAGTGGCGGCAGCAGCCGCCGCCGCAGATGCAGCTGCTGCCGCCGTTGCTGGAAGTGTGGTATCATCTGAATGGTCAGCAATTGCTCACTCTGACGTGCCACCACCACCACCACCACAGCCAGTAGGACCTACACCAGCCGTTTCAGCGATAGTGGATGCTTTCGTAGCGCCCGACTCGGTATGAAAAGCAAGGGCAAGCAAATATTTGTGTGGGGCGGAGAAGGAGGAGTTTTATTATTGATGTTAACTTCGTGGTATGAATTTATAGTCCATCGTAATGCCAATTTCATTCCTTTTACATTATTTCTAATTTATTCATTTTTTGAATTTGTTCATGCATACATGTATCTCAGTTGAATGCGGTGGAGCCGTTTAGCTGCGAAGGGTTTTCATGCCAGATGTGCGGAGCGGAAGCTGCCAACAGCTATTTGCATTGCGCTGGTCAGTTGATCACGCGTAGATGAAAAGGAATTTAATCACGTATCAAAGCCATACTTTGCGGGCCTTGTTATACGTCTTTTCTTCTCTAGCTTACAACTTACTATTTTGAGCTCTTCTTTACATCCGTCTCTCCGTTGCTCTCTCTCTGTCTATTCAATTGATGTAGTTCTAATTTTCCTGTTTGATGTGTGAATAAACAGGTTGCGAATCGTTGCTTGGAGCGGACTTCAACTTGTGTCCTTCATGCTACAACGACATCACAATGCAAGACATAGCTCGCCGGTGTTCGAACAGCTCTCGACCAAGAAGCTCTACTACAAACTCAGCCTTGAAGCGTTCTCTTGGCGATAATTCTGGCTGTGATTACAAAGCTATGTCTACGCAGCGCTTTCACATTGTGCCTCGAGATGAGGTGCTTTTTAGTCTTCTGGCTAGAAGTGTGCATGTAACATACTGTTTTTAGGAGCTCTTGTAGTCAGTGTTGCTTCTTTTCCCGCTACAATTCTATTTACATGTAATTTGTGAAGGCTGCGTGCAGTCTGTATGTGTAAGCGTTTGTTCCATTCCCGGATATGAGAAAGGGATTCTGTTACATGCTTACTGTGCCTTTGGGCGCTTTCTCTTGGTGTTTGTGGCTTAGGTTCGTCGGTGGTCGTCGACCTTCCAGAGCGATGGCCGCTGCACCAATGACATGAGCATGAAGCGTTCTCATTATAGTGGAGCTTCTTCTTCTGTGTCTTCTTTATCTACATCATCTTTGCTGATTACACCAGCCCCTCTAGTACACCGCCCCTGTAAAAATTGCGGGGCTTGCGACCACTGCGCTTGCCGCTGCCACGCCACGTTTCAGGTGATCGTGATTGGTTGGTTGGAGATGAAGATGGCGAGCTTTGACTCTCACATCTTATTCCCTTGCTCTTTGTCTTTCATTGTATTATTTATTTGCCTGCGATTGTGCACATTTTGTTCTGTGTATTGAGTAAAGAAATTATATTTTTTAATGTACACCAAGACACACTTGATCTCTTTGTCAGACTAATTTTTCTCCTCTTTCTCCTCTTTCTTACATTCTTTGCGGTCGTTTTCCCTTTACAAACTCACAAACTCTACACACTTACATTTTGGTCTTTCAGCTTCGGTGTCGTTTCGAACCCCTTGCTGATACGCGCGATACTATTACACGTGCTACTGCACTTGCGTTGGTTGACTGACCAATAGCCACACGTCACTCGTAACCGAACCGGTATATTAAGGGCTGGTTTTCGCCATGACTGGTATAACCATTTCTAGTACCATTACACGGCCATTGCATTACCAGGAGCCGTATGTCATACGTGCCCTAAGTAGCACGCAGCCCAAGTTTTAGCGATTCAAGGAAAACACATGCAAAACGTGGCCCAATCCAGAGAGTTATATTTGCAAAAAAAAATGCGTTGGACTTGTTTCTGAGTGTGTCAAGGGGCACCCTGATAGCAAGCGACACTACAGGGGGGGAGGAGAGCAGCAGTGGCGCGGGGCGTCGTCTGTAGAGTGATCTGCAAAACGGCGAAGATTCTGCTCACACATGGGCCAATCAGCGATCTTGGCGAATGCCCAAGAACCGAACATATGGGTGATGACGCTGCCGTCGCCGAAGCACTTCCGGCTGCTCCGGATATTACAACATCGAAAGAGACCTGCTGAGGAAGTCGCCTTCGCATCGGCCTTTCGATCGCCTTCGCCAAGAAAGAGAAAGAAAGTCCCACTTTTCTGATCAAATTGACCATGGCTCCATGACTACGAGCGAATCGGAATCGAGATGTCGAACCCCCTATCGCCCCAGCGGCTTAAGGTGCCCCTGCATGTGGGTCTAACTCATTGTGCTTCCTGTCCCATTGAAGACCCCCAGCTATCTATTACTTGTTACTTTGGTGTTTGGTGTGTAGATTAACGGGATTTTATGTAATCAATACACAGGTATGTAGACGAATCCTCGAGAACTAGAACTAGTCACTAGTCTAGCACCTTCCGATAAGAAAACCGCTATGTGGGTGGGAGTGTTGGATGCAGTTCCTGTGGTCCGCTTTGTATTTAGTGTTGTACATGTACAGTATAACGGAGAACTATACTGCAGTGCAGTAGGTACAAAAATGGGTCACGCAATCGGTTGGAGATGGGCGACACTTTGGATCGACCGCAATCACGTGTGGACTCTGTGAAAAAGGGGGTGGGAGGCACTATACTGGCACTTAATTTAACGTCAAGTTTAAGCCCCCGGGGCTTCCGGAGTCGACCGTGTTTTGGTGGTGGAATTGAGTGCCAATTTAATGGGCTCAAATTGGCTCATCATAACGATAAAATTAACGCAAAAGTTAGAACAGTTTTAAGTAAGAAGAATATTTGGATCCAAATCGCAAAGAGCAAACCTCAGTAGAGCATATATCCATTTGGTGCTCTAAATAGCCAGCACTAAATTCTATCACCAGGACACGGCCGACCTAGGAAGCCCCGAGGGCTTAAATCTAAAGTTAAATTGAACGTTATTTTAAGCTGATTTAAACCTCCTAAATTGGCACTAAATTCCACCACCAGGACACGGCCGACCCAGGAAGCCCCGGGGGCTTAAATCTAAAGTTAAGTTTAATTTCATTGAGACCAAAATTAAGCCCACTAAATTGGCACCAAATTCTACCACCAGGACACGGCCGACCCAGGAAGCCCCGGGGGCTTAAATTTTAATTTGAAAATAACATTAATTCAAGTGCTAAATTAGTGCTTTTTTAGTGGCTTAAAATTAACGTTGAATTTAATGTTAAATTTAAGCCCCCACCTTCCTTTTCTCAACGGAGTCCGCACCAAGATGCAGTCGATCCAGAAAGCCCCGGGGGCTTAAATTTAGTGATAAATTTAGTGCTTATTTAGCACTTATTAGTGCTAATAAAGAGGCTCAAATCTAGTGCTAATCTAGAAGATTAGATTTAACGTTTGATTTAGTGTCAACTTTGTGGCTTGAATTTAGCGCTAAATTTAACGTTTAATTCAAGCCCCCCCCCCCCTACTCTGCTTCACGGAGTTCCCACCAGGATTCGGCCGATCCAGAGTGGCGAGCAGGTTCAAATTTAACGCCAAATTATAGCGCTATTTTAGAGCTAATTTAGTGCTGAGTTTAGTGCTTATTTAGTGCTAGTTTTGTAGAAACTGATCTCCCCTGTAAGGGGAAGTTACAGAGGTTGAAGGCAAAACTGCTGTGGACTTCCCTTTCTTTTCATAACCTTTTCTATTCAGCTAATGCCTAGCACTTCTACTCCTTCTACAGGTATAAGGCATCCAGTACTCTAAATGAATTCCTCTGTGAATGATTCTTTCGATCCTACTCATTCCTCGGACTCGGGCTCGGACGGCACCATGCCTAGCACTTCTACTCCTTCTATAAGTTTAGGGGCTTAAATTTATTAACGTAAGTCGCGAATAGCGCTAAATGGATCAAGGCTCGTCAGGGGTGTGTTATGAAAACGCATTCCAAATAAGGGAGTGTGCCATCTTCGTGTTAGCCCTTCTATTTGTTAGCCCCCTAAATTCGAATCTCTCGTGGCCTAAATCAAAAATAGCACAACCATAATTGGTATCTGAAGTTGGCTTCAACTTGCCTTTTTAGACAAAAAAAAGAAAAGGTCATATACATGGGTCGCTCAATACTTGGTCCAAACCCGGCCTTTCCTATACTACTATGCTTTCCAGGTGTGCATGAGTGCAAAAAGGAGAGAAATAAAAGGAAGGAAAACAAATGCAGTATCCATACTGCATTCGTTGTATGGCCGCTCCCATATCAGCGCACGACACCCCTAGAACCATTCCAAGTGTTCCTCAGTTTGAATTTGCCTAAGCAGGCCATACATTTTAACCTCATGGAAAGATTTGAAAGGAGAATAAGGACGCCTTTTGAAAGTAAGATCAGTCATCAAAATAATTTTTCGTGCCCAGACCTTCTTTTCTTTAGAATCTCGTTGAATGAAGAAAATCGATTTCTCACAAGGGTAGCCATCACGAGGATCACTTGTATGGAGCGATAGCAAGGGAGTACCTCGTTCGGTATCCACACAAGGATTGCAAATATTATGAGATATCGAGGATGAACCATCTTCATGGATTAGAGCAACGGCACACTTTAATTTATGCCATTCGCCCTCCTCGTTATCATACTCAGCGCAGCAGATTTCGGCAACGAAGGATGAGTGAGAAACCATGTTTTCTCCAAGGTCGATCATCACGAGAGCCCTAGCTTTAACCTCCGCCGCCATCAAAGCGTCACGCGGAAATTCGAAACAAGGGGCATATGGATTATTCAAATCAGAATTGTCCTGGCAATGCCACTCGAAGTTTGCTTCATTCTGAACGACTTCACCAAGTATTTCCTCCATAGGCCCTTCTTGCAGTATTTGTTCAGCTGACGATGCTGTTCGAATTTGTACACCTTCACCATTTCGGCTCAAGTGCTTCAGAATGTCAATTGGTTGAGCTACTTCTGAACTAATTTGGCCGCCGCAGTCTCTGAAATTAACAACAGGCAGGTATTGCAGTGCATACCGTAAGGGTTCTATTTGATAGTACTGAGCTTCTTTCATCAGAGCTCGGCGAACCTCACTGCATTGAGGAACGTCAAATTTCAAAGGGTCACGTAGAAAATTAAGCAAAAGACCAAAATGAGTACCGTCGCGGTCAATGAAATACGAGCCATCTTTTCCATCTTGTTCCACGGCATACTTTCCGCTAAACATTGCTGCCAGCATTGATCCCTCTGCTGCACCTTCGGTTAACATTGATATGCGTGTGTTGAAACGAATGTCTCCTACATCGAGCAGTATTTTGGTGCTTCCAACAGTATTTGGGAGACAACGAACGTGCGACCGTCTTTCGGCATCAACTGTCGACTGCATAATTTCTGATGCTGCATCAAATTTAGCGCTTGCAGCAACAATTTCCAGCACACTTGAGTTTGCTTCAACCAGATCAGCAGCAACAATCTCGCTTGCCGCTGATCTACCATGTTCTGATTCACCTTTGGATTCTTTGATAATGAGCTCAGACAGTTTTTTAGCTCGCTTTCCAAGCTCTGATATCTCTGAACGCATGGTCTGAATTGTTCTTTTGTTTTCGCGATCTGCTCCATGCAGTAGATCTCCTTCATTCGAGTCCGCCATGATTGAAATACAAAAAAGTTGAGAAGGAATGCGAACTTCCAGTACGAGTTATAGGTTTGATTCTAATTGCAGACCGGGCTCTGGACACACTATTCCAATACCGCATCCTGGTGCCGTCTCCAAGGATGAGATATGTAATGTGGCAAGCTACTTTAAAAACTGCAGCAGTTATCTATTTTCGACTGCAACCAGAATTGAATTGTATCCACATGTTTTTCGCACCTTTTCCGAGGAGAGAAGTAGTGACACATGTTTTAATGCTGTCCATAAATGTCACTTCGAGGTAATATCCAAGGGAAACCTTGAGTTCACTGCCCAAGCATCGAACCAGCTTAGTCAATAGAGCACTGCTGATAGCGCGAAGACAAAGTCTGCGGGTTCACTCTGCCTATACTAGGTGCTCTTGAGTCGACCACTTCATATGTGACAAGTTTCTTGCACAAACCGCATCATGCGGATTTCTTTCCATAGCCCTTTTGCTGGAGTGGAAATAAAAAGGCAAAACATCCTCTCGAACTAAACTCAAATGACACAGAAATCTACGCTGCAGGCAGAAGCATACAAATATACGCGCGTACTTACCTCGCGTACAAGTCAAATCGTAAGGAGGGAAGTGCGTATAGAGCGAGAAAAAGTATAATTCTTTCAACTCCCCATAAAATCAATAATTGTTAATAAAATCAAATATATCTAGGCACAGACTTACGCTTCTGTGTCTGTTTCTGCATTCAAGAGAGCACGCCATTGTTCAGTCTCTTAAGCGCATCGAGCCAAGAACCTCTGTTTCTCCTCTGTTTGCCGTCGCATCGAGCCGGGGTGAAGGCTGAAAGGCCACTAGCGTGTAGTGTTCCAACAGCCATGATCGCTCAAAAACCAAGTTATACTTACAAATGTGCAGCAAAGTGTGCTTAAGTAAGCTAATGGCGAAATGGGGTGCTTGTGTGGCAAACAAAAGCATTATATGGCGTGTGTATCTAAGTAACTTCCAAGAGGAAAATAATGCCAATGACTGCCAATCCCAACACAACGAATAAAACACCACTGGACTTGCACTTGTACACTAGTGATGCACGGGCGGTATTACCCAAATCATAGTACTTCGAACAATCCCTAAAAGCCCATTCGCTTGTAATTTTAATTGTAAACTAAAGGAGGCTGCATCTATATGCTTCTGCCCCTCAGCCTAAATATCCCCCATTCCGGCTCCCTCTAGCGGCTTGCAGCCTGAATCAGAAAGCGAAGTGCAAGCGCCTGAATTAATATTATTTGGCACTAAAATCAAATCTGGCCTATACCTCTATATCTATTCCATTTTAAAAGCGTATGTGTAAAGAGTTCAGGGAGTGAAGAGAAAAAGAGAGAGAAGGAGAAATGTTTCCATTGTGTGTAAAGTATGAGCATCATCATAGCAAGGCACGGTCATTCTACAACCATTCCAGGTGTTCCACATCTTGAATTTGCCGAAGAAGGCCATGCATTTTTTGAAGTCCAATGAATTCGAAGCGATGTTCGATGTCATACCCTTCAAACCATACTTCAGTCATTAAAATGATTTTGGGCACCAAGGCCCTCTTCTCTTCAGAGGCTCGTTGAATGAAAATGTTCAATATTTCACAAGGACTGCAACCAATAGCATATCCAGAACGGCGCGAAATCAGGGGACTACCGTCTTCGTGGTCCACACAAACATCGCAAATGGGGTTTGACATCGAGGATGTCCTGTCTTCATGGACGAGGGCAACAACACACTTAAATTCGTGCAAAGAGCCCTTATCGTGATACTCACTGCTCACTGCTCCAGATTTTGGCAACAAGGCATGAATAAGAAGCCAGATTTTAACCTTGATCGACCAGTATCGGGATACTTCAAAACAGATGTGTTCAGACAACGCCACTCGAAGCTTGGTTCATTCTGAACGACTTCAGCTAGGCCAAATCTCTGAAATTAACTATAGGCAGATATTTCTATGCATAACACAAGGGCTCTATTTGATACTATTAAGCTTCTTTCACTAGGGCTCGGCGAACTTCATTGCTCTGAGGAACGTCAAATTTTAAAGGGTCGCGTACAACTTCAAGCAAAAGATCTACCATCACTTCCATGGCCACTCGGGCAGGTGCGCCTTATTACCTTCTTAGGTCTAGTTTGCGCTGCTTTGCTTTTCTTCTCTACCTGTTAGTCTTCTAATTCCGGCCCTTCGGGGCCTGTCTCAA
>Ga0136554_1000283_pt1 | contig 18730 bp, 21 predicted proteins | sample AntRauTorckE5431_FD_104637 | JGI IMG/M metagenome (GOLD analysis project Ga0136554, IMG submission 104637) | Saline lake microbial communities from Rauer Islands, Antarctica - Metagenome Torckler E5 #431 | ecosystem: Environmental > Aquatic > Non-marine Saline and Alkaline > Saline | place...
AATCTTCGCAATCTGATGCGGTGTAAACTTACTTTTTCTCATTTTTTGTGCCGTTAAATTTAATTACTTTTTTCTACTCTTTAACAGTACTATTTTTGGGGAAGCTTACACCAACAACTCATTTACGATTGGTTTAAATACTTTTATAAGTGAAAATAAGAGGTTTTCTTTATCCTCATTAATTTCACCATATAATATTATAAGTGAGAATGTGCTTGTAGACATCAACGGTCAGTCAGTTTCTTCAACAATTGACGATCAATCTAAAGGTCTAGCTACATTGTGTGAATTCTTCGTTCACTATGCTTTAAGCGAAAATTCTTCTATGTATTCAGGTTTAGGAGGAGGATTCATCATCGGCACTAGAACAACCACAGAAACCAGTCTCAATATTTCTGAATCTGAAGATTTTATAAACGCTGCCTTACACTTAACGTTAGTCGGAGCAGAATGGTATGTTTTACCAAATTTGGGCATCTATTCTGAACTTGGTATCGGAAGAAGAGGAACTTTGAACTCTGGCGTACAGTTTCAGTTTTGACATATGCCATATTTAATGCTTATTGAACTTTTAACATAAAAACAAAATTGTCAATGAGAATTTAAATACGGCTAAAATGTCCGTATTTTGTTGATGCTTCATTTCTAATTTCTTAACCTCTTCTATTCTGATATAAACTCCTACTTAGATCGATAGACAAGGTCTACTACCTCAAAGTAAAAAAGGCTTTGCTATAGATACTGATTACGCTATGTCTTATATTCGATAAAAAACTACACAAAATAGTATGTGACAATTAAACAAAAAATATGCAAAAGAAAGAAACAGCAACACCAGTAGAGAAAGCACATTTGAAAAGAGTAGAAGCAGTAGCAGCGAAGTTCCGAGAGAGACAAGAAAATCAGGAGAGAGCAGCACTAGACGAGGAAACAAACAGGGAAGAGACGGAAGAGGAGTCAATAAGAGCAGAAAAGATCAGACGCTTAAAGGTGGACCAACAAAAACGCAAATAATAGGTCCAGACCCCGAACTCAGAAGATTAGCGGAAGAATATGTATAGCTGATTAGAATAAGAAGTACTATTCTCTTCTATCTCAAAGCTAGTAGACTCTATTACATCTATAGCATCTTCGCTGGTCGTAAAACTAGTCTGCATGGTGGAGCAATTCGTCTGGCTGCGTGGAGCCTGACGTATTATACAACAAGATATAGCTAAATATACGAAGGGTAGGATTCAGAGCCTGACTTGGAACTCACGAATACATTGCTGAGCCAGACAGACAAAAGACCTTTACAAACTCGCTTAAATACGCTTCTTCATTGGAATAGTATTGATAGCGTTAGTGATTGGGAGCGTAATAGAAACAACATTATAGATAGCTTTTACCAGCATAACCGAAACCCTTTTATTGACCATCCTGAGTTGGCTGAATATCTATGGGGTGACCGTATTGGTGGAATATGGATACCTGAGCAATCAGACTCAAGTATCGTAGCTAGTACGTTTGAGCGTTATAATAGTGAAGTTAGAATTTATCCAAATCCTGCTCAAAATCAAATCACTATAAGTCATTCTAATTTAAGTAGCGGCTCTTATGTGATACTGAATTTTTTAGGACAAAATATCATGGAGAATACACTTGAATCTAATATTGTGGATGTTTCTGCTTTGCCAAAAGGGAGCTATGTTCTAATGCTTAGAGACCTAAACAATAATAAGGATTATTTTAAGAAGTTTATGAAGTAATACAATTTTCAAAATACGTTGCTTTTTAATTGAAAGTATTTATTATTTTTGTCTATATGAACAAACTAATTATACTTTCGTCATTATTTCTAACATTTGTCATTTCAGGTTGTGGGGTTGAAGAGCCAATTCCCGATTGTGAACGTTTAGAGACGAGTGAGTTTTGCTTCGAAAATTCAACATCAGACCCTATTAATATTTTTGTCGATAATGATTTTCAATTCAAATTATCAACAGGGGAAACAAGGTGTAAACCGTTTTCTTCAGGGGTTCACTCATATAAAGCAGAACAGGCAGAAGGGTTTATCCTTTTCCCTGATGTGTGGCAAGGAACTGAGGATTTGATTAAGTGCGATCGAAAGTCCAAAAAATTTTTAAGATAAACTTCATTGTACAGGTTTAGCACCTACGTTACCCTCTACTTCTATTGCAGTATTTCTCTATGTTCTATTACTCTTACATAGGCATAGCTGCTGTAGGATTTGTTTTAATGGCTTACAAGCAATGGACAGAAGAATATTTTGGTAATAACCCTACTGTTTTAAAAATTATGGTAACAAGTGTATTCGGGTACAGTCTACTTTAAATGTCTATGATACATACAAACGAGAACAATTGATATGAAACAATTTTCATTTATAGCAATATCAACTTTAGGTTTAGCTACAGCAAACTTTAGTCTGGAGTGGCTATCCAGATTAGGATACAGTCACCACTGGGCTGTAAGTTTAATTGTATTTGTAGTCTTATTCGCGGTGTCTCAATCCGTAGTTAAACGTCTCAGTGAGGTAATTTTATCTATGGGGTTACATTACAATGCTATCTCTATTTCAAAAACTGTGGTTACAGCTTTAGGCTTTGTTTTATTATTGCTATTTACTTACCGTTTATATGTATTCAACCCAAGGTGGTACGAGTATATAATGAGTATATCACTATATTTATTTATATTTCTCTCATCCATTTCTCCTCCTACTAAAGAAGAAATAAAAGAACTAGCAACAGCTATTAGGTCTATTGAAGATAACAGCTCAAATAGTTAAAGATGAATCAAATAATGGCTACTCCCAATAGAATGATATTAAAAATGCTTTGCTGATAACCAAGCGAAAATTATTACTACTCCAGCCTCATCTTATACCTACCTTTTATCTTTCTAACGTAGTAACTACCAAAAGAGTCTGCATCTTTAAACCCTTGCCATACATTCAACGGCACTCCGTCATAAAGATATTCCCTTCCTTCTGTAGAATATATAAAATACCCTGTACTGCCATCACAGAAATAGTAACTTGCTTCATCCATCCAATCCCTAAAACGAGCGGTAACGTTCTCTGCTATCTCAAAGCTGGTAGATTCTATTGCATCTATAGCTCCTTCATAACTTGTAAAACTAGTCCGCATAGTGGAGCAATCAGTTTGGCTACAAGCTGCTAAAACACTGCAAACACTTAGTAGTACTATTATCTTCTTCATATAGTTAAGTTTCGTTCTCCTCCTCATCTTTGAATAATTCGCTGAACACCTCTTCACTCTTACTACCTATTACGCTTAAAATTCTGTGCTTGCTCAAAGACTTGCTTGTACACTTCATCATTGGCAGCTGGTGGATAGCCAAACTCAGCCAGTAGGATAATAAGATGTACTTTTAGCTCATCTCTGATGTCATTACGCTTATTCCAGTCTGGATACTTAGCAGTATCGTCTACTACTTCTTTTACCTTCTTAGCCAGCTCTATTAACCTATCTTCTGGGTACTCAAACTGATACTTAACAGCAAGGGATTTTAGAATATCATAAAATGATTTTTCTTCAAAACCGATACCCATTCCTAAGAACGCATCCTTTTCGATTTTCAAATCACCAAAGAGCGTAATTAGCTCGTTAGAGAAATCTTCCAATACTTCACCTCTAAGCACATCTGCATCCTTGCGTTCATTGTACTTCTCTACTACTAGATTAAATCGCTTGGTGAAATCTATACCCTGTATTCTATTCACCTTTTTTACTTGGTCTATGGCTTTAGCTAGGAGCATTTGCAAGAGCTTTATCTTAGTATTGGGCATCTTGATTTTCTCTAGTTTCGCTAGGTAATCCTCATCAAATAAGTCTATCTCACTCTGCTCCTCTCCTATTTTAAATATTTCTTCTACGCCATCACTCTTTATTGCTTCAGCTATTAGCTCTCTTACCCTTCTATTCATTTGAGCTATATCTGGAGAGCCACCTCTGGTAAGTTTAAATACAATAGTCCTCACCGCTAGATAAAAATGAACGTAGTCTTTCTCGTCTTGCGATAACCTATCCGACCCACAGCATATATCATAAGCAGCTTTTAGTCTGGCTACTATATTCATAAAACGAGTCTCTACCTTCTTGGTAATCTGGACAAATTCTGAAGCTCTATTCAAACAATCTAATTGAGCCAATGAAGTGCCATAAAAATAAGGCTTAGTATCAAATGTATGGAACAGCTTAGCTAATAAATCCAAATGATTTTTGACCTCAATAATGGAAGTCTCTATTTCTTCAAAGTTCTTCTTCTCAGCCTTATCATATTTTTTCAAAGCCTGATTCATATATTTTTTAATCCCAATATAATCTACTACTAGACCTTTGTGCTTTGTCTTATACTTCCTGTTTACTCTACTTATGGTTTGTATAAGCGTGTGTTTCTGTATGAACTTATCAATATAAATAGTGTCTAGTGACGGCACATCAAAACCTGTGAGCCACATATCTACTACTATAGCTATTTTAAAATTAGACTTCTCATTCTTAAACTGTCTATCAAGCTCCTTTCTATGGTCCTTGTTGCCTAGTATCGTATAAAGAGCTTTTGGGTCATCTTTATCCCTGGTCATTATCATCTTGATACGTTCCATAGGTTTGATTTCCTTTTTCTCTTTATCCGTGAGCACAGCTCCTTCTTCGTGTGATTTTTTCTCAGCCCACTCTGGTTTTATAGCGATTACGTACTTGTAAAATTCATAGGCTATCTCTCGATTATTGCAAACGAAGATTGCCTTGCCTAATAATGAAGCACCTTCCTCTACTCGCTTAGTATAATGCTCTACAAAGTCCTCTGCTACTATTTTTAGTCTATCTGGATCGCCAATAATGACACTAATACTCGTGTTGGCTTTCTTGCTTTTATCTATTTGGTAGGCGTTAGCTCCTCCATCTGCTACCATAGAGTAATACTCTTCTACTTTCTTTAGTGGCTTCTCCTGTGTGAATACCTTAGCCGCTCTACCTTCATAGACTATGCGTACCGTTATTTCATCAGCTACGGACTCTGACATAGTATATGCATCTACCACGTCACCGAACACGTCTAGTGTAGCATCTACAGGCGTTCCTGTAAATCCTACATATGTCGCATTAGGTAAACTATCATGTAAGTATTTAGCGAAACCATACGTCTTCTTTACTCCTGTTTTAGACGTGGTTATCTTTTGGTCCAGATTGGTCTGGCTTCTGTGAGCTTCGTCTGATATACAAATAATGTTAGTACGGTCTGTGAGCTTATCTAGCTCCTCTGTAAACTTATGGATAGTGGTTAAAAATACTCCACCACTATTGCGTCCTTGCAGCAATTCCTTTAATTCGGAACGACTCTCTACACTAATTACATTGGTATCTCCTATGTAGCCTTTCGCATTGGTAAACTGGGTAGATAGTTGGTCGTCCAAGTCCGTGCGGTCAGTTATCATTATAATAGTCGGACTTCCAAAATGCTCGCTTTTCATTAGGAGTCTGGTCAAAAAGAGCATCGTAAAACTCTTGCCACATCCTGTTGCTCCAAAGTATGTTCCTCCTTTTCCATCTCCTGATGGCTTTTGAGCTACTTTAATACTCTCATACAGCTTCTTGGCGGCATAATACTGGGGATAGCGACAAACTATCTTCTCATCCTTCTTAGAGCTATCAGGGATAAAGATGAAGTTCTGTATGATATCTACCAAACGTTCTTTATTGAACATCCCTTGCACCATCGTATAGAGCGAACTTATACCGTCCACTTCCTTTTCCATCCCTTCTATTTTCCGCCAAGCGTAATAAAACTCATAAGGAGCAAAAAAACTACCTGCTTTGTTATTGACTCCATCACTGATTACACAGAAAGCATTGTATTTAAATAACTCTGGAATATCTCGCTGATATCGAATGGTAAGTTGCTTCCACGCATCATATATATCTGCTTCCTCCCGTATGGCACTCTTAAACTCTAAGACTACCAAAGGAAGTCCATTGATATATACTGTGCCGTCAGGGATTCGCTTCTCGTAGCCTACTATCTCTAGCTGGTTTACTATTTTAAAGGTATTATTCTGTGGTGAGTTATAGTCTATCAGATAAACCCAGAGATCTTTTTTGCTTCTGTCTTCACGCTTTAGTGTAAATCCATCAGCTACTAGCTTCATTATAGCCTTATTGCTCTCGTATAAATCCGTAGCAGGATACACTTCTAGCTTGCGAATTATTCCATTAGCTTCTTCTAGTGTTAGTCCTTCTTTACTATATCGCTGTAATAAGAACGCTCTGAGGTCTTCTTTGATAAGCACCTCCTCTTCGCTACGGACTATTTGCTCGCCTGTGGCGTGCTCAAAACCCTCAGCTCCGAGTAGTTCTATAAATGATTCTTCTAGTTTGGCTTCAGTATATTTCACAGTTACTTGGCGGCTAATATATTATCTAAAACTGATTTTAACTCAATGATATGCCTATTAGCCTTAACTACGCTTATCTTCTTTTGATAAAAAAGCATACTATAAATTCTTATAAAATGTTTTAATCTTTTTAGCCATCAATTTTCTTCTATCGCTTAAAAATTTCTCATAATTGTCATACGTGGCTGTCATCACATATTGGGGAATATCATTCATTTCAAAATTCCTTACCATTAAATCTTCACTATCTATAGTGCTAACATCAATGACGTTTGTATTTATCTGTTCTTTTACCTTATCGCAATATTCCACTGGAGGTAATTTGCCGATTTTAATATTTGTAGATTGTTCTGTATAGACAAAATTAGCTACCTGATTATATTGTTTGAGTTCATAGTTATGGTCTCTCAAATACTGTTTAGGGAATATGTGATGTATATCCCCTCGCTGCTCTACCAGACTGCTAATCTTCATACTTTTAGATAAGAAAGCCTCAGCATTATTGTAACACTGAGTAGCTAAATATACATTATACGCATTATTATTTACACTGGTAGTTTCTAAGTCTGACACTATTTTAAACTCCCAGAAACCTTCTCCTAAATTAGAGCGTTCTATATCTTCCAAATAATCCTTTACTCCTCGCTCATTTATCTGTTTAATGTCCTCATCAATCATTGATTCTGCTGACCCTGAGTAACGTGCTAGTAGCAACGATAAAATTAACCACCTCTTTACATAATGCTGCACTTCTGTTTCAGCCATACCCTCTCCTCGTAGCTTGAGATACAACGCATAGGAAAAATTTAGGCTATTTTTAGACGATATTAATTTAGCACTGATTAATCCTGTAGACTTAACCAACATTAAAAATCGTTGAAAATTAGTCTGATTAGAGAATGCCATTAATCCATTGCCTAACATCTCAAAACTTTTGGCAACAATTTCGGCTTCATAGGTCCTAGCTTCAAAGTTTCTGCCTGAAAGTAAAGCTACCAAGTCACTAAACTTACCTCTACTAAACATAAAAGTAAACGACACTCTTAGCACATCAATATATTCAGGAACATATAGATCGTCCTTTCCTTTGGCCATCCATTTGATAGAGTTATAGAACTTATGACTTGCAAACTCGTCATCATTATCTATTATGTGTTTATTAAAGCCTTTGTCTACTATCAACCTACAGAAGTAATCAATTAGCTTACGCATTTTATTGCCTTCATGAGCTTCGTCTGAAGCTATTTTTGACATTACAAAGTCTGCATTACTTAGCACAACACCTTTTTGGTTTATACGTATAAATATTTCTGTTACCGTATCTATATCCAATGAGTGGTCTAGCTCGATAATACCAACCTGCTTATTCTTAATCTTCTTTAATTTTTCAATTCTATCTTCTACAAGCTCTTCGTCAATTTCAGGATTCTCCTTTATGTAATGTCTGACAGCTTTAGTAATGGATACTTCATCATTAACAATGGGACTAATATCATTAATCCATTCAGGACTTTTTTCTTTAGCTTTATTTAACACCTCAAATCTCTCATTTGTTGGATTGAAGGCTATTCGAATATTTATCTCCTTGTAGTTTTTATTTAATACTCTCTGTCCTACTATAGCCGCAGTTAGAGCCGTAATTCTTTGCTGTCCATCTATCAGTACTTTCTTACCAGCGGAAAGCTCTCCATTTTTCAGTTTCACATCTGGATTCCTCCACGTAATAATGTAACCGACAGGATAGCCTTGGTACAAGGAGTCTATTAAATCTCTGACTTTCTTTGCTTTCCATACAAAAGGTCTTTGTATTTCTGGTATTGCTATTTCACCCGCTTTTATCCAACTAAGAATAGTGTCTACAGGTTGTTGATGTACTGAGTATTTAGCCATAATCTTTTATTTTAGTTTTTCTGTTATCTCTATTGGCAGGTCGTGTACTTTACAAAATTCCGCAAACTCCTTCAAGCTATTCAAAGCCTTCTTCTCATCAAAAAAGTCTTCTAGGTCATACGTACGAAATACAACTATACCCTGCTCACCATCCTCGTTAGTCACCTCTTTTATTCCTTCATTTCTTTTAATAAAATCATCAAAAGGCCAAGTATCATGTGGCCATGACCACTCAAAACCAGGCAATCCAGAAACTAATGTTAGTTTGCTTTTAGAATCTTCAACAAGCTCAAAGTTATTGATGTCAAATTTCTTAGCATTGTTGTTCTTATTTTCCTCCTTTTCATAAAAACCAGAGTCATTCAATAGATAGGCGTTCAACCATACAGGATCTTCTTCTGTTGTTCGCCAAAAATTGAACACGAAATGGTACATATAAATGTAATCCCAAGCCCAATTATCTACTCTGTTACTACCCTTGCTGCTAAACAAGGGATTACCTTTAGTAGCAGGTATGTCATACGTTTGACCGATGTACTGCATCAGATTCAGAATACGCTCTTGGTATTCGAATAGTAAGCGATACGCTTTTCTTACGTTTAGGAGTGCGTCATTATTCATAGTGTAATTAGTTTAAAGTCTTCTATTGAGTTAGTAATACTGTATCTGGGCAAACTGTCTAGCCATAGCTTATGATGAAAGCCGTGCATGCCTAGTGCTGCTATCATATCTTGAAATACAAAGTTTAAATGCGAGGGCAACTCTTCTGTTTCTCTCATCTTATCAGCCGTTTTAGTAATAGAATCTAATAATAGAGACCAATTCGTTTTAAAAACGGGCACGGACTTATCTAAATGTACTATACCTGACAGTACTTCATTTTCATTTAGTCCGCCTACCAACAGCATATACACTGGTTTCTGCTCCTCTCCATACTCACTGTAGTAAGCTATCACCTCATTACGTAGCTGTGTATCGTACTGCTGATTAGCATCATACCGCTTAGCTTCTATGATGAGATCAACGTCTGCAAACCGCAGAAATACATCTGGCTCTACATAAGTGGTATTAGAAATAGCCTCATCTGCAGCACTCCACTTGGGCCAATACTCCCAGTCTAGTATTTTACCAGCTTCTATTGGAAGACTGCCTTCTTTGAGTGACTGCTTTAGTATATCCCAAAACAGATTCACAGGTAGATACTTGAACAGGTCAAACAGGCTAGCTGTCAAACTATCTTCGCACACATCTAGGTGCCCTTTGCCGTATTTAAAGTAGGATATCATTCGACAACGTCCTTTAGAAAATTAACTAAATCGACTTCTACAACTTCTTTAAACTCAGCTTTAGTCATTTGTTCAAATATTTGAATATTATGCTTTTTTGATATCCCCTTTTCTTTAAAAAAAGAGTTAAGGTTCTCATCATCATCAAAGAAATGTATTTCATTTTGCTCTATGTTGTTATATCGTCTTTCAATTGCTCTAGGATGCAAATAGCTTTCAATATTTGATTTTTTTAAAAGATAAGATTGACCAAAATTGTCATTAAATCTTTGAATTATTTTTTGTTGAATCGCTATCTTTTCTGGATTATTTTCTGCCAAACCTTTATCACTATCTAATATGAGAAATAAGGCTCTACCGTTCTTTTTGAAGTAAGATATATTTATGAAACTATCAATACTACTTCCACCAGTGGGTAGGACAAGCACCTTATTTTCTAAATCTTGTTCTAAAATCTTATGACACAATATTTTGTAAAACGTTGAATCATCTTGACCTTCAACAAAGAGTATCTTTTCGAAATTATCTCGTAGATTATAATTAGGTCTAATCCCTAGCTCATCAATTACCTTCATTAGAAATTCTGGATCTTCACCCTCCTTAGCATTTAAATAAGTCGATTGCCCTTCCTTTGTACATAGAACCAACCCATTTATACTTGTTGCACCAGCAAAAACAGGCGAATGTGTGGTTACAATTACTTGATTTTCATTTGACAGTTCTTTTAGTGCATTTAATAAATCTGCTTGAGCAGTTGGGTGCAAGAACGTTTCAGGTTCTTCTATTAAATAAATAACATTAGCACCTTTATCTTTTTCAGCTAGGTATCTAAATCGAGCAACCATAAATAAACGCCTATAGCCTGTACCTTTGTGGCTCATAGGTATCACCTTGTCATCACCCTCAAATTTAAAGCTAACATCAACACCTTTAATGGCATCTTTCCAATTTAAATTTGGCGTGATTTGAACGGACTGAAGCGTGGAAGCGTAGTCTTGCATATAACCACGAACAGCATCAGCTTCTTTCTGCATTTCCTTAACTATTTCTGCTTCTACCTGCTTTAGCTTAGTATCGTCTTCCTCTGCTTCTCGGTTGAAATAATCTTGTATTTCACTTACAGAGTTTGTTTTAAACTTTGTATCTGCTTCTAATCCATAATCAGCCTTAAACATTTCTACGGCTGGGAACAAACTCGCAATTTTACAATCATCATCCATCCAGAAGAACGTTCGAACTGCATCTTTAAAGTGCTCTTTGATATATTTGATTTTTTCTATCTTGGCGTTCCTTCCTTTTCCTTCTACTGGTACTTCAATTTCGTATTTTTCAAGGATTTGATTTAGCTCGTCATCTCCTTTTAGGTACAAGTCTCTTATATCTTCTTGCTCAAAATCACTAATCAATATCTGTTCAACAGAAAATTTCTTATCCACTTTGTCAGCCTCCTTTTTAAATAGTAGACTCCCGTCAATAACAAAGTCTTGTGCATACTCTTCTAAACCATCTACCTTTTTCACTTTAGACTTTAGTTTGGCCATTAACAACTCTTTAAGTTGCTCAGTTTTAAAACTAAACTCCAATATTATTGGCTTATCTATATCGTAAAAATCATTAAAGGTTATTGGAAAGTTTTTAATATCCAAAAAAGTAGCAATAGCTAAAGGTACGATTGTTTTACCAGCATCATTCTTTCCCACTATTGACGATAATTGATCTAATTTTAGAGAACGTCTTTCATTCACTCCTCTATAGTTAGTAATTGATATTGCATTTATATACATAGTCTATTTTTTTGCTTTACGCTTTTACACTTTAGTCATTTTGGAAAGTAATAAATTCTGGAAAGCAATGAGGCTGAAATTTAATTTCACTGTGTTATTTTTTGATTCATTAAGAATCGAAATTTTCGTCTCAAACAACTCTAAAACACTTAAAGGAACAATCTCTTGAGGAATTGAATGGACATCATTACGATTAAGAGTTGGTACAGCCGATCCTGCTCCTAATTCACTTAATCCAATAGTCTGTAAGAAGTATAAAGAATAAAAAGGTGTAGCCTTTAAGAAGGCTACAATATACAAAGTTGTATTCAACGGCCAACAGGGTTTATCGAAATAGAAAAGATTACCTAAAGATCCACTTCTACCAGTAATAACTGTGGGTTTATCTATTTTAAAATCATTATGATATTCTGCTATACCACTAGATGCGTAAATTGGGTAATCTCCCTCAACCCTATTTCTGGATGGTAAGTCATGCCCTCTTTGCAAGGTAAATAAATCTCCAATATAACTAACCTCCCACCCCTCAGGAATCTCCTTATCCAGTTCCTCGTCGTACTTCATAGCACCACCATTTGACTTATAGGGATTACCGTCAGCATCAGGAAACTCAAAATCTACAAACCATTGGTTATAGAGTGTTTGAGCAGTTTCTTCTAGCTTTTGGTTGAGCTGCTCATTGAGTTGTATGCGGTCTACTACGGTATTGTATTCTTTTACGATGGCTCGTTGCTTAGTAATAGATGGAACTCTAAAACCAATATCACAAAATAAATCCCAAGGTAATCCTCCTCGTACATCTGCATCCGTATGAAACCAAGCCTCTCTATCAAACTCCGCTCTAGTAAACCACATCATAAGATACTCTGGCAGTAGCACGTTTGTATCATTTATCACAAAAACAGTATAAGCGGGAGAAACTATAAATGGCTTTGCACTTTTAGACAACGCAATAGGTATCCTATAATCTCGTCCTACGTGCATCCTATTGCACGCAAACTGATTATGCTTTACTACTTTGTACTTCGTCAAATCAGTGCCAACTATATTGGCGACCGAAGGCATAAAGAATTTATCAATGTTAATCCCAAGCAACTCGCTATACTCGCCTTTAGAATTTTTGGTTTTCACCTGCGATATATAATCCCCAATTGGCTTATAGTTTGATTTCATAGCCTAATCCTTTGAAAACGTTTAATAAATCAGATTTTGATTGTTCTTGACTTTGCAGCAAATCCTTTATCTCACCTTGTAGCGTGTTCATCTTATCGCTATAGTCAATATTCTCATCTCTATTGATAAACTCTATATATTTACTAGGAACAAGAGAGTAGTCTTTTTTAGCTATTTCAACGTTTGTAGCACTGTAGGTAAACTCTGGTTTATCCTCATATCGACTTTCTTCTTGTTGCCAATTGTGGTAAGCACCGGTAATGTCCCCTATCTGGTCAGCAGAAAACTGAATGTACTTCTTTTCGAATGGCACGCCTATTTCTCGCAAATCCATAAAGAGTACCTCATCCTCTCGGCTTCTATATTGTCGTTCTTCACCAGCCACTGCTTTAGTTTGTGCCGTTTTATTCTTATTCAGAATCCATAGCGTCACACTGATATTGGTAGTATAGAACATATTTTGAGGTAAGATAATCACAGCTTCCACCAGCTTATCTTCTATGAGTTTCTTACGAATCTTGTATTCATCACCACCGCCAGATAGTGCTCCATTGGCCAGTATAAATCCAGCTACACCATTTTCGGATAGTTTACTCACCATATTGAGTATCCAGCCATAGTTGGCATTACTCTTAGGGGGCACATCATACCCTCTCCATCTAGGATCGTCTGTCAGTTCATCAGAAGCACGCCAGTCCTTTTGGTTGAAAGGAGGATTAGCCATTATATAATCTGCTTTTAGGTCTGGATGTTGGTCTCTAGCAAATGTATCAGCAGCTACAGCACCTAGATTAGCAGATATCCCCCGTATAGCAAGGTTCATCTTGGCTAGTTTATAAGTAGTGCCTGTGTACTCTTGTCCGTAGATAGAGACTTCTTTGGTATTACCCTGGTGGCTCTCTATGAACTTGATAGACTGCACGAACATACCACCCGAACCACACGCAGGGTCATAGATTACCCCTTTGTACGGCTCTATCATTTCTGCTATGAGGTTTACTATACTCTTAGGCGTATAGAACTCTCCTTTACCCTTTCCTTCTGCTATGGCAAACTTGCCTAGGAAGTACTCGTATACTCTTCCTACAATGTCTTGCTGCTTGTCATAGAGCGTATCTATATTGTTTATGGTATCTAGCAGAGCTGCGAGCTTGCTGATGTCCATATTGAGCCGTGAGAAGTAGTTGTCTGGCAATGCACCTTTCAGAGCTTTGTTGTTCTTCTCTATGGTATGCAGAGCGGTATCTATCTTGAGGGCTATATCATTTTGCTTAGCCTGCTCCATAATGTAGGACCAGCGTGAAGTCTCTGTAAGATAGAAAACATTCACCATCCCATAAAAAGCTACTTGGTCTATGAACTGCTCTTTACCCTCGGCTATCAGTTCTGCTTTTCGCTCCTCGAACTTATCACTCACAAACTTGAGGAAAATAAGACTCAATACTACGTGCTTGTACTCAGAAGACTCTACCGTGCCGCGTAGCTTATTGGCACTATCCCAGAGGGTTTCTTCTATTGACTTTTGCTTCTTAGCTGCTGCTTTTATTGCCATTTATGTTTAAAATTCTTTGATATGTATCTTATTATCACTCCCTACTTACGTAGTTTCTTCCAGTCAATAAACCTTGTTGATTTACACAGATGTATGCTCCGAGAGCCATTTTGGGCAAATATATCAAAGTAGTATCATGAAATAAATACCCTTAAGGGTACACAGAAAAAAAGAAACACAAAAACTATTCACAGACAATAACTAATAAAAGTAGTGTTTTAAAAAAGGGGTGATTTCTTGTAAATCCTTGACATAAAGTAAATCACAATAATTAACCTTACTAATCCTCTTTTTATGTTCAGTTTTCGTGGCTTTTACACAGGCCAAATTGCCTTAAATGGTTACAATACATAAAGGACATCTCTCCTACTATGAATCTTTAGTCAACTATTTTTTTAAGTTTTGATTAATACTTTTTCTGTTTAAATTCTACAATATCACCAGTCACTGTACATCGATTAGTCCACACAAAAGGTATAACAATCGTATATTTCCAATTTACAGTCAAGTTCACTAATGTTTGATTACTCTTTAATGGATGTGCTACTAGCAAGTCATTCTTTGCTGCGTCAACTAACGCTATTTTGGATAGCCCTCCAATAAAAAAAACATATGTTGCCATTGCAGTGCCACTAACCTCTCTATTCACATAGTTAAAGTTATCAGAACTAAGAGATGCTGAGTTTGTCATATATCCAGTGTGCATTGCACAACTGGATAAAAAAGAGATTAAGGTAAATACAAGTGCTGTTTTAATAATTTTCATTTTAGTATTCTATGTTAGTTACTGATTGATTGGATTTGAAGATTCTCACTGTTTGGTTATATTCACAAGCCTTTAGGGATAAGTCTACTGTAAATATCTCAAGCATTCCGTGTATGGTTATAGTATCCCGAAGTAAACTCTGTACTGTTAAGTATTATTGTGTATTTTTAATTATTATTGGTTCAATCCAAGCAAATTGATCCTTCGGGATTTCAATTCTATTCTTTATTTTCTCAAAATTGTTCCAAATAAATTGTTGATCGGATATTACCTCTACACTATCTGAAGACAGTTCGTTTATCGGGAAAAGATCGTTTTTCTGATATTCTTTTCCATCGTAAGTTTCAAACTCTATAGCCTTCCGATATTTCCCTTTATTTGTATATGGTCCTTCATCAGTAGCCATTAGAAAAATTCCAAGATCAATTCTATTTTTCGTGACAAGCCAATTCAGACGTTTCAAATCATTAATACACTTTTGTCTTGTTTGGGTCTGATTTGTGTTGCCTCCATTATTATGTGGGAGCTTAAATTCAATTCCTACCCTCAGATTTTTATTTTTTGACTTTAGTACAAGATATAAGTCTAGGAAAGTTCCATCCGAGAAATTAACAAATAAACTTCTTTCGAAGTCAATTTCTTCAATGAGTTCAGGATTTGAAGATTTTAAATTCCAAGCATACCAAAATACTAGAGACTTTTCTGAAGAAAATTGTTTTTTCCCTTGGTTGAAATCATTGATTGTTTTTATCCAATTATCCTTGAGAATATCTTCCATAAAATTGATTTTAGTATGATGCATAACATAAGTGAAAACTACCCCTGCGTGTAAACAAGCCTCTACATTCGTGATGTGAAGAACCTAACGTAATTACACTTAAGAAATGATGTAGTAAAACTGTGTTTGGTGCCATTTGTTTATTCATTGTTTTCAATCGCAAACGACTAATTATACACTACAAACAAAAAAGGCCACTGATAATTTTGATGTTATATTGCCTTCCTTTATTTCATGGCTATAGATAGCATAAGTGATAAAAACAGCATGAATTATAAAGGACTAGCCACTGTATACGATAAGAGCACGTATCGTGAAGTGAGAGATTTTCTGTTCTATTTTGTTAACGGGGCGGTTCAATCGATTATTGGCTGGTTTTTAATCTTCAAATTTAATTGCATCACCCGTATCTGTTCCCCCACTAACAAATTTCAAAATAAGACCTTCCGCTTCTTTGTAGTCATTTTTACATTTTTTAATCATCTTTTGTCTAAGAGCAGTATATTGAGAACTAAATAAACTTATTTTACTTTTACAAGTCCCTAAATACTTTGATTTACTCAGAGGTTCATTATCCACAAATAAGTATAAGCCCTGAAACTGCTTTACTTTGGCTTGATTTTTATTTTCAACATTTTCTTTAAATTTTATTATAACAGCTTTATCTGTTCCTCCATTTACCAACGTTATCATTAACCCATCCGCTGTATAGTTAACTTGTCTAGCCGCTCTAATGAGATAATCCCTTACAGGCTGATATTGAGCACCAGAGTTCTTTATGTCCCTATCATTGTGGCCTGTTGTGGTTACTTCTCCTATTACGTCATACTCTGCCAATGGTTGGCAATCTGTGAATATATAAAATCCTTGAATTTTATTAACGCCTGCAATGTTGTTTTGTCCAGTACTCACAAATGAAGTGAAGAAAACTGCGAATGTTACTAATATTAATTTTGTCATAATAATGTTATAATAATTCCTAATCATAAAGCTTTTCGGTTTCGCTCCGTTTTTAAAATGGTTTCTGGTCTCCACTGTTAATTAATTAAACGTCGTTGTGATTGTATTAAATTATTAAGCAGATCACATTTTTGTCGGTCTATTTTATCTGTTATTTCGCTATGCCCTTTTATTACCTTAATACTAAAATCACCGTAAACTAAACTCCCCACAAAACATAGGTTCATTCTGCATATATCATTGACTTCACGCAGTCGCGCTTATAAAATGAAAAAGGAATCGGTAGATTAAGGATTGTTTTAATATTCATCGTTCTCATTCGCAATTTACTTAATTTATGCCTCAAACAAAAAAGACTACTAATGATCTTGATGTTGAATTACCTTCATCTGCTAGATCAATGCTATTTTTTGTACTCTTTTTTTCTATTGAAATCATTCCTTCTGTTTTATAAGAGACTGTTTTTATTAAAGACGTTTAAGGTAATCTACTCATATCCAATAAAATGCTGTAAAAAGTAAACTCTCATCATCAAAAGCCCAAAAGGACAAGCATCGAGAATGTGCACGTGTATGCCAAATGGGAGGAATACTAGCCTGATTGACGGTCTTACTGACCCAACAACCGGAAGCTGGAGGACTTAGTTGTTAATGGTAGTTGTTTTCTTGATATTTTCCAAATCAAAGACTAAATTCCATTCAAGTTAAATTATAGTCAAGACTACAATTTACTTTAGAATCTTCTTTTTTTCATTTTTAGCAAAAAAGTAAATTAAATTACCAATTCCCAAAGTCCACCAAAAAGTAAAAAAGAAGATTAAAATATGCCCAGTAGTTGAGCCGCTATTTCTGGTTAATAGAAATAATTCAGGTGTTTCTTCTTTTAATTTCCAATCATTGGCGATGTACATTTTCACATCTTTATAAGCTTCATCTCTTGCTAGTTTTTTTTCGTCTATTTGTTTTTTTTCGTCCATACTTATTTAATTGTTTAGTTATTATTACTTCTGTTTAAATTCTTCTTTCGGTTTGTTCAGACTGCTGTGAGATTTTTAATTGCTCATAACATTAGTATAAACCCACTCCCCAGAAACACGCTTAACCGCCTGCTGCAGACAAGTGTTTCCAATATGTACTTAACCACACATAGCCACACGCATAGAGGGAAAACCCAATGTTAAGAAAAGCTGCTGTGTCTATATTCAATGTTTCCATTTGCAAATTAGTAATTTTATATTACAAACAAAGAAGGCTAGTTATGATCTTGATGTTATATTGCCTTTACAATTTTAATAGTCCAATTTCCCATTGCATTAATCTTAAGATAATATTTGCCACCTTTAGCTTGATAGGAGTTTCCTTTTCCAGAACCTTGCTGATTCGCTGGAACCCCAATCATTGTTCCATCAGCACTGTAAAGATATAGTTGAAAAATATCGCCTTTTGCATCCCACTGTATTTCCCATCCTGCAGGTACAGTAAATGGTCTTGTGTTTTTGCCCCCTGAACCACTAAATATTTCAATATTTTTCTCACTTTTATAATCTTTCACAGACTTTTTAGTGACGTCATCTAGTGAAGACATTTGAACAATTTTAATAGTCCAATTTCCCATTGCATTAACCTTGAGATAATACTTACCACCCTTAGCTTGATAAGAGTTTCCTTTTCCAGAACCTTGCTGATTCGCTGGAACCCCAATCATTGTACCATCAGCACTATAAAGATATAGTTGAAAAATCTCACCTTTTGCATCCCACTGTATTTCCCATCCTGAAGGCACAGTAAATGGTCTTGTATTTTTACCACCTGAACCAGAAATACTTTTAACTATTTGTGCTTGAGCAAAAACACTGCTCCCTATGAACATAATTATTGCTAACAGTATGATCTTAAAAGGTTGAATTAATTCTATTTCCTTTTTAATAAATGATACCATATTAATTGACCTTGTCCATTGCGACGGACTACCTTTCCAAATTTCTTTTTCTTCCATTTTTTTCATTATTTGTGCTTATGAGGTTCAAATTCAGCGGGTTTTTAGAATAGTCGTTTGCAAACCTTGGTCGTCATGATATTGACCGCAAACTTTTAGTTTTCATTCTTCCTTATCCTGTTCTA
>Ga0136554_1000287_pt1 | contig 18656 bp, 18 predicted proteins | sample AntRauTorckE5431_FD_104637 | JGI IMG/M metagenome (GOLD analysis project Ga0136554, IMG submission 104637) | Saline lake microbial communities from Rauer Islands, Antarctica - Metagenome Torckler E5 #431 | ecosystem: Environmental > Aquatic > Non-marine Saline and Alkaline > Saline | place...
ACCATCGAGTTTGTACGGCTATGGTATTGTATTAGCATTTTTTTGTACGATACTCCCCACTTTCATGGTCATGGAAGGTATTAAATTATTAGGAGCAAACCTCGGTTCTATTGTGGCGAGTATTGGTCCGGTTTCAACCATTTTCCTCGGCTATATTTTCTTGGGTGAAACCTTCACCATTCAGGAATTGATTGGTTCCGCACTCGTGATTGTAGGCGTTATTTTGATTGGAAAGTGATTGTAGCTTGCTTGGGTATTAACAAGTGAATCTAAATTACAGCTTTGACAAGTTCATGATTTTCGATGACCTCTCTCCTCTTTGTCTTGATACAAAGAAGCAGAAATCAAGGTTACACTCATTTCTTGACGTTGCAAAGAGTAGCAAAAGCCTACATTTCATAAAACTCACTTCGCTCAGATAGCATAAAATTCTTACCGGTCTTTCTCACTTTTCCACTACCGAAGTCTGCGATCAAAAACTTTTCGTTGAATTACAAGTTTTATTCAACCTGCATTTTATCGAGGGCATTACTAATATCAGCAATCAAATCTTCGTGATGTTCTATCCCTACCGAAAGCCGAATGAGCGATTCTGAAATCCCGATTTTTACCTTCAATTCTGGTGGTAATCCGGTATGGGTCATCGTAGCGGGGTGCTGAACTAAGCTTTCTGTACTCCCTAAGCTTACTGCTAGCTTGATTAATTTCAATTGATTTAGGAACTGAAACGCTTCTTTTTCTTTTCCTTTTACTTCAAACGCAACCATGGCTCCTGGGGAAGAGTATTGCTTTTTGTACAGGGTGTACTCCTCAGTATTTTCAGGAATACAACCTAAATAATGTACTTTTTGTATTTTTGGATGCCCGAGTAGGAAAGCCGCAATCTCCTGAGCGTTTCTCGCCTGCTCTTCCATTCGGACTTTCAGCGTTTCCAAACTTCGTAACAATAGCCAGCAAGTGTGCGGGCTTGGCATATTGCCCAAAAAAGTTCTCAGAGTTTTCACTCTTTTCATTAGCTCATTATTTCCCAAAACTGCTCCGGCAATCAAGTCACTGTGCCCACCAATATATTTTGTTGCTGAATATATAACAATATCTGCTCCTAATGCTAATGGGTGCGACCATAGTGGTCCCATATACGTATTATCCGTAGCTACATAGACGGTCTTTTCGTCTGTACTGAAGTGGTTAGCTATTTCTTTGCACATACCGATATCAATGAGTTCATTAGTAGGGTTAGCGGGTGTTTCAATATAGATAAACGATAACTTGTTTGCCTTACCAGATGCCTTTACTAGTTCAATTAGCTCTTCCTTGCTTTGACCTGGTCTAAAGCCAACTGATTCAACCCCGATTGCTTTAAGAAAATGGTTAATAAAATGCTCAGTTCCGCCGTAAGTGGGTAAGCTGTATAATAGCAAATCTCCGGGTTTTAGGAATTCAAGGAGTGTTGTACTAATTGCCGACATACCGCTTTCGAATACCGCACATTGTTCGGCGTTATCCCACAGGCAAAGCCTTTCTTCTAAAATCTGTAGGTTTGGATTATTAATTCTGCTGTAAATGAGACCAAGTTCTTCGTCTTGCCCTTTTTCCCTTAAGCCATAGGCAATTTCAAAAAAAGCTTTTCCTTCTTCTGCCGTTTTGAAAACGAACGTAGAAGTTTGAAATATTGGTGGTTTTATTGCTCCTTCCGACAGCTCAGGCTTATACCCGTGCGTCATCATAAGGCTTTCCGGATGAATTGTTGATTCCATTATTGTTTTTAGATAGATACTCCAAATTTACTAAGTTTAGGAATTAATAAATTTATTGCTGCGTAAACCAGTAATGATTCCTGTTGCACAGCTAATTGCAGGAATACGTATTGAAAGTTGTAAGTAGCTTAATCTTTTAAAGGAAAAATTCCCGTGATAAAACTAGACGAAACGGATAAGCGATTGCTGAGGGCTTTGCAAGACGATTCCGATATAAATGTAAAAGAGCTTGCCTCGTGGCTAAACCTGACTAAAACACCCATCTATGAACGAATAAAAAGGTACGTTAGAAATGGCATAATAAAAAAGTACGTTGCCGTGCTGGACCTCACTAAAGTCGGGAACTCTATGGTTGTTTTTTGTTCGGTTTCACTTGAGAGTCAGAAATTGGAAGCGATTGAAGCATTTGGAAGAGCAGTAGACCGCATTCCTGAAGTTATTGAATGCTATCTGATGGGTGGAGCAAACGATTTTCTTTTGAAAATAGTAGTGCAGGATTTAGAAGATTACCATCGGTTTTCATCTGGTAAATTAGCCGCTTTACCGAACGTGTCCCAAATCAAAAGCTCTTTCGTCATAAACGAAGTGAAACGCTCGACGGTTATGCCGGTATATTAATTTTCTGCTAAAATAAAGGGCAGAAGAAGTTGTAAAACACTAGTTTTGCACCTTTAAAATCTGAGTTCAAAAAACATCGACAAATGAAATCGCTATTTACATTAATATGCTGCTTGTTTTGCCTCATTGCATACCCGCAAAAGCCAACTTACGAAGAAGTTCTTCAACGTGAAACCTTTACAAATCAGATTGAGAATACTGAAGCTTCCAAGCAGAAACCGTACGTTGTTATGGTTTCGATTGATGGTTTTCGCCACGATTACGCGAAGAAGTACAACGCCAAAAATATACTGACGATTGCGGAGAACGGTAGCTCGGCTACTAGCATGATTCCGTCGTTTCCTTCCAAGACATTCCCGAATCATTATACAATAGCAACGGGTCTTTATCCGCAGAATCACGGCATTGTATCCAACTCATTTTACGATAAATCAATCCAAAAAGAATATCGAATCGGTAATCGAGATGCGGTAGAAAACGGAAGCTGGTACGGCGGTATTCCATTGTGGAATCTTGCTCAACTACAGGGAATGTGTGCGGCTTCTTATTTTTGGGTTGGTTCTGAAGCCAATGTAAATGGTTTACGGCCAAAATATTACTACGCCTACGAAAAACAAACGCCTTACGAATATCGCATACAACGGGTTTTAGAATGGTTGAAATTACCCGAAGCAACTCGTCCACATTTCATAACGCTCTACTTTTCTTTAGTTGATACGCAAGGACACCGTTTTGGGCCGGATGCTGAGGAGACAAAAGAAGCTGTATTAACTGTAGATGAACAAATTGGAGCTTTACGGAAAGGGCTGAAAGAATCAGGGTTGCCAATTAGTTTGGTAGTAACTTCTGACCACGGGATGGCGGATATTACCAAGCTCATCAATATTCACGATTACCTAGAGTTGGAAAAGGGGCAATTTTACAGCGGCCCGATGGCGATGATTTACACAAAGAACGAAGCTGAAACGAACGATTTCTACGCAAAATTACAAAATCGGGAAAATCTAAAAGTTTACAAAAAAGATGCCGTTCCGAGTTACCTCAATTTCAACAAAGGCGACAGAATTAGTGATTTAGTACTTATTACCGAACCGCCATATAATATAATCTATACTGAGAAAGAGATTACGGAAGTGAAACCCGGCGGCACGCACGGCTACGACCCGTTTGAGTTCAAAGATATGCACACCATCTTCTATATCGAAGGTCCGAAAATAAAAAAGAACTATGTGCTTTCACCGATAGAAAACATCCATATTTATCCGCTGGTGGCTCACTTATTGGGCTTGAAATTAATTACGCCAATTGACGGAAAATTGGAAGTTACAGAGTCGGTTTTGGTGAAGTAGGGCGTTTCAAATCTATTATAAGGGTAAATACACGAATAATTGATTTTTAATATCATATGGATTTATAGGTGGTATACAGGGTTTGTTCATGAAAATTCCAAATGTCAGGCTGGGGCTCTCGAAGATAGTCTGTACGGAGCATTCCAATAAACTCAATATGATAATTAAGCCACCTTTTAACGGTTGCTCTTTATGGACAAGCCCTATAGGTGATATATTTATCAAGTCAGATAGTGCCAAGTTTTGTCGCTTTATACATATCCAAGGACTAAACTATTTTCGGGGGTCACCCTTCGTGTTAGGCTATCCGCTACATTTTTTTATGCTTCATAAAAAGGATTTTCACTTCTATCCTTAATGCAACTAATAACCGATTAGTATAATCCCTTTCAATGGTAATTGTAGTCTTCCGTTCACATACAATGTTTCGATAAAGGTAAAAATACTTGTGAAGTCATCTGTTCCAGCATATGTATTTCTAACCGTCAACCAACATTAAATATTCAACATACGGCATCATGCAAGCTTGGAAAATATCTTTTAAAAACTGGTTATTTCTATAGGCTCTTCCAGCTTCAACTTCAAGCACTATCGACAAATCTTCACTAATTCCATCTGCATCGAATTATTTATCAATTTTATTATTTAGACCAAAAAGAACGGGAATACGTATTTTATCGTCTTGTTTTTTACTTTTCTCAATCTTGAAACCAATACTTTCCAAATCGTTGCGAACAATCTCCAGAACCTCGTTGCTACTATAATTAAATTCAGCTGAATCTATCAAATGAAAATTATTTTCAAAGCACTTGATTGCTCTTCCTACTTGTTCTGTTATTCCGAATGAACGTGGGAATAGTTGATATCGAAGTTCGCTCATGATTATACTGCTATTTTATACTTTCCCAATGCTTTAAAAGCAGTACTGTCATTATCAAGAAGCTTTAATTTTTCTAAGGATTGTAATTTTAAACCTTTAGGAGACATAGAATTGTTATTTGGTGTTACCAAACATAGTATTTTTTTTCTCATTTTATTTAAGTGTTAGTTATTCAAAAGAAGTACAATGTCCACACTTTACTCGCCTCAATTTGAGTGTAGACGGCTCATTATAAAATATTATCCCCAATTAACATTCCATAAACAACTTTAGGCCCTTTTTCTGCATCTTATTGGTAGATAACCGATTAAGATTATGAAAAAGTACATAAATGTTTTGTTGAGTGTTGTGGTACTGGGATTCGGTGCGGTGCTTACCGCCGATGCTCAGAGTAATCGGGATTTCCGTCCTGACTATGATTATTACGGCGAAGAATTTGACTGGAGATGGGACGTTCGCGTTCGTATCTCTGACGGTATAAATAGTGGATTAATAACCCGTTGGGAGGCTAACCGCTTGTACCGAAAATTAGAAAATATAGAAGAGAAAGAATATGCGTACGCCGCAGATGGAGCGTACGACTCGTGGGAGCAGGACGATGTCTGGAGAGACGTACGGTGGTTAAACAGTCGCGTGGGTTTAGAGCTTCGTGATTTTGATCGCACCTATTACGGTTTCAACCGTACAGGCTTTGCGTTTGCGGGTTATCCGAGCTGGTGGTACAATGGTGGATATAACTTCTACCGTTTTGATAGCTGGGGTTGGGGAAGTACTCGCAGGGGATACGCTGCTCAGTGTTTTGTGCCGCGTTGGGTTCCTAACCGTGTAGTTTACGTCAATAATTACCGTAATCACGGACATAATTACTACCGTAACGATGGCCGCCGCAACAGAGTGGTTCGTTATGAGAACAATGCCAATAACCGCAACGTAACCCGCAATCCGCGGACTAATAGTGGGCGTAGTAATGGAACCATATATAACAGGAACGAAAACAATACTCGCCGGGGAGCGGCAGTAACGCCAAACGGCAGTAACCGTAGTTCATCCGCGAATCGCTCAAGTAGTCGTAGTTCGGCGGCAGTAGGTAATAGTTCTACCACAACTCCGAACCGCAGTACTGCGAGAATTCGTAGTTACAGCGGACGCTCGGAAAGCTTGAATAAAACGAGTGGTATAAATACCCAAAGCCGTGAAGCAAACCGCCCGGTAACGCGTAGAAGTAGTGCTTCGACAAGTCGCAGCAGCAGTCGGGAGTATTCTCGTTCGGCTACGCCAAGTAGAAGTATAGCTCCGAGTCGTAGCGGTAGTAGAAACAGAGAACTTTCTCGCCCTGCTACTTCTTCGAGACGCACCATTACCCCAAGTCGTAGCAATGCGAGTCGCTCAGAAAGTTTGAACCGTTCGAGTAGAAGTAGTTCTGCTCGTTCGTCGGCTAATAAAAGCTACAACCGCCCGTCGTCGAATTCAAAGAGCCGTAGTGCGGTAAGCCGTAGTTCAGCCGGACGCACGAAAGCACCGGAGGCACGTAGAAGGACTTCGAGTAAAAGTCGGAGTTCTTCGTCAGCAACGAGAAGTTCAAGAAGAGAGAATTAAGTCGAAATTTTTACAACAGATAATCCCCGCTCAAGCAATTGGGCGGGGATTATTAGTACAACTTCTATTGAAGTATTATTCAAATTTATTAAAGAGAAATATCATATTGAGCGACGTCGAAACAGTCAATACAGCTTAACGATATTATTATGTACTCCTCAATCAATTGTAACTTTACTATCCCACCACGTAGCGTTTGGCTTGAAGTCTTTTTGTAAGAAATTAAGCCGTTGCCTTTCCAGTTCGGGAAGCTTTTTGTTAACAATATTTTGTCGATAAACGGCTCGCTTAGCTTCGTCAAATTCAGGATCTTGGATGGGTAGGACGGCGTTAGTCTCTTCCAACCAGCCATCTAATAGGTTGCGTAGATTTTTAGCTATTTCAGGGTTTTTTTTTGCTAAATTTTCCGTTTCATTACTTGATATGGCAAGATTATAAAGTTCATCCCGACCGTCTTCGTAGTAGTGAATGAGTTTCCAATCGCCATCCCGAATAATGGAAGACGGTTCGCCGCCTTGATTTCCGTAATGAGGATAGTGCCAGTAAAGCGAGCGTTTGTTGATTGAATTACCTTGTAAAAGTGGTACAATACTTACGCCATCGAGGTGTTGGTTTGGTTGTTGTGGAAGTCCGGATAGTTCTAAAAGTGTCGGATAAAAATCAGTTCCTGTAACGGGCGTTTCAATAAGTTTGGGAGTGTCTGGCATCCACGGAACGTGAATGAAGTAAGGTTCCCTAATTCCACCTTCCCATTGATAACCTTTTCCTCCACGAAGCGGAAGATTTGAAGTAGAAAATGCATCTCCTGAAGCTACACCGCCATTATCCGAAGTGAAAACCACAATCGTATTTTTATCTAATCCTGATTCCCGAAGAGTTTTCAAAACCAACCCGACGGCATCGTCCATTTGCTCGACTAATCCGGCGTAAACGGGATTATCTTGCGTGCGGCGAATGGGAAGTACTCGTTCCATGTCAAAACCGTTTTCGGCAATTCTCTGAGTTTCGGCTTTGTTGCGGTATTTATTCCACTTCTCTTCTGTAGTTTGTATTGGCCCGTGGACGGCGTAAAAAGAAAGATACGCGAGAAATGGTTTCCCTTTACTATTCTTAATGAATCCAGCCGTTTCTTTAGCTAACCGCATTGAAAGGTTCTCTCCTGTTTCACGATTTGGTAGTTTAGGGTTATCGTACGGATCGAAGTAACCGCCCATCGGGCTGCCTTTGCCTGTTCCGCCAACATTGATTTGAAAACCGTGGTCTTCGGGATAGGAGCCTTCGTTCCCCAAATGCCATTTTCCTGCGAAGAACGTTTTATAACCATTTTCGGCAAATGCTTCGGCGATGGTATTTTCGGGCTGGGGTAATTGATGAATATACGCGGCGGGAAGTAGTTGATCGTGGCGGTTTTGCTTTCGCCATTCTGTGCCTGTTGCTGCTCCAATCCAATCCGTGATCTGTAAGCGAGCGGGAGATTTTCCGGTAATAATTGCCGCCCGTGATGGGCTGCAGACCTGACAAGCGGCGTAGCCCTGCGTGAACTGAACGCCTCGCTCGGCAATGCCGTCAATATTTGGGGTTTCGTAGTAGTTACTTCCTGTGATGCTCAAATCGTGGTAACCCAAGTCATCCGCGAGAATGAAAAGAATGTTGGGTTTTTCGGCAGGTTTATTACTACAACTAATTAGCAATAAAAGGGAGAAAAGCGGGAGAAGTTTAGGCATAAAAAAGGCGTTTGAGTGAGCAGTAAAGCTAATGAATTACCACTATCCAAACGCCAATAATGGCACAGAAATACGTTTACTTCTCCACTTTCACGCCTTTCCAAAACGCTACGTGATTTTTGATACCTTCCGCTTGTGGTTTCGCATTTGGGTAGTACCAAGCGGCATCTTTATTAGTTTCGCCGTTTACATCTATGTTAAAGTAAGAAGCTTCGCCTTTCCAAGGGCAAGTACTTTTTTTGGAGCTATCGCTGAAAAAGTCTTTACTTATGGAGTCTTGCGGGAAATAGTGGTTTCCTTCTACTTGTACTGTTTTATCGCTTTCGGCGATTACCTGATCGTTCCAAATTGCTTTCATAGTATTAAAATTGTTTAATGTTTACTTTATAAACAATTCTAAGTTCCGAGTGTTCAAAAATGCCTACCGTTGTCTGAAACTTACCCGCGGAATGACGGGTAAACTTTCGTGGCTGCCCGCACTTACGGCTTGCACGGCGAAGAAATAGTTATCTTTTGAATAGGGCAAAGTTAACGTCAAATCTGTAGTATAGAACTTCTTTTGCCATTGTGATACATGCGTTTCTCGCATGACTACGTAGTAACCCGTCGCCGTCCCGTTAGCGGGTTTCGACCAACTAAGCGTAGTCGAATTACCGAGGCCTTGAACATCCATTAATACATTCGTTGGTACGCCGGGAGCAGAGGCAAGTGTAGCCAACGAAGCGAGGTTTACTGCTGTATTTTTACGTAAATATTCAAAGTCCATGAACTTAGCTAAGTCGCCGTATTCTACGCTGCCTTCGGTGCGTAAATCTTGATGTTGATGTAGGAAGTTCTCATTCATTTCTGACATTCTGACGGCAGGGAACCCTTGATTTACAAATGGCGTGTGGTCACCGCCACGCAGGAAGCGATCATTGCGGTAAATCATCACCACTTCTAGGTTATCTACGTAGCGTTCGCCGATTTCTTTGACGTAACGAGCTAACTGTCGAGGAGCACCGTCGTTTTCGTAACCAAACCGTCCAATTGCCCCAACTTTCTTATCTGTTTCAAACGTTGGTAAGCCTTCGCTAAAAACCCGAACCCGGGTATTATCAATGATATTCGTTTGGTTAGAGTTGTTACTTCCCATAATATCGTTATTAAGCAACGCTACTAAATTCCATTTTTCATCAATGGCTTTTTGAGCAAGGTGCTTCGCACCGAGTAAACCTTGTTCTTCACCACTAAAAACGGTGAAAATAATCGTGGCGGGAAAATTTGCTTCTGCCATTACTCGAGCCAACTCAATTACGGCTACTGTTCCGCTTCCGTCGTCGTTTGCTCCGGGAGCATAGTCGGTGCGGTTCATTACGTCGGTTACCCGACTGTCGATGTGTCCGCTGACCATGAAGATACGGGTATCGGTGGGGTCAGTTCCTTTGAGGGTTGCCATTACATTACCCATTTTTATCTGTTCGTCAATACGTCGTCCGTCGGGTTCAAGTATCCACTCGTCTATACTCGAGGTCATTCGTCCGTTTGATACCTTAGCGAACTCCTGAAATTTTCCTAGAACCCAACGCCGTGCCGCCGCAATACCTCGGTTTGAATACTCGTCTGTACTTAGCGTGCTGCGGGTTCCGAAAGAAACCAGTTTATCGATGTATACTTTTAGGGAATCGCTAGTAACTTCGTTTACTAATTGCTCTATTTTAATATCTCGTTTTACGATTTTCTGAGCGTTGGAAGTTACATTTTGTAGTAAGAAAAAAGTTATAAAAAATAAGCTAAACGAAAATTGTTTTGTGAAGCGAAATGAACACAATTTCATAGTTTTAGGGGAAAGAAATGGGAGGTATTCAACCGCTGCCGAGGTCTGCGACCGTCATCAGGGTTTCAGCTCAAATTTACGAGTGTTTTCACAGAACCAAAAGTCCTTTGTCTAATGTCTTCGTTCTTTTGTCTATAAATTTACTGACAAACGAAAAGCCGTGAATTCAATAATGCTGTGCTACGTAAATTACTGGGGTAACCTTCGGCGGTTGTCATTTTTATAAAGTTGTTCTTTGATGCGTATTTTACCAATAGCATTTCATCCCATTCCGAAGCGTTCTCGTCGCCAATAAACGTGTGAATTATATTTCCTTGGTACAAAATCTCCGCTCCTGAACTCATAAAAAACGGATAAGCTGCTTCCATATACTTTTTGTATAATTCTCCTGAGTCTGAGAATTTAAGTAGGTTCAGCATAACAACGGGTTCGTTATCTGGTATTTCAATAAGTGCTTCAAACTGGTTTCGGGTGGGGCTGATATGCGGCATGTGGATGGATTTTGGGAAGAAAAGTTTTTATTTTGAGCAAAAGGGAATAAAAGCAAGCTACGAAATTGAATAAATTGAAAAAGTATAAATGATAGTATTAGTGATTGTTTCTCTCTGTACAATCCTGTTATTCGTCTGGATTTGGTTTTCTTCCAAAAAAAAGAGGAAAACCGTTTAGACAACCTGCAAGAAAGGTGGGGAAAACCACGGGAAGGTTATTATAACTTCGAGCTTATTTCTCTCTATAATAGCATAAAGTCGGAGAAAGAACTTCCAGAACAAACATTAAACGACTTCGATTTTGAAGAAGTATTTTCTGCTATTGACTACACGTACAGCCGCGTTGGACAACAATTTACGTTTGCTCACCTTCAGCAGGAAGATATTTCACGTACTTGGCTTCAATGGTTTGAAAAGGTTGTAAATAGTATTTCACAAAACGATGACTCACATATTGAATTGGTGAAGTATTTATCTAGGCTTGATAAAACGAGTGATTATTATTTCCCCATTTCATTTGAAGGGTCTGCTGTAAAAAGAATAGAAAAGCTCTGGCTCATTCGCTTGGTTCAAACCACTACACTAAGTTCTTTCGTACTCTTATATTTCGAGCCGTACTTCTTCTTTCTTTTCTTATTGTCAATTATCGTAAGTACTGGGATTCACTATTGGAATAAGTGGCAAGTTGATAAATACCAGCATGTTATCAAGAGCGGTTCAGGCGTTTTCTCAGTGCTGCTGAAAGGCTTATAAAAGGAAACGAACGCCATAAGTTTTTTGATAAAACTGCCAAGTTTGCTGTTTCCCATGACAAATTAATTAAAGCTTGGAAGAATTTGTATTTTATATCTGGCACGAGTTTTACAGGAGACGAATCGCAACAAATCATCACGCTTTTTGTCGATTTTTTCAATATTATTACCTCAGCCGAGGTCAGTTCTTTCAATAAGTTTTTCAGCGTATAGAAAGTTGTAAAACAGAATTTCTGAACGTCTTCGAAATGATTGGTACGTTAGGTATGGCGTTATCGGTGGCTTCGTGGCGATCTTCGCTCAAAAACTATTGCACGCCTATTGTTATTGACGATAAAAAGCTAATCAACGTAGAAAATATGGTTCATCCGTTGCTTGTCAACTGCGTTCCGAATTCGTTGACTTTGAAAGGAGTGAGTATGTTGCCGACGGGTTCTAATATGTCGGGCAAAACGACATTTATGCGTGCCATTGGTCTGAACGTTCTATTTGCTCAGACATTAAACACGGTTTTAGCGAGTAAATACGAAGCTCCGTTTATGAATATCAGAACGGCAATCCGCTTTTCTGATGATATCACGGAATCATCAAGTTATTACCTAACGGAGGTGAAACAAGCTAAAAAACTGCTCGAAGATTCTGAGCAGAAAGCACCGATGTTATTTATAATTGATGAATTATTCAAGGGAACAAACACCGTAGAACGGATTGCGGCGGCGAAAGCGATACTTACGTATCTAAATCGCACGAATCATTTTGTGCTGGTATCTACGCACGATATTGAACTCACTAAATTACTGGAGAAAGAACGGTACGATATGTATTATTTTCAAGAATCTATTATTGAAAACATCCACACGTTTACGTACAAACCGAACGCCGGCATTATGACTGAACGAAATACTTTGCGTTTACTGGAAATAAATGATTACCCGAACATCGTAACCGATCTAGCAAAGGAAACCGCAGAGGAGATAAGTAGAGATTCTTAAATTTTTATTGTAAGTCTTTAATCTGGCTGGACTGTCGGGAGACCGCTATCCACGTTACGTGGGTCGCTCGTAGGAAGTCGGAGACATTCGCACAGCGAAGTTAAGGAAGACTCACTTCTCCACAACGTCTTTTTCCAAATTGAATAAATCGTTCAGAACGTCGATGAGTGTTTCGGCTTCGTCGCGTTTGCAGGCAGCCTTAAGTTGCAAGACGGGCAATTTGATGATTTTCTGCATCATACTTGTAGTAATTTGCTCTACTTTCTGAAGTTCTTGTTCGGTCAGTTTTTTAGCATAACGAGCTACTTCTTCTTTGCGAATTTGCTCCAACGCTTTTTTTAGTTTGTGGATAGTCGGAGAGACTACCATTTCTTTCGACCAATCGTTGAAATCACTAATGGCATCAGCGATAATGGCTTTTACATCTGGCACCGAGGCAATACGACGCTCGAGGGCTTCATTAGCACGTTGTTGGATTTCGTCCAAATCGTACATAACAACGCCGTTGAGTTGTTCCACATTTTTTTCAATGCTTCGCGGAACAGATAAATCTATTAAATACTGAACCGTTGATCGAGATTGTTTTTTGAGTAACTCTTTTGTAATCAACGGTCTATCTAGTCGAACTGAAGATATAACAATGTCTGATTTGAGAACTTGTCTTTCGACATCTTCAAAATCGCAGACATCAAAACCTAGCTGCTCACCTAATTCCTCTGCTTTAGCTTTGGTGCGGTTGGTAAGTGTAATATTTTCATAGCCCTTATCGCCGAGGGTAAGAGCAACGTCTTTACCAATTTCGCCCAAACCCACTACTAGTATTTTTGGGTTGTTCAACAAAGGTAAAAAAGTCTCGATGGCCTCAATGGCAGCGTAAGAAGTAGAGGCCGCACCATCACGGAAAGCCGTTTCCTGAACTACCCGCTTGTTTACAAAGAAAATAGCGTGTAGTAGCCGGTGCAAAAATGGTCCTGAAAAATTTAAGTCAGCTGACCATTGATAAGCATTTTTTATCTGATTCGGAATTTGTAAGTCACCCACAACTTGCGAATGTAAGCCAAGTGCCACCTCGAATAGGTATTGAATGGCACTTTCCTGATTCTCGATAAATTCTACATAAGGTAAAATTGTTTCCGAAGGAATTGCTTTTTGAGTTGCCAAAAGCTTGATGATATCTTTTTTCTTTTCACCCTGAGTCATATAATAGATTTCAGTGCGGTTACAAGTTGAAAGTACTAAAACTTCCAAAATGCCGAACGTTTCCTGTAATTTCAACATTAACGCCTTGCACTCATCTTCGTTGAGTGCAATTTGCTCACGAATATTTAGCGGGGCATTTTTATGTGAAATTGAAACTACTCTGAATTGTCCGTGCATCTCTTTATCTAATCTTGAGTACAAATTTACGCATGAAAAGCCAAAAAATTGAGCGAGTAGAATTGGCTTTCGTAATTTAAAATGATTCTAAATAGTGTCAGCTTATTGAAGACTTTTATCAAAAAAGTACAAGAATGAACGTTTATTTAGAAATGTGTAAGTCATATACAAACTTTTACACTAAAAAGTTACTTCAAATCATAAGTTTGGAGCGTAAAGCGAGTACTTTAACTTAAAATTAACAATTTCAGCCGGCTAATTAACGGCTTATAAAACTTTAGAAAATGGCTAAAAATCGTGTCTTCTTTGACATTTACGAACAACTCTCTGGAATCAGGATTTTATCTATCATTATTTTACTGATTTTGGGCGGTGGTGTACTGTATTACTTTGACCAATTAGCTCAATCCTTAGATGAGCGGGAGACTAAATACGCGACGCTCTACGCTGAGAGTATCCGTTTTCTTATTGAAAAGGGTCTCGACTCAGATTGTGACTATACTTATGTACAAGAAATCTTGTCTGCAAATGAGACAATCCCAACCATTCTTGTTCTGAACGGTGAGGTAAATAGGCATTTAAATATCCCAGAATTGGAAGGCTCTACGAATACATTGTCAGCTAATGAAGTTGAGAATCTATTACTGATGAAAGTTAACGAAATGCGACAGGAGCACGAGCCAATTCAATTTGATATTGGTGACGAGACGGGTTATGTTTATTATAGTAGTTCACTCATAGTAAGCCAGCTACGTTATTTTCCGTACGTGCTTATTGCGGCATTTTTAGTATTGGGTTCGTTGGCGTTTATCGCGTACAGTTCGTCGCGTCGGGCGGAGGAAAACCGTGTATGGGTAGGCTTGGCAAAAGAAACAGCCCATCAGCTCGGTACGCCTATTTCGGCGTTGATGGCGTGGGTGGAAGTACTTAAATCTGAGCCGGGTTTTGATGAATCAATCGGGGACGAAATGACGAAGGACATAAGCCGCTTGGAAACTATCACGACTCGCTTTTCAAACATCGGTTCGGTGCCACAGATGAAAGAGCAGCCCATCACAGAATTGGTGGAAACTACGTTGAAGTACCTCGAAAAGCGTATTTCACGAAAGGTAGAGTGGTTTTACGAAAATGAATTGATTGACCGCGAGCAATTAGTAAAGATAAATCGTCCGTTGATTGAGTGGGTTATCGAGAATCTCTGCAAGAATGCTGTGGATGCCATGGCGGGAATCGGCGAATTGCACATTCTGATAACTAACGATAGCCGCAATCGGGTGATTATTGATATTCGGGATACCGGGAAAGGGATTTTAAAATCAAATATGCGACGTGTTTTCAGGCCTGGGTTTAGTACGAAAAAAAGAGGGTGGGGCTTAGGCTTAACTTTAGCCAAAAGAATTGTGGAAATTTACCACAATGGTAATCTGTTCGTGAAAGAAACACAATTAGGAAAAGGTACGACGTTTAGAATGGTTTTATCTAAATGAGGGTAAGTAAGCATATTCTCCCCGTAATCGTCATTGCTCAGTTTCTTTGCACGTCGGTTTGGTTTGCCGGAAACGCTGTTTTGTCAGACCTGACGGCAAGCCTCGGCTTATCAGTAGGTTTATTAGCACGTTTTACCGTGATGGTTCAGGCGGGATTTATAGTCGGTACGTTCGTTTTTGCGTTTTTGGCAATCGCCGATCGTTTTTCTCCGGTAAAAGTCTTTTTTTTTAGTGCGGTAGCCGCCGCTATTTTTAACTACGGTCTTTCATTATCCGGCATTGGGTTGACTGGATTGCTTACTTGCAGGTTTATAACGGGCTTCTTTCTGGCAGGTATTTATCCCGTCGGAATGAAAATAGCGGCCGATTATTACGAAGTTGGTTTGGGAAAATCGCTCGGGTTTTTGGTCGGAGCACTGGTTTTAGGAACTGCTTTTCCGCATTTGCTAAAAATGTTTAACCAGAATTTTGCGTGGCAAAATGTAATTTATGGAACATCCATTTTGTCGTTGACTGGTGGATTATCAATGTTACTCTTTGTTCCTGACGGGCCGTTCCGTAAGAAGGCAACTGGTTTTAAACTCACCGCTTTTACTAAAGTTTTTCGTATCAAAGAATTTCGGGTTGCTGCATTCGGATACTTCGGACATATGTGGGAATTGTACGCATTTTGGGCGTTTATTCCAGTAATTCTGAATGCGTATCAACGTTTACACGCCGATATTTTTATAAACGTCTCCTTCTACTCCTTTCTGATTATTAGTATCGGCAGTGTGGCTTGTGTTTTGAGCGGACTTTTTTCAGAAAAATTTGGCGTTAAAAGACTAGCTTCTCTTTCGTTGTTTGCGTCGGCGGTATGTTGCATTATTTCTCCGTTGGTGTTGATATTTGGTTCGTTAGAAATCATGTTGACGTTTATGCTGTTTTGGGGAATGTCAGTTATTGCAGATTCTCCGCTGTTTTCTTCGTTGGTTGCCAAGCACGCTCCCGCTGAAAGCCGAGGTGCAGCCCTTACTATTGTAAACTGCTTGGGCTTCGCAATTACTATTTTTAGTATCCAGTTACTTAACAGTATTATCAGTGCCGAAACCCTGATTTACGGAGTCGCGGCTTTAGCTATCGGACCAATTATTGGGTTGGTATTTTTAATGAAAAAAGACGTAACTATTGCCAGCAAAACGTAATTTTCCTAAAAATAGTGGCTTCCAGCCTTCATAAACCTTAACTTTGTGATAAAGCATTTACAGTAAATAATTAAAAAGATGGATATAAACGGACGAGTAATTCAGGTGCTTCCTGAGCAAAGCGGTGAAGGTAAAAACGGAATCTGGAAAAAGCAGGACTTTATTTTAGAAACTGAAAGCCAATACCCAAAGAAAATATGTATCACAGTTTGGGGGGATAAAGTTGATTCTCAAATGATGCAGGAAGGCAATCAGGTAAACGTTTCTTTCGACGTAGAAAGCCGCGAATATAATGGCCGTTGGTACACGGACGTAAAGGCGTGGAAAGTGGAAATGGCCAGCGAAGGACAGAGTAGTGGAGGCGGTTTTGCTCCGCAATCAGCTCCTGCTAAGCAACCATCAGCACCCGCTAAATTATCAGAAGAGTTGAAAGCTAGCGGTGACGACGATTTGCCGTTTTGATTTACAGCTATTGGCTTTGGGCAATTAGCCTTGAGCTTAGTTTATAGATATTAAGTTGATAATCAATATGTAAAAAGCCGCTTTGTAGATTGCAAAGCGGCTTTTTACATATTTTGTAATTTCTAACCTCACTTCCCTTTAAATTCGGGTTTACGTTTTTGTAAAAACGCCATGACGCCTTCGGCGAAATCGTGCGAATGACCGAGTTTAGTCTGATTCACTGCTTCCATTTCCAATACCTCCTGCAAGTTAGAGTTCAGCGATTGGTTCAATACCTTTTTCATCAATCCGATAGATTTGGTAGCAGCAGCAATGTAATAATCTGTCAGCTGCTTTACAGCGGTATCTAAGTGTTCAAATGGCACAACCTTGCTTACTAAGCCTAATTGTAAAGCCTCTTCCATATGTACTTTTCGTCCTGTGCTGCACAGTTCAAACGCTCGTTGCATTCCCACAATGCGTGGTAGAAAGAACATCGAGCCTGCGTCTGGCATCAAGCCAATTCCGACAAACAATTCGGTCATATATGCTTCCTGTTGGGCAATGATTATATCGCACGCCAACGCTAATGACATTCCCGCTCCGGCGGCAATTCCGTTCAATCGCCCGATAACGGGTTTTTCAATTTCACGGATCGCGGTAATCATTGGGTTATAAAACTCCTTCAACGTGTTTCCTAATTCTGTGTTTCCACTTGCAACTCCTGCTTTCAAATCTGCTCCTGAACAAAAGGCAGAGTTTCCTTCGGCGGTAAGTACCACAACCCGGATGTCTTCGTCTTTCGCTGCTTGGTGCACAGCATCTGTGATTTCAGTCATTATGTCCCCGTTAAGAGCGTGGTAGACTTTCGGACGGTTGAGTGTAATGGTTGCCACGTGGTTTTCTACGTGGTAGATAATTTCTTTGTACATTTTATGGTTTGTTGATGTGTTTGGTAAAAATAGGGAAAGTTGGTTGAAATGTACAAAGACTTCTGATTTGAACCTCTAAATCTACTCTTTCACCACTGCTATCACCGCAATTTCAATGTGCGAACCACCGGGCAATGCCGCCACGCCAACGGTGGTTCGGGCGGGAAAATTACTGCTGAAATAGCTACCATAAATTTCGTTTACTTCGGCAAAGTCATTCACATCTGTTAGGTAGATATTGGTAGTTATAATGGCTGATAAACCTGTTCCGGCTTCTAGCAAAATGGCTTTGATATTTTCCATAATCTGTTTGCACTCAGCGGCTGTTCCGCCTTCGACCAAGGCTCTTGTTTTGGGGTTGCGACCCACTTGTCCGGCTACGTAGATTACACCGTTGGCAATTACTGCCTGACTATAAGGCCCGGCGGGTTGCGGAGCATTGGCACTTTTTACGATAACTTGCTGCTGGGCGTTTGTTGTAAAGCAAAACGCCGAGAAAGCGATAAAAAATAGTGATTTAAGCATAGGTAGTTTTCGTTGAAGTAATAGAGTCATTCTGTTGAAAAGGTAATTTACTAAAAAGGACAATACCAGCAGTATTGTCCTTTTTGTATTTTGAATTTACGTAAGATTTAAATCTTTTCTACTAATAGCCTAATTCCGTTCGCTTTTTTGATTGAAACGGTACTATTTACTAGTATTTCTTCGCTACTATTTGAGTAAGCAATCCAGTCTGCTCCGCGAAAAAATACTTTTTCGTCTCTGTTTGGTAAAATTGGGCTAATAACTTTTGCCTTTTCTCCCTTGAACTCATTATAATCACTGCCTTTATCGTTAAATGATTTTTGCAGTTTTTTACGAAAAATAAACATCGAAGCCGCCGAAATGACGGAGAAAACGATGAGCTGGGCAATCAGGCTATCGGTTATTCCCATCCAGCTCAAAAGTGCCGTCATCAATGCCCCAATACCAACGAACAAGAAGAAGAACGATACGGCAAATATCTCAATCACCATCATCACAACGCCTATAATGGCCCATACTTCAGTGTTTGCTAATTCCACGATTTTCAGGTTTTAGGGTGATGCAAAACCACTGCTGTGGTCTGTGACCACCGTCGGGGTTTTCAAATCTTTTACTTCGTTTCTTTTACCGCTGTTGTTTCTTTGACAACGGTCATTGCCGTAGCAATAATAGACGATACGTCTGTTAAGTTAGCGGGTATAATCAGGGTATTGCCTTTTTTTGCCAGTTTGCCAA
>Ga0136554_1000297_pt1 | contig 18436 bp, 14 predicted proteins | sample AntRauTorckE5431_FD_104637 | JGI IMG/M metagenome (GOLD analysis project Ga0136554, IMG submission 104637) | Saline lake microbial communities from Rauer Islands, Antarctica - Metagenome Torckler E5 #431 | ecosystem: Environmental > Aquatic > Non-marine Saline and Alkaline > Saline | place...
GAGCGTGCCCTTGATAAGAATCGTCCCGTGATAACAGGTGACGCTGCTGTTGACCATAGAGCGAGACGCACTAGCTGGGCAGAGTACTACACCGTGTGCTATTGGGTAGAGACAGAGCGCACGCGCAAGGAAGAAGATCGATTGCGGTCTTCGTGGCACCCTACTTGTGGAGCTTTCGCGATGCTTCCAGATGAAGCTGCACTCGACGAATTCGACGAGTACCTCTTAGGAGACATGGTGCGGCAAAAAGGGAACGCAGGAACCAGCTAGCTCTCCTGTGGATAGATCTAAGAAGCTAGGAATACACAACGATTGGAGACATTTTTCTACCCTTGGTCACTCCTTTTCAGTAAACATCTGGTTACTGCGCTTACGCTTCTCGCTTCACGCTCTGTACTTGTTCCCTGATTTAGAAGTACCCCAAGGACTCTTTCCTTGTAATACTGACTTTTGAAATTGACGGCCATAGGTTCGACCAGCATTGGAACCTTACGAGAACGACGAACACACCGACGACGAGCCAAGCGAGGAAGAAGACGACGACGACGAGGACGAAGACCCGACCGATGAACCTGGAGATGGCGAGGAAGTAGCAGCAGAGCCCACTCCGTCAACCCCACAGCTGACCGACGGCACAGATGACTCGACGCTAGGGGCTCAAGGAGAAGACGGGCCTGGCAGTCAAGCGGAAGGGGCAACGTCAGACCCGCCACCGCCCCAAGATGAGTCTGAAGAGGTGAAAGAAGCCGGCGAAGAGTCAGTGGAAGGCGGTGCTCCAGGCACGGCTATCACTGATGGAACTGTCGCAACCACTGGTGAAGGAGAAAACAACAATGGCAGTGGCAGTGCAGCGGCTGCCTCAGCTAAGGACGGCGACAATGAAAGCAGTGGTGGTGGCGGCGGTGATGGAGATGGCGGCAAAGAACTCGCCAACGCTAGTAGTTTAGGAAGCAGATCAGGGGGTTCTGAGCTGCAGCCGGCAGGCTTTGACTATTCACAAGGGCGCTACAACGAGCACTCTCCTCAAAACCTTCAGGTGGAGAAGAGGGACCGACCAGCCTCGTTCGATCCTTCCAAGACGTCGCCCATTTTCTTTGGCTTTTCGAAGGTCACTGTGGAGGCAGTCTATGCCGAAGCCGCCGCGAAAGAAGCAAGCCGCGAAAAGAAAGAGAAAGAAGTGGTGAGGCGGCTCTTGCAACAGCGGCGCGAAGAGATCGAGCAACTTCGCGAAGAAATGGGGGACCGCCGGGTGCGACGTGACGCGAAAGTGGCTAAACTCGTGAACGAGCAGACCAAAGCAGCAGTCGGGCGAACCAAGGAATTAGCGGCTGCGAAAAAGATTATGTCGTCGCACGAGTTTCGCGCTTTCGAGCAAACCTTAGCCGCCGACAACGAATCTGTAGTCAAGGCCCAGCGGGCAGAAATTGCCGAGATGGAGGCTCATCATGCGAAGCTGGCATCCTCTGAAGAGTTGGCTTTAGCAAAACTTGTAGCGACAGCATCTGCGGCCGAGAAAGCTCAATCAGAAGATCGGCCGTCCGGTGACAAGCTGGAGTTAGATGGAAGGTCAAGCTTAGGGCGGCGGGTAAAGGAGTTAGATGAAGCCTGTAGAGCATTAGAACAAGCTCAGCAACGGCTGACCATGACTCGCGAGGAGCAAAGGAAAGCGGCAGACGAGAAAGGGAATGAAGGAGGCGGCGAAGAGGATGACGACGCAACCGACGCGCAAAACGAGCGCAGCATTTTGATTCACCTCGAACATGACGTCCGACAATTAATTTCAGTTTTTTAATCGTAATGCAAATGTGTCTCTTGTTTCGAGCAGTGGATTATTTTATAACGTGAATATTGGTCATCTCATCACTCAGCGCATACTTCGTTGTTTCTGAACCACTTATTACCCTGAACTCTCTTATTTTTCTCTTGTGCGCTAAATTTCGTACATACTTCATAAAGGTGGAAAAAGGCGAGCGCGGAGTAGACAGAGCTCTGATTGCGGTAGGAGAAGCCGAGCTAGTGCTTGCAAGAGGGGTGCGGCGACGGCAGAAAGAGCGTGTAGTGCTGCCCCTCTATTTGCCACTAGCGTCAAGCTTAGAAGAGTCCGACTTTTCAGCCCCATTGCTCACTGTCGTGTCTGCTATGGTACCGAGTTTTTGTGGACTTCCCCTCTCCTTCCTCAACTTTACATCTATTCCATTCATACGTTCAGCAGTCTTTTATATTCGTGTTTGGAGTGCCCTGATCTCATCCTTCTTTGCTTCTTCGAAAAGCGTAAAAACCTAATGAACAACAACAATGGACATCACAACAGGTGATTGCGTGCAGCGACAGTGCTGCAGAGAAGCTCCGCGTGCTCGCGACCCTCTTCGACTTGGACAACGACGGGTGGTTGAGCCAAAGCGAATTAACGGGTTTTCTGGTGACCCTAGCCCATGTACTGCATGCCATCGGCTACTTCAAGACCCCTATTTCAGAAGAAGAGGCGGAGTCCACCGTGCTTCGGTGCTTGCATGACGTGGGTGTCTCCAAACAACAGGTGAGGGAGAAATGTGTGCGGTGTTTGCTTGTGAAGAAATACTCTTATCGCATATCCGTACAGTGCTATAATCTAGGAACACACCTTCCTCCTACAGTTTGTGAGATTGTAACCAAGTGAATGGGCCGGTAGTCATCCTGTCCTGCCGTGCTGTTTAAAGATCCATCAAACGCATCTAAACTTTCACGCACGCGCACCACTGCACCCTGTATGAACAGGTGCCCGAAGACGGTTTAACGTTGTTTGAAGCCAAGAGCTGGGTGAAAGGCTTACTGGGGCGATCGCCTTATCTCGCCAAACTCTTTTCGGTCGACTTCAAATTCGGCGAGCTTTCGTCGTACGCGCGGCAAACTATATCTCCCATGACCCAGTTTGAGATGGGCTTAGTGACTTTGCCCGATTTAAAATACCGGTCGGCGAAAGACGCCGTTCGCTTCCGAAAGCTGTTAAACCCCGACGCGAAGCTCTCGATCCACGAGAGGGCCCTGGGGCTCGGAGCAGATGACCCTTTGAAACCCGATTACAGCCGTTTCTTGCCCAAGTCCAAGACTCGAACCCTCACGAATGTAGTACCCCTCGAGCATGGGCACCTCACCAACTTGACGGTATCGTTCACTTTTGAATTATTCTATCAAGTCGATATGTTGTTGCATGACAACAATAAAGGAACTTACTGATTTGATTAGTTACTTCTGTTGCGTTGTCACAGGTGCACAGGTACGGTATTTTAACGCGCTCGGCAACGAAGCTTCAAAATTATTACCGGAGCTTGCAGGCGAGGCGAAAAGCGGACTTTCAAGCTCGAAAAAGGGCATTTTTGGATGCCAGAAATGTAGCCCTCGATGAAGCTCGAAAATCGGTAATAGGAAGATATTGTGGTTAAAAATATCAGCTATTCATTGATACTTGAGAGAAGCAGTGGTAGTTTGTTTGGTACGTCCCATAGTTCCGTGCAAGTACAGCTTGAGCTCTTACAATCATTTGCTTTTTGGCATTTTCTTTAAGGTGGAAGCCGAATACGAGGCCAAAGAGTCGCAGGAAGGCACTGCCAAGATGAAGTGGGACTCGAAGCTGCGTTTGCGGCAAAGCAAGTTGGCCACTGCCGGGAAATCGATGGACCGAGCGGCGGTGCTTGCGCTCTTCTTGGACGAAGCGATTGTGGCTGCAGAAGACAAGGTGCTCATATGTAAATCCATACATTCTGCAGAATGAAAATGAATGTCGAGAGTGGCTCTTTATTTCTCTCTGAGCTTTTTGCATATTTTCGTGTATTCAATGATCTCCATTGGTAGGTAAAAGCTCGTTTTCTGGAGTTAGCGGTGCAGCGAGGGTTCGAGGAACCTCAGTCCAAGAAAGACAAGGAGGCCGCGGCTGCGGCAGCTGCTGAAGAAGCCGAGCACCCAACTGCTGTAGGCGCAGCGAGCCATAAAGTTCATAAGAAGCGCGGCGTGGGCGATCAACTCTTTGGGGAAGAACAGGTTGAAATGATTGGTTGAATGAAATTAGGTGCAACGAGAAGATGGCGTGTCGATTTCCTTCGAGTTGTTGCCTACTACACATGCAAGCTTGACCTACAATGCGAGCAAGGGGTTGCTACTTGTTTTGAGATAATATTCTTCCTTGCGGTATTTCATCACTTCACCCCTCAAACTGTTATTTTCTGTAGGTGGAGATTTTGGAAGGCGAGCTGTTGACCCCACGTGCTAGTGAAGCTCACGCCACTGACATAGTCGTTGCCGATCCATCTTCCAACGGCAAAGGCAACCATCCTGAGTCCTCGAGGAAGTCCTCGCTACCCTCAACGCCCGGCGGTGGAGACGGAGGAGGCTCGATGGTGCCTTATGGCCACTTACCGTCTCAGCCCGAGTCTCTGACCACGCAGCGGCGTGCTTTGATGCTGCTAGGGAAATACCCACCCGAGCTGTATCAAGTAGGGATGACCGATGAAGAGACACAGCTTCAAATACAGCTCTCGGTGCCTGATCCCACGCATGACGAACTCGCCACCCGCCTGCAAGCGTTAGACCCTAGTTTTACGGTCATGAAAACCAACGACATGCTCAAAGAGCTGCCCTCCAAACCGCTGCTGGCACTCTACATCAAAACGAAGGGGTTTCGAATCGACGAATTGGTGCAAGATTTGACCGCTCACTTCCGCCTAGTAAGGCGCACGGATGAGATCGCAGCTACTTTGCAGTGCGTGATTGCAACTGACGTGGACTCAGGCGCGATGCAGTCTGGCAGCGATCAGATGCGCCAAGAGCAAGAATCACTTCTTCAAGTAAGAATATGCACATGTATGCTTATGGGTACAATATACAACATCAAGGGAGATGTTGGATACTTTTCTTTTGAACCAGGCAACATTTTAGGCTTCGTTCTTTATCTCTTGTGAACTCCAATGATTATTTCCCCCATCAGGCCATGGCGGAAGAAGAAGCAGCCGTTGGTTTGAAAGCAGCAGCGGCGCGCGCAGACCGTGCGATGCGGGTACTTGGAGGCGAAGACGAAGTAACCCCCGACCAGCGGTTAGACGCACTGTGGCAAAAGGGCGAAGAAGAGTTTGGCAAGAAGGCCGCAGTGGCCGAAGAGCTCGAGCAATCGATGCAACGCTTGTCCAAAAAGCTGAGGATGGGGAGAATTGCTATGAGCGAGTTGAATCGACGAAGGTAATGACGAAGAGAGAGCCCTGGCTCACTGTATATTTAAATTACATTACATCATGCTTGACTTCTCATTCTTGCGTACTAAAACACATCTCCGAATGGCGCAAATTCCCAACTGATGCTGCCGAATACTATTATTGGATGTAATTTGTGTACTGGTTGCTTCCAATTAGAAACCACTTGGAGCGGTTCGTGCGGCAAAGGAAAGGTTTCAACGAGCCCATTCAAGTGCTGCCTGACACCCGAAGAGATTGGATGAAGCGCTATAAGACGGCGCTGAATGCGCCTGAAAACACGCCGGAAGAGTCAAGGGCAAAGTGAGTGAGATACTCGATTACCTTTGATTGTGGGTTACCTAAATACTTCAAAGGAGATGGTACAGAGTGAAGTGTTGATATTTGCCACCTCTCATCTTCACTTCAACTTTTGACTTTTTTTGTCGTTTCTGTGAAAGGTACACGGAGCTCAGTGCCGTTGGCGAAGAGTTTCTGGAGGCAGCAGAGCGTGGGGCCAAAACGGTACTAAGATACAATTATGGCCTGCTTCGACGCACGAGCACTGAAAAATGAAGACATTTCTTTATTTCGACACTTCACTCCTAAATCAGGTGATATTATTTGTTATTTTCTTTCTCTTTTCCTACTCTTACAGGTGGTAGACGAGTATTTCTTACCGCACGACATGAAAACCATCCCGGCGATCTCTGCGCGGCTCCTCGATGGGCGTTGCCAAGAAGCTGGTCGTGGTGTTGGCGGCGAGGGCATTCGCTACAAGTACGAAGCCTTTAACATGCGGTTCAAGGTATGGCGCGATGACCACGGCATATTCAACGGCTCCGACGAATTTTGCGCAAAAGCCGCGGGAAACGACTTGAGAACGTGCTTGGAATATGCCAAGTGCCACGTGTCCGACATCACTTTCCCTCTTGAAGCGACCATTGACTACCACGGCTTCCGAGTGCTGTGTGTAGCGAAATTGAACGTGGAAGTTGCGACTTACAGTGATAGCGGGGACCTTCGCAAGGTAACAGAAGATATGGTGCTTGGTACTGCTAACCGAGGTGAAAATATCATGGCAGGGAACCGAGTAGTGAACAACAAATTAGCTCAGGCCGCAAAGCGGTTAAACTTGGTGAAACATGGTGTGCGAGGCACCAAGGATATTTTGAACCAGTATTTGTACACGTCCGTCGACATGCGAGTCTTCAAAGACAGCGAAGGAAAGTACAGTGCCATTAATTTTTGGCGTGGGTTGCCGGCAGAAGACCCAGCCTCGACTCCGCATTTGAGCTTGGCTCCTCGCGGTATGTCCATCTTTTGGCGTATGTTGCGGCCCGAATTCACTAAGACTTATTGCGTGAAGCGGCATCGAATCGACGCTTTGTTGGCAGAAATCGATGTTGTGTTCCCGCGACCTTCCACGTTTAAACCAGAGCAACTCTGTGAGGAAGGTGTACTGTCGGAGCCTCATCGCCAGCTCTTTTCTACGCTTAGCACAGACCATCGGAATGAAATATGTGAGACGCGCACGATACGACCTGAAGATGCACCAGTGCGGTTGCCTCTTTCACCTGATGCTAACTGCTTAGTGGAATACAAGTGCCCCGAATGGGAAGCTCACACATGGGCCGTGCGCGATGCGACTTTGCAGTTGGTCAATGAATTAGTGCCAGCGTTTGCGGCGGATTTAGCGTCGCGTGACCTCGGTAATAGCACCATTTTGACTGGGTTTGGCCTGGATTTAACGTCAGACATGCACAGACGAGGCATCAACATGCGCCACTTAGGTTTGCTTCGATCGTACTTTTGGCGACCGGTCGTGGGTACAGTTAGCCTCGCTTACAACAGCGCAGAGCTTCATTCAGCCGTCGACCTCCGGAGTCAAGTGCGACGAGGTGACTATGTTGTTCTTCGCACCGATGCGGATGCTACACTGCACCGCCAAGGCGCGCCCTCGGTGCATTATCGTGTTTCTTCCGACCCAAAGGCGACCTATTCGGCTCACACATTAACTTTGTTGGAACCCCTGAATGAACTCTCGGTGCGAGGAGTTCATTTAGAGGTGGGCAAATTAGAAAACCAGCAAAACAGCGCTGAACTTCGCCTCTTACTTTTGGCCGAAATAGTAGCACGTACCTTGAAAAATGTGTTGCGGTTCTATTTGCGGGCGGCAGCGACCGCCATGAAGGGCACCTCCGAGCGACTTCATGCTTTCATTGTGGCAGAATTTTTGAACCTGGCTACGGGAAGCCACGAAAATGCTGAAGACTTTTGGAGCGGGCAGTTGTTTCACGCCATTCGCAGTCGCTATGGGCTGGTCGCTGTCGCGGAAGTTGAGCGCACTAACTTGCGCCGAAGCTTAGAGCCAGCCATTGTTTATGTCGTCAATCGCATTGTGACGATGTTAGGACTGAGGCTGGGCCGGAAATGCATTGCTTTGTTCAACGAAGAACCCGCAGCGTTTCAATTCACCACCGCGGATTTAGAGGCTACTGGTCCTCGCCGCAAGCACAATTTGAGTGTCTTGGACTTTGCACGGGCACAGTTGCTGTCCGCGCAAGCTTCCGAACGACGCGCGCGCAGTTACGAGTCTCTGGTCCTCGGCGATGGTGCGTTCCTTTACCTCAAACTGGCGGAGCGGCGTGGGTCACGAGTAGCGTTTAACAAGGGTAGCGGTGGTTTACCCTATAGTGGGGCTTATGGTCGTGCCGTACGGATGGAAGCTCAGGGCCCCATCGCGAACGACGAAATGAACCGAGCCGTGCTTTTTGACCCGAAGAGCCCTCTGAGCACCCCGCGAGTCGACTTGAAGTACATCGCCGAGCTAGCGCCCATGGCAGAAGACGCTAGTTGGTGCGTGGAAGCATGGGCGAGAGCGTTAGGCTCCAACGACACAGAGCGCATGGTGGTGATGACGGGCAGGTACGCCCTTAGCGCCAGCCGTAACAACGTGTGGCAGCTGGAAGTGTTCAGCGATGCTGCTGAAGTCGCCATCCACGGCCAACCTACGGTCATCGGGGAGTGGATGCACTTGGTGGGATCTTACGATGGCACCATGGCGCGGCTGTGGTGCAACGGGGAGCTAACGGCTTGCGAAGAAGTCAGGCCGCTGGTGCTGCGAGAGATTGACCGTAAATTGACCGAATACGAGGCCACCCGAGAAGACCTCATTTTGAAGGAGCAGAAAGCGCGCGATGCTTGTAAGCGTGTCTCTGACGAGCAAGCAGCTGCCTTCTTCAAAACCAAGGAAGGAGGCGAAAAAATGCGCGCAGAAGCGGCCACACTTGTGGAGCACGCAGAATTCAAGTTCAAAATGGATGCGCGCGCTGCGGAAAAAGGCCTCAAGCTTCTCAAAATGGACGAAGCGCGCACTATGGCGCGCGAAGAATACCGCGCCCAACTTTACGTGAAAAACGTGGCCGCAGTTGCCGAAACGCACCGCAAGCGCATGGAAGACCACGTAGAGTCACGAAGGAAAGAGGGAGAAGAAGCGATTGAGCGAGCAACAAAACCCATGCGTGTTGGGGCAGCTGTGGCATCGAAACGGAGCGTGTCCGGTCGCTTTCTCTTCGACGGCGAGATCTGCCACGTGGCTGTATATCTTGGGGCGCATTCTTTGACTGCAGACCAAGTGCGCGCGCATTACTTGAGTGGTACTCAGCAGCGCTCTTTACAGGCTGACAGGATCTATGCCCTGGCTGCAGTTGAGTTTGAAGCTGCACTGGAGTTTGCACCAGACGACATCTTGGTGCTGGAGAAGTACGCGCAGTCCTTGTGTTCAGCCCTCGTGTTTGATGCCAACAACGCTGACGCGGTCCGGCGCAACAAGCGCAAGGTCGTCGAAGCTGTCGACACATTCGTGGCCCATGAAAATGCCGACGCACTCGCTGAAGTGCTTCGACGCTTGCCGCCGGATTACAAGTATGGGGATTTAGCATGCAGCACTTACGATGCTTTGTTGAAAGTGAACCCATACTACTTCACCCTCGATTCTCACTTTAGCATACGGGAACTCGCGGCGGTGCCTTCCAAATTTAGCCTTACAGTACCTGGCAGCCCCCATGCGTTCATGCGGGTTGCAGCTGACATTTTTCGAAAGGTCTTGTCGGAGCCTGTGCTTTCAACGGTTTACGGGGAAGAAATGCTTGCATGGGCGGCTAACCTTAAGAGCGCTGAAGTGCTGTGTGGGCTGATTGCGCAGGCAGAGACTGATTCCGATCAGCGTGTGTTAGATTTGCACGTGTTTCACCCCGTGACTAATATGGAGGATGAGGACTTGATCTCGATTTGTGATCGGCGCCGCTTGACACTGGCGCTTAACCTCACGGACTGCGAACACTTGACTGACTCTGGAATAGTCGAGTCGGTGCGAAGCGTGACGTCCTTACAAGCCCTTACTTTGGATGGATGCTCAGAATTGAGTGATGAAACACTGTATGCTCTCAAACGATACACGCCATCGTTGCGCTTACTGAGCATGCAAAAGTGTAAATACATGACCGATAAAGCTTTGGTAGCCCTCTTTCACACTTGCACCAAGATCAAGGTTCTCAATTTAAATTACTGTGCACAAGTCTCAGATGCATGCCTTGGAATCGTTGCCTCATCGTGCCGCAACTTAGAACTGCTGCACGTGTCGTTGTGCTCCGGCGTGACCGACGAAGGTCTCTATGTATTTGCTATGAACTGCAACTCGAAGCCCTTAACCTCCATGGACTTGTCGTTCTGCCGAAGTGTGGGCGATGACGCCATTGAAGTGCTTGCGAAGCGGTGCAGTCACATGCAGTTCTTGAACTTGCAAGGTTTGTGCCGCGTCACAGATCATGGTATCAAGGCGGTGACGCACAACATGTGGGAACTGAACCACCTCAACATCGAAGATTTGTTTTTGGTTACTGACGACGTGTTCTTCTTCGACCACGAGCGAGATGGCCGCAAAGCTGCTGACAAAGCAATGTTGACCTCAATGACTACCCTTAACGTCTCAGAATGCACTCAGTTGACCAATCGAGCTTTGGGTGGGATTGCCACCCGCTGTGCTGCTTTGCGTTCCTTTCATGGCGCAGGCTGCCCAGAGTTTACAGAGAAGGGTCTGCGGAATTTTGTGATCGAACCTTTGGGCCATCAAACCCGAGGAGAGCACTTGCGATGCTTGAATTTGAGTTTCGTGCCCAACCTTAACCCTTCTGGCTTGAAACTGCTGTGCGATGCTGCGCCTGAACTCGAAACTTTGAATCTAGCTGGCTGTGTGCTGCTGGGAGACAAAGATATGGTTACCATTTCCTCAAAATGTGGCCACGTGAAATCTCTCGGTGTTTCGTACATCAAACGCTTGACGGATGCAGCCTTGTGCACCTTTGCGGACTATTTGTGGCTCGAAGACCTTGACTTGAGCGGGCTCGGGCATTTGACGGACGATGGCATCGAAGTCCTCTGCCTCGAATTTGGAGGGCTCGTCAAGCTGGACCTTAGTGGGTGCAGCAAACTGACCGACGATAGTTTGGACTCGATTGCCCGCTACAGCGAACATTTGAGGTGGCTCAAATTGGCCAATTGCCCGGTCTTCACTCCGGCTGGACTCGCGTCTTTGGGGAGTCGCTGCCCGAAGCTGCGTATCATCACCGAAGACTTGGTTGATGAAGTTCAAGGAAAGCCTCTCGATCGCATTGTTCTTGAGTGAGTCACCTCGGGGAATTATCTGGGCATTATCCAGCTGCCTTATATCTCCCTCTTACGTCGACATAAGCAATTTTCATTTAGCTATTTGGAATTCGTTACTTCCTGGAACTTAAACCCAAGACCCGGGAAATTGTGTGATGAAACCCAAATATTTGATGCTTCTTGGTATGTTTGATTTTTGATATTTGCGATTCGCAATACCGCAATAGCCACAAGCGACTTTCTTTTTCTGAGTTGAATTTTCCCACTTCTCTTTTTGCGCGAGCTGGAGCTATCTGTAATTAAGAGAAAAAATTGTTTTTATATTAAAATGTGCGGAATATCAGTAATCGGGTCCTTGCGGGTACTAGTAATAGACCTGACTTAGCTAGCTAGTGTTCTACACCTACAGAACGCTAGTGTTCTGTAACTATAACTAGCTAGGCCGCCGCTCCTTTGTTCTTAACTCTAAAACAATGGGCACCAACCTAATATCAATATTATTGATATATCAATCGTACTGTCCGAATGAGAACAAAAGCGGACATCAGATAAAATTATCATAGTTTATAATGTAGGGATCGAATAGTCCTACGGGGCATCAAGAGAATTTTTCTCAAGGGACACAGCAGCTCGTAGCCAGTGCCACCACGGCACCGCTGCCGCCGAAATGGTATACTCTTGAGCCTTGGCCATGGTCTCTGGAGCTGATGCAATGGGCCCATTGACTTGAGAGGCAGGAGCCAGCACGGAAAGGAAGAATTTCATATTGTCGCTGCGATCAAAACATAACGCTTCGTTGTGCAACGTAGCTACAAGTAGGCTTGGATCTACATGTTGCCGCAAAACGCGGACCCGCTGAGTGTTTGGTACTCCACCAGGAGCTGAAAGGGAGATCAGAGTGGGGAAGAGCTTCTTTGCTTTGGCACCAAAGTAAAAGTCTGCAGGAAGACGCACCAAAGATTCCAACAAGTTCAGTCCTTCGTCTTTCAATGAGACGGACGCTGACGGCGCACCATTGTTACCATCATGGTGGTCTTTGTCACGAAGAACAATCGGAGGAGATGGCGCGAGATATCCAAGCACCTCAACGAGTTCTTGCACGCATACATGTGCGCTCAAGCGGCGGTCAGCTAGGTCAGCTCGGGCCTCTGCTTTCCAACCGTGAGGTCCTGCCAAATGGGCCAAGAGCTTACAGCACAAGCTGAACAACAAGGCGTCACTTTTGCTGTTCTTACTGCTCTTCTCTTCGCTTTGACCTTTGCTTTGCCTAGCCTTCTTTTCTTCTCTTCCCATTGGTATAGGTTGACGGAGAGGCATTGGAGGGCTGCTGCTGAAACATCGAAGCCGTTGATACGCGCAAAGGCACGCCAGCCCTTCGGCAATCAAGCGCAGAACCTCATCAGGGATCTCAAAGGAGCCCTCCGTGCCACTATTTTCACCACGGTGGTGGTGGTGGTGAGGCAAGGGCTGTGCAGTAGCAGTGGATGCTGCAGATGGTGGGCGATGAGCTCGAAGAATGCTAACGAGAGAACTTCGCACTGCTGCTTCAGTTTCTCCTGCAACGTTCACGAGGTGTTCACTTTCATACTCTGAACTTCTGGCATGATCGAACCACAGACTTCCTCCTCCGTGCACTTTCAATTGCGGCAATTCTTCTTTACTACCACCATTGCCCACATCGCTTAGTGATAAAGTAACCTCTCCAGATGCACCAGCAGCACAAGCCAGCACTTTCAGCATACGAAAGTTGGCATTCATGAGAGGTGGTGGTGCACAAGCAGCAAGAGTAGTGGCAGCGTTGGTTGCGAAGCAAGTAAGGTATTGCCGCATAACTGTCAAACGACGGGACCAGAGTAAGGACGCGCATGAGAAGTCAGAATTAAGTGCTAAAAAGGAACAAAACAAACTCGGGTCATGTAGTCACAAAGGAATATTAGTACAACATATGAATTAGTTTCTGTTCAACTGTGTTCTGTTCAATTTAAGATTGAATGATCGGCAGGAAAGTTGACTCCATTACCATGCTGAGCTCGTCGTAAGCTACTGTCATCGGCAATCTTGGCTTCCAGGGCGGCGGTAATAGTTGCTAGAGCAGCACCTAAAGCAATCCATCGGTCTGGTTGCAGAGGTTCAGGAGGCGTTGGCTGAGATGATAATGGTAGCGCTTTGCTTTTCTTGACTACTGAAGGAGGCGGCATAGCACTCGTGTTTACTTCTTTCTTAGTAGTGGCATATGTTGATAGCTCTGCTCGCAACACATCGACCACCTATTAGTAGAACAGAGAAGAAGTACGAGAAAGTGAAGAGTGGCGCACTTTTGAAATACATGCAATGAATGGTCACAGCGAGAAAATTGAGAGGTTAAGGACAACTTATGTCCTGTGTAGTCTACAATATGCTCTTAGGTTCAGCCTCCTCTTAAGAAACAAAAGCACTTGCCACGAGCATGGGAGGCAGTGAACAACTCTCAGGGTGATCTGCCGTCGTGAAAAGGGCCTCAGCAGCAGTACTGCTTCGTTCTGTCCAAAGTGCGAGAGCACTGAGCGCTGCACCCTGCAATTCCAATCCCCACAGACATGGGCTATTGCGGTTGCCTTTGTCTTCACTAACAAGAGGAGCAGTGGTGGTGGTGGTGGCAACAGCAGCAGCAGCAGCAGCAGCAGGAGCTCGGAGGATAGCCGCCGTTAAAGCAGTCGCACGAGCAAGCAAGAGCACAGCAACACCCTCCCATGTAGTCGTTGTCGTCGCCATCGGACATGTACTATCGGACACACGGTGGTCGTTTGTTTTAGCGAACGCGGCAGCAGCAGGAGTGGGCGCTACCGCCATTTTCCTTGCTAATTCTCCGAGCACTCGGCAGCAACGCTCCACGCTACGACCTATGGATCGCCCTTCGCGTGACGCTGCTACTTCAGCTGCTGCTGAGACGGTAGCTGCTGCATCCTCTGCTTCGTTAGAATCGGGAGCATTTATCAACTTCACATCACTGGGATGAAGGCCAAAGGCAGATGTCGCAGAAGACAGGGCCTGATCGAGGGATCTTACTGCTTCTGATAGACCTTGCACCACTTCAGTATTTTTCGAAGGTAAGTTCGATTTGCTATTGGCTGATGGAACTACTACTGCTACTTCTAGATAAGCGCTACGAAGGCGCTCTGCCTCCGCATTCAACCATTGATCATGGCTTCCTCCGTTGCTTCCAATTTTGCCCACTTTGTTAGCCTCGTCATCTTGACTTCCACTATCGTCGTTGCGGCTACGCTGTCGCCTTTGCTGTTGATGCGCTTTCATGCGTGCTTTGCGTTGCGCTTTTCGTGCCTTGCGTTTCTGCTCCGGGTTCACGTTTGGCGCTCCTGCAGCACCTGCTGCCTTCGTAGTAGCAGAGGTCACGCCCCTTCCTCCGGCTCCTTCCTCGTCGTCGTCATCATCTTCGTCGTCTTCTTCTCTTGGCGGCATAGCGTTGTTGTTCTCTGTCAAAGGTCCCGCTGCGAATAAAGGTTTGTCGCCTCGCAAGGCGGCACTGCTCGCTGCTTTCGCCAGTACCTCTAACCGACGCTCTAACTGCTGCCACCGCTCCGACGCTTCAACCTAAAGATTGATAATAGAGTAGAGGGTATACAAGCAAAAAAATCATAAATATGAGTACTAAGCCATGTAGAGAAGCACACCCCTTGCTCACCCAAACCCATAACAAATCACCTACATCAAGTTCTCACCTCATGCGCGTGCCGTTCTGCTGACATTTCCGTGCCTCGGCTGTTTCCACTGCTCCCACTGCTGCTGCTGTTGGCGCCGCTCGTGCCAGCACTGCGCCTTGAAGCAGCAGCAGCAGTACTTTTGGTACTCTTACTAGTAGCTAAAGGAAAAGAAGTAGCGGTAGGAGAGGGTCGTGCCGGCGACCACGGTGGGGACGCAGGAAGCACGGTAGACGGCGAAAAAGGCGACGGCAGTGGGAGTCCAGGCGGCGGTCCGCTCATCATCGAAATAGGCGCTGCCCCTGCTTTGGCTGTCTTGCGCCCCTCATGTTTTGCACCCATAGAATCGCCATTGAGCATTTCTTTGTTTCCACCAGAAGAGGCTTTTGCTTTCTCCAATCGGGCAAGAATTTGTCGCTTGGTGCCTGTAGCAGCAATGCCAGCTGTTTTGGCGGCTTGCTTCACTGCTGCCATAGAATCGTTGAGACTCACGGCACTTGATTGGTCGAGGAGGCTGGCACTACCTATTCCTGCTGCTGCCTCCACCTCCTCGACTGTGACCGCTGACACTGGCGATGTCAGAGCGTGTGAATCCAGCGACGGTGACGTAAGATGAGGTGAAGAAAGTGATCCCGCGGGCGAGTCCGCTGATTTCTTTCGCTTTTCCGACGAATGATGCGCCACTTCGACACGTTGCTGAAGCAAAGCTTGTCGTCGAGCAGTGGTGTCCAAAATGCGTTGCTCGCAGTCTTGCAAGCGCCGCTGGAGCTGGTCTCGAAAGATCCCGGATGAAAGGGACTTCATGAAGGCTACTTCACTGACCTGTTGAGTTACGAGATAGATATGAAGGAGATTAGCTTGATTTGCAAGATACATTCACTAATGTATATCCAGAACAAATATGCAATTGTACTCAAAGCACGAGGGCTTAAGCATGGAGGAATTCACAACAAACACGCACTTTTTGGTTGTTGTTCACGGCAAAGGAGACCGATGCTCTCTGCCTCGAGGTGTGCGCTGCTGCGGCTCGCGCTTCCCGCTCCTGCAGCTGCTGCGCTTTGAACGAGGTCGCGCCACTCGCCTTGGCGTACGCTGCCCGCCTCCGCTCTTCGGCCCTCGAGGTGCGTGCGCGTCGTTCCGCTGCCAAACCTTCCACGTTCGCGGCCCATAAGCTCGCCTTCTCTTGTGCCGCAGCTTCCGCCGCCGCCCCCCGCAGCACGGGTTTTTCACTGGACAGCGGCAGCGTAGCTCCAAACCCTCCACTGGGCATCGAGATGCTGCGGCCTCGGCTGCGGGAGGAGCCGTTGAGACGACTGCGCCGACCACTGCTGCTGCTGCTACATGTGCTGCGAGCCTGGGGCAAGCTGCGAGGTGAAGACGCGGCGCTCGAGGGGCGATCGTAGTGGCGAAGGTGCGACAGGTCATCGCCGTCGAGCGAGGAGTACTCGTAAGACCACGCGGACTCCGCTTCTGAGATGCCGCTCACCGAGAGCGCGTCTTCGTCGTCTTCGGTGTTGTCATCGCGCAAAGAACGATGGTCGCCTTCTAGGCCGCCGCCGAGGGCACAGCCATTGCTGCTGCTACTACTGCTACTGCTGCCGCTGGCGAATTCTAGAAACGGTGGGAGCTCTAAACGGATCCCTGGAGCGTCCGAGTAGTTGTCTTGTCGATTTCGGATGCTTCGAAGGGACAATGACCCTTCGCCACTCCCTTCGGTGCCATTTGAGGACCTCTTTCCTGATGCTCCGGCTCTCATTCCAAAGCTACTAGGGGCCTCGCCACCGAATTCTCTCTCTTCGCTTGACGAATAGTCCGCCGTTGGTTGAGGCACACTAGCACTATTGCTGTTGCTACCGTTCGTGTTGCAGTGTCGCGACTGCATGACTGCTTCAGCGCGACTCACCCACGCCTCTGCCTCGTCCCACACCGCTCGTCGCGCCAGCAGCACCGCGGCTTCAGTGTCCACCTCTTCACTGGCCACGTCATCATCGCCTACGTCAAAGTTGTTGCTCTGTCCGACAGGGGTGCTGAACCCTCGAGGAGGTTTCACTGCACGCGACGCTCGAAGTGGCTGCTCCATGGGTGATTTCTCCTCCAAGTCTGAAGCCCAAGGTGCGGAGGCCAACTCGGCTGCATTCTTCGGTGCTATGATGCTGCTGCTGCTAGCCTTCTCAGTAGCACCTTTGGGAGAGACTGGCGGCGTCAATAGCACTGGCGGTGTTTCGTCTGCGCTTGTCTTGAGGGCATTTTGAGGTGCCTCAGCTACGTTGCTACTAGCAGGAGGAGCAGTAGATGATCTAATGTCCAATTCTGCTTTCAAACTTGTCTTGTTCTCAGAAGTCTGAGCCACATCATCATCATTATCATCGTCAGAAGAATGCCTTTTTTCGAGCGCAGCAATTGCGGTTTCACTGTCGCTTTGGGCGCGCTGGCGACGGAAATGTTCGGCCACTACAAGCGACGAAGGTGTCGGCTTTGGCAGCGGTGGGTACCATGCGCGCGCCGTGGCTGCCAGCGGTTGCTTCTGCTCGCGGCCGCTTGAAGTCGGGTGCCAGTTGGGCCGGCTCGGGCTGGGAAGGCTCGCCAAAACGGCGGCCGCTGCTGCTGACGCAGGCGCGCTCGGCGTGCCCTCATCGTTACAGTCACCTCGGGCATGCGTCGACGGATGGGCACCTTTGTCATTGGTGGTGCTTCCAGCGTCGGCGCTTTGCGTGTATTGCGAGTACTGCTTGAGCACGTGCAAGATGTCAGCGACAGCGTCGAAGGCCTCTGACGGTTGCAGCGGAGAGCGTGTTGAGACCACCCACGCCACGCCCCCTACCCCGCCTTTGCGCAGTGGTGACGGCATCGCGCTGCCGTTGCTGGCCTCATCTTCGTCAGCGGAGAAGCGAGCCTCCACTGCGGAGCGCCGCAGCAAAGAGTGAAACTCGAGCAAGGCGAATTCAATGCTTGATAAGGCCGCTTTGGTTCTCTCGATGGCACCGCTTTCCCGGCTGCGACCGCCCTCGGCAGTGCCCGCAGTAGCAGCAGACTGCGCAATGTCTTGTTCGCACAACCGGTACATTTCGTGGGCGGCTACTTCGAAGATCTTGGTCCAAGCGCGGAGCGTGGTGCTGTTCCGAAGCGTTTTCGGTGACGCCGGCGGTGATAAAGTGCCATGCGAGGACGCAGAGCGGTGCCGATTGTTGGGAGACTGTACACCCGTTGATGAACTAGTGCCACCATTAGGTCCACTGCGACGCGCCGACAAAGGGCGATGGCTTTCTAGACCATGGCTACCTGGTGGGCTGTGCCCATGGTAGTCTACCCGGCGGAGTGGGCGGTCAGGCCCCGGCCTACCGAACTCCGGCGGCGGAGGCCCAGCCCTAGCCCGAGCGGGCGGTGCTGGTATGAGCCACGACACGGGCCCAACCTCATTGTTCCTCACTGGCTCCATATTCTATCGCACGAAACTGTTGAGCTTGTTCTGAGTAAATGTGGCAACGAAGTATTCAATTTCAAATGGAGCTTTATTGGGCTATGGCTTAAGAACGCTATGGCTGTTTTAAAAAATCCCACGCTAGCCTAAAAATAATTTTGCTAGCAACTACACGCCGGATTTGGGCGACACAACGGTGGTCTTGTTGGGGCTCTATCTTCGTCGGGTGTCGGGTGTCAGTTCCACGCTTTCTGTTGAACGGAGATGCCAAACACTGTTCAAACACTGTTCATTTATCTATCTTTCTATTTGACTTTCTCGATGTATTTCTCGAATAATATACTAGTGCAGAAATTCTAGTCGTTGCTTTTTTTTAATAGTCTAGTCTAGTCTAGTTAATACTCCCCAAAATACAAAGAAACACCACTGTGGCAAATAGCAACAGAAAAATGTAACCTCCA
>Ga0136554_1000301_pt1 | contig 18336 bp, 16 predicted proteins | sample AntRauTorckE5431_FD_104637 | JGI IMG/M metagenome (GOLD analysis project Ga0136554, IMG submission 104637) | Saline lake microbial communities from Rauer Islands, Antarctica - Metagenome Torckler E5 #431 | ecosystem: Environmental > Aquatic > Non-marine Saline and Alkaline > Saline | place...
CTGGCGAATATGAGCCATGAGTTGCGCACGCCTTTGAATGCGGTGATCGGTTTCGCCGAGCTGATGGAAAAAGAGACATTCGGGGAGCTCGGCGGCGAGGGGCGCTACCGCGAATACGCCGAGACCATCCGCGACGCGGGCGCGCATCTGCTATCGGTTATCAATGATCTGCTGGAACATTCCCGGATTGAGGCCGGGCGCATGGAGTTGGATGAAGGCAAGGTCAATATGGCCGAGATGCTGGAGGCGGTCCGGCGCCTGGTGGAAGAGAACGCCAACCAGGCAGGCGTCACCCTGGCCGTCCTGGAAGATGAAATCCTACCTTCTCTCAAGGCCGACCAGCGCGTTGTGCGCCAGGTGCTGATCAATCTGACGGGGAACGCGATCAAATTCACAGAGCGTGGCGGCACCGTTCAGATTGAAGCGCGGGTGGAGCAAGATGGGCGCTTTGCCCTGGTCGTGCGCGATACCGGGATCGGAATGAACCGCGCGGAGGTCCGCCGCGCAATGGAGCCCTTCACCCAGTTGAATGCGGCTTACGACAAAAAACATCCCGGCACCGGTCTTGGCCTGCCGCTGGTCAAGGCGATGATGCGCCTGCATGGCGGCAGCCTGACGATCGATTCCATGACAGGCAACGGGACAACGGTCACCGCGCGCTTCCCGGAGGACCGAACCGTGATGGTGGCTCCCGGGACATCCAGCGGGTCGACGCCATCGCCGGACGCAGCCTAGCCGGACCCGGATGCCTTTGCCCTCAACCGCCGGCGTCGTCTTCCAAATAAGCGCGGATGATGGCGTCGAAATCGGGGTCGGCTTCAAAGCCAAGGCGGTCGGCATGGTCGGTTTTCATGGCCGGTGGCCAGGTGCCGATGATGGCTTCCACCGCCGGGTCGGGGCGATGATCGACCAGCCCCGCATCCCCGCCGGCGCGCGTTAGCGCCGCCAGCATATCCGCCACCGATACCGAGACGCCTGGCAAATTGACAATGCGCGGATAACCGATGGCCGCGCCGTCAATTTGTGCACCGGCCACCAATTGCGCCACCGCCCGGCGGGGTGAGGACAGCCACAGCACCGTTTTGCGGTCGACCGGACAGACCGCGCGCTGGCCGTTCAAGGGTTCGCGAATGATGGAGCTGGCGAAGGATGACGCCGCCTGGTTCGGCTTGCCCGGGCGCACACTGATCGTCGGCACCCGAAAACAGCGCCCATCCAGAAAGCCCTTCCGGCTGGCATCACTGACCAGCAATTCGCCGATGACTTTCTCCGTGCCATAGGAAGACAGAGGCCGCGCGGCGGTCATATCGCTCACCATGCCATCGGTCGCGCCGAAGACGGCGACCGAGCTTGCGAAAACCACCACCGGCGGGGCATCCAGCGCCCGACACCGCGCAATCAGTGCCCGCACGCCATCGACATTAACCCGCATGCCCAGGTCGTAATCGGCTTCCGCCTGGGCGCTGACGACGGCGGCCAGATGGAAGATCGTTTTCGTGTCAGGCGGCAGCGCGTCAGCCAGGAAATCCGGATCGACCACATCGCCGACAAATTGCTGACAACCCTCCGGCGTATCGGGGTGCGACACCGCATCGATCAAGCGAATATCTTGTGCGCATCCTTGCGCGCGCAGCAGGCCAGCGACGCGGCGTCCCAAAAATCCATTACCGCCGGTGATCGCAATCGTCATCCCCGCCACCTCCATAAACGTACCGGCAGGCTATCGCATTCCTTCGCGCAGCGTTGGTCCAGCGCATCACGGGTTAAAAGCCCGCCTTGTGTATCAACGTAGGACACCACGCTTGCCGCATTCAGGGCCGCGGCCCGCAGCGCTTCTTCCGGCGCATGGCCCGCCGCCAATCCGGCAACGCAGGTCGATGTGAAGGCATCGCCGGCACCAGCAGTGCCACGCACGTCCACTTTTGCGACGGGCACATGGCGGATGCCCTCTTCGTCGGCCAAATAGGCGCCGTGGATGCCGTCGCTGACGACAACGCGCCCGCAGCCGAAGGCCTGAATGGCGGCGCAGAAGCTGGATAATTCCATGTCGAAGCCGCCGAAGCTCAGCCCTTCGCGCAACAAGCGCGGCATCGCCGCCTCGCCTAAATCGGCGGGCGGCTCGACCCCCTGCGCGTGGCTGATGCGGCGCACGCTCAAGGCGGGGACCAGGGCTTCCGCCTCCACCCGATTGATGGCAAGCAGCGATAAATCGCCCAAGGTCTCAACGAAGGGCTCTGCCCGCGCGGTCAATTGGCGGATGCCCGGATTGGCCGCCACAAAGGCCCCCGCTTTACTGGCCCGGCGCACGATATCGGGAAAGCGATCGGCGGATTCGTTACTGAGTGCTGTCACATAAACCAGATCGCAGCCTTCGAAGTGCGTGGCCGCCACATCCGCGTCCGCAAGCAGCGTATTCGCCCCGCGCCGGGTGAAGATGGTGGCATTGCGATCGTGGGAGGCGATCATGACCGCCGCCCCCGTTTCATCCCGGTCGGTGGGCGCGACATGGGAGGCATCGATGCCTTCTTGGGCAAGGCGCGCCATGACCTTTTCCGCCTTGCGGTCGCGGCCAACCTTCAAGATCACAGCCGTCTCAACGCCAAGTCGCGCCATGGCGACCGCCGCATTAACCGCGCCGCCGCCGATATGTTCGGTGATGCTTTCAGCCTCAACCTTGCGGCCTTGTTCAAGCAGCAGATAGGAGACCTCATCATTGGCCATCGTCATCCGCTCAATATTGCGGCTGGCGACCAGCACAATGGTGTCAATCATCGCCGACCCGATGGTCAAGGCACGCATGGCAATCGGCTCCTGTTGATCAGATGGGGTGATCGGGCGGAAGGCGCGCTTACGCCGCCGCACCCCTTAGACCCAGCGGAAAACCGCTATGGTCCACAGGATCGCGATTATCACCGCGCCCCACAAGGGGCTTCCCACCAAGCCAAGCCAGGCCAGCATAATATAGGCGGAGCCCAACAAGGAGACGAACAATCGATCGCCGCGCGTCGTATCCAGGCCCAATATCCCGCGACGCGGCGCGCCGCCGGCCCGGCGATATTCCAATAGCCCCATGGTCGCAATCGCCAGGAAAATTCCGACGAAAAAGGCGATCGTCGGCCAGGTCCAAGCCATCCAGACAAGATCCATCTAAACTCTCCCTGTTGCCGCGATCACACGCGCCCCAGGGCAAAGCCCTTGGCGATGTAATTGCGCACGAAGTAAATCACGAAGGCGCCGGGCACGATGGTCAAGCTGCCAGCGGCTGCCAACAGCCCCAGTTCATAGCCCGAGGTTGAGGCTGTTCGCGTCATCGTTGCCGCGATCGGTTTGGCATCCACCGACGTCAACGTCTTCGCCAACAACAATTCAACCCAACTGAACATGAAGCAGAAGAAGGCCGCGACCCCGATGCCCGCCGTGATCGTGGGCACGAAAATCTTGAAGAAGAAACGCGGGAAGGAATAGCCGTCGACATAGGCGGTCTCGTCCAACTCCTTCGGCACGCCGGACATGAAGCCTTCCAGGATCCACACCGCCAGCGGAATGTTGAACAGACAATGCGCCAAGGCGACCGCGATGTGGGTGTCGAACAACTCGACGGCTGAATAAAGCTGGAAGAAGGGCAGCGCGAAGACCGCCGGCGGGGCCATGCGGTTGGTCAGCAGCCAGAAGAACAGATGCTTATCGCCCAAAAACCGAAAGCGCGAGAAAGCGTAGGCTGCCGGCAGCGCCGCTGCGACAGAGATGACCGTGTTGAAGCTGACATACAGCATCGAATTGACGTAGCCCATATACCAGGTCGGGTCGGTCAGGATCGTCTTATAATTGACCAGCGTGAATTCCTGGGGATAGAGGCTAAAGCCGCCCAAAATCTCATTGGTGGTTTTGAACGACATGTTCAGCAGCCAATAGATCGGCAACATCAGGAAGATGATGTAGAGGACCGGCGTGTATTTTGTGAGTCGCATCATTCTGCTCCCCCTCCCCTAGCGCACGTCATGGCGGGTCATGATGGTATAGAACACCCAACTGACGCCCAGCGTGATCAAGAAGTAGATCAGCGACATCGCCGCCGCCGGCCCTAAATCGAACTGTCCCAGCGCGATCTTCACCAGATCAATCGATAGGAACGTGGTCGAGTTGCCGGGGCCACCGCCGGTCAACACGAAGGGTTCGGTATAGATCATGAAGCTATCCATGAAGCGCAGCAGGATCGCGATCGTCAGCACCTGCTTCATCTTTGGCAATTGAATATGCCGGAAGACGGCGAAGCGCCCGGCCCCGTCGATCTTGGCCGCCTGGTAATAAGCGTCAGGAATGGAAATCAGCCCCGCATAGGCCAGCAAAACCACCAGCGACGTCCAATGCCAGACATCCATCAGCACGACCGTGAACCACGCCGCCAGCGGGCTTTGCGTCATGTTGTAATCGAAGCCGATTTCATTCAGCACATAGCCTAAGAACCCGATCTCCGGCAGCGCAAAAATATTCCACATCGCGCCCACCACATTCCACGGAATAAGCAATGGCAGGGCCATCAGCACCAAACAGACCGGCACCCACGGCCCCTTCTTGGGCATGGTCAGCGCGATCATCACGCCCAGCGGAATTTCGATCGCCAGAATGATTCCGGTGAACAACAACTGCCGAGCAAGCGAGGCATGGAAGCGTTCCGAGCGCAGCACATCTTCGAACCACCCCAACCCATGCCAAAAGAACAGGTTGTCGCCGAAGGTCTCCTGAACGGAATAATTGACCACCGTCATCAGCGGCACGACCGCGTTGAAGGCCACCAATAGCACGACGGGGATAACGAAAAGCCACGCCTTATTATTTTCCGTGCGGATCGCCATTGCCTTAGCCCTCCACCAGCCAGCCGTTCGCGTAAACGCGGGTCTTGTTGGGATCGAACATCAGATGCGCGCCCTCGCTGGGGACACTTTCGCCTTCGGGCACCAGCACATTGATGCGCTGGCCTTGCGCGCGCGCTTCAACCAATTGATTGCGGCCGGTATCGGCGACCTTGATGATTTCTGCGGGGATGCCGGTATCGGCGAAGCGCACGAATTCAGGGCGCACGCCAAGCTCCAACCGCTCATCGCCTTTCAGGCCCTGGACGCCATTTTCGATAGAGACTTGGGTGTCGGCGAAAAAGGCCCGCCCATCGCGCATATCGCAGGGCAGCACATTCATGCCCGGCGATCCGATGAAATGCCCGACGAAGGTATGGCCTGGGCGTTCAAACAAATCGACCGGCGTGCCAAGCTGCACGACCTCGCCATCCTGCATGACCACAACTTGGTCGGCAAAGGTCAGGGCCTCCGTCTGATCGTGGGTGACGTAAATCATGGTGACGCCGACGCGCTGATGCAGTTCTTTTAGCTTCGAGCGCAGCTTCCATTTCAAATGCGGATCGATGACCGTCAGCGGCTCGTCAAACATGATGACATTCACATCATCGCGCACCAGCCCACGGCCCATGGAAATCTTTTGCTTCGCGTCCGGCGATAGGCCCGCCGCGCGCCGGTCGATCATATCGTCCAGTTCCAGCATCTCCGAAATCTCCCGCACACGGCGGTCGACCTTGGCCTCATCCACGCGGCGATTGCGCAAGGGGAAGGCCAAATTGTCATAGACCGTCATGGTGTCGTAGATCACGGGGAACTGGAAAACCTGCGCGATATTGCGCTGGTCGGGCGGCAGGTGGGTGACATCCTGGCCGTTGAAAAGGATCCTGCCCTCGCTGGGCGTGACCAGGCCGGAAATGATATTCAACAGCGTGGTCTTGCCGCAGCCCGACGGGCCCAGCAGCGCATAGGCGCCGCCATCCGACCAATTGATATCGACTTCCTTCAGCGCCCAATCTTCCGGCGCTTGCGGGTCTGCCATGTAGCTATGGCGTAACTTGTCGAGAGCGATCGTCGCCATCTTATATGCCCGTCCTTCGCGTCACCCGTTGCCTCACGCGCCCACGCGCGCGCCGTCGGGATGAAAATAGAGACAGCCGGAGATATCGAGGTAAAAGGCCTGCGATTGGCCCACCTTAAAGCTGTGCACGCCATGGCTTTGTGAGACCCACGGGCGTCCGTTCAGATCGAAATGCGCAACGCTTTCCGATCCTGAAAGCTCCGTCACCAGCACCTTGCCGTTAAGTTCCACCGTCACATTATTTTCGCGCCGAGGGCTGACGAAGTGGGGGCGCACGCCGACGTAATAGTCGCCGTCCGCTGCCTGTGCGATCGCGCCTTCCGCCGGCCAGCGGATGGTGTCATCCAGCACGATTTCCGCGCCTTGCTTGTGAACCTGGGCAGCGTTGATCGGCGGGTCGGAGAAAACCCGCGCCGTCGTCAGGTCCGCCGGCTCACGGTAAAGCTTTTCGGTTTTGCCGAATTGGGTGACGCGGCCTTCATGCATGGTGGCGGTGCGCCCGCCCAGCAGCAGCGCCTCGCCGGGCTCAGAGGTCGCATAGACCACGGTCGCGCCGCGCCCTGCGAACAGCTTCGGTAATTCGTCGCGCATTTCTTCGCGCAATTTGTAATCCAGGTTCGCCAGAGGTTCATCCAACAGCACCAGATCGGATTCTTTAACCACCGCACGGGCAAGCGCCGTGCGCTGCTGCTGTCCGCCGGAAAGTGCTGACGGGTTACGCTGTAACATCGGGGTCAGCTTCATCAACTCCGCCGTCTCACGCACGCGGCGGTCGACCTCAGCCTCTGACATCCGGGCGACCCGCAAGGGGGAGGCAATATTCTCGTAAACGGTCATGTTGGGGTAGTTGATGAAAAACTGATGCACCAGCGAGACATTGCGGCGCTGCGGCTTGACCCCCGTCATATCGCGATCGCCGTAATGAATGCTGCCGCGCGTCGGCTTTTCCAGCCCGGCCAGCAACTTAATCAAGGTGGTTTTACCAGACCCCGTCGCGCCCAGCAGGACATTAAATCCCTGCGGCTCAAAACTCAGGCTGGTGTCATAGAGGAAGGGTTCGCCCCCGACCGTCTTCACCACATTGGAAAGGGTAATCGCCATCGATCAAATATTTCCTTGATCTGGAATGGGCCTGATCCGGCATGAGCCGGCCCCGTCAATCCAGGGGCGCCATCGGCCCCGCGTCCCAGGGGCACCATCGGCCCAACCTCATAGTCGATGGATATCAGCCTTATGGTGGGGGGGTCGGAAGAGCTGCCACCGACTGGCGACACCCCTTCCGACCCCGAGCACCCATTAAGCGAGACGCTTAGTTAGCGTCGCGCCACCGCTCCACGAGTTCCTCATAGGCCACGGTCTGGCCGACAGGCTTCTCGTTGTCGAGCTTAGGCTTCGGCGAGCCCGGCTGATCCAGCCAGTACTGCGCATCGCGCTTCTCGTTGAGGCGCGGTCCGCAACCACCATAGACATTCGCCTGCTCGTCAGCCGCCTGCATGCGGGCCATGACATTGTCCATCTCACCAGCGAGACGGTCCATGGCTTCCTGAGGCGTGAAGGCGCCGGAGTTCACGTCACCGATCTGCTGCCACCAAATCTGGGCCAGCTTCGGATAATCGGGCACATTGACGCCGGTCGGCGACCACATCACCCGATCGGGAGAGCGATAGAATTCCACCAAGCCGCCCAACTTCGGCGCCCGCTCGGTGAAGCTCTCATGACGCACGGAACTGTCGCGTATGAAGGTTAGGCCAACATGGCTTTTCTTCGTGTCCAACGTCTTGGAGACGACGAACTGGGCATAGAGCCAAGCCGCCTTGCGACGCTCAACAGGCGTGGATTTGAAAAGCGTCCAGGAGCCGGCATCCTGATAGCCAAGCTTCTGACCTTCTTCCCAATATGGACCCTTCGGCGAGGGCGCCATGCGCCACAGCACGTTGCCCTCATCATCGACCGTGTTGTTACCCTCAGACTTCGGCGCGACCATCGAGGCGGTGAAGGCCGTGTACCAGAAGATCTGCTGGGCAACATTGCCCTGGCTCAGCGCCGGCAGCGACTGGTAGAAGTCGTAAGATGCGGCACCGGGAGGAGCGTACTGACGCAGCCATTCATCCCACTTGCGGATGGCATAGACCGCCGCCGGGCCATTGGCGGCACCGCCGCGCTCAACCGTCGCACCGGCAGGGTTGCAGGAGCCTTCCTCCATACGGATGCCCCATTCATCGACCGGAACACCGTTCGGCAAACCCTTCGAGCCCGCGCCGGCCATCGACAGCCATGCATCCGTCATGCGCCAGCCCAGATCCGGCGCACGCTTGCCGTAATCCATGTGACCATAGACGCGCACACCGTCGATTTCCTTGACGTCATTGGTGAAGAATTCGGCGATATCTTCATAGGCCGACCAGTTGACCGGAACGCCCAGGTCATAGCCGTATTTCGCCTTGAATTGCTTCTGAAGCTCCGGCTTGTCGAACCAGTCTTTACGATACCAATAAAGGTTCGCGAACTGCTGGTCAGGCAACTGCCACAGCTTGCCGTCGGGACCCGTCGTGAAGGACCGGCCCATGAAGTCGTCCAGGTCCAGCATCGGGTTGGTGACGGCCTCACCCTCGCCCGCCATCCAGTCGGTCAGGTTCACCGCCTGCTGAAGGCGCGAGTGCGTGCCGATTAGATCCGAATCATTGACGTAGGCGTCATAGAGATTCCGGTTGGTCTGCATCTGTGTCTGGACGGCCTGGACGACTTCGCCCTCGCCCAACAACTGATGGTTGACCTTAATGCCGGTGATTTCTTCGAACGCCTTGGTCAGGGTCTTGGATTCATATTCGTGGGTCGGGATGGTTTCCGACAGCACGTTGATTTCCATGCCCTTGAAAGGCTCTGCCGCCTTTATGAACCATTGCATTTCATTGAGCTGTTCCGCACGGGACAGCGCGGAGGGTTGGAATTCTTCATCCACCCATTTTTCAGCCGCGGCCATATCGGCCTGGCTATGCCCAGCGGCAGCCGTGAGCGCAAACGCCCCGACGGCTGCCATAAGCAGCTTTCTCATTAGCTTCCTCCCTAAGAGTGACATCTGTTTTACGTTTTTTATTACCTTACCTTCATTCGAAAATGAATTGCGCGTCAAGCGAAAATTGCGTTAGGGTTTTCGAACATAAACGAACATTTACGAACTAGAATGCGCCGACAAACACAAAAAATTAGCCGCGAAAACGCGGTAATGCGTGAGGAAACAGGCCCTTAACCATGTCGCTGACAGAGCGCCAAAATGAAATGCTGACGATGGCGCGGACCAATGGGCGCCTGTCGGTCGATGCGCTGGCAAGCGCATTTGACGTCACCCCCCAGACTATTCGGCGGGATTTGAACGATCTGTGCTTGCGCGGTTTGCTGACGCGTGTTCATGGCGGGGCGATGGCGCCGACCAGCGTTGGCAATGTGGATTACGACGACCGCCGCAATTTGGCGTTGGAGGAAAAGCAGAGGATTGGCGTGGAGGCTGCCTCGCTGATCCCCGACAACTGCTCGTTGATCTTGAATATCGGCACGACGACGGAACAGGTGGCACGCTCGCTTTATGAGCGACACGACTTGGTCGTGATCACAAACAACATAAATGTGGTGAATATCCTAAGAGGCTCGACCACCACAAAGGAGCTGATATTGGCCGGCGGCATCGTGCGTCAGGTCGATGGCGGCATCGTCGGGGACGCGGCGGTCGACTTCATCCGCCAGTTCAAGGTCGATTGGGCGGTGATCGGCGCCTCTGCCTTGGATGAGGATGGCGCAATTTTAGATTTCGATTATCGCGAAGTCGCCGTGGCACGCGCCATTGTTGAAAATGCGCGCCGCGTCATCTTGGTCGCCGACCATCACAAGTTTGAACGCACCGCACCGGTTCGCATTTGCGGATTGGAAAAAATCGATGTGTTCGTCACCGATCGGGAGCCACCGGCGCGTTTCCGCGCGGCCTGCGCGCGCGACGGCGTCGATCTGCGCGTCACGCCTGCGCCCGACGCGCTCCGCGATGATGGGGATGAAGGCGGGGATGAAGGCCGGGACGGCGACAGTGCGTCTCAACGATCGGAGGATGATAATGTCCGCGCCTAATACCGCGCAACCCACGGCCAAGGCCAAGCCCGTTTACGATGTCGCCATCATCGGCGGCGGCGTGAATGGCAGCGGCATCGCCCGCGATTTGGCGGGGCGCGGTCTGACCGTGCTGTTGGCGGAGCAAGCCGATCTGGCGCAAGCGACCTCATCCGCCTCAACCAAGCTGTTCCATGGCGGCTTGCGCTATCTGGAACATTACGAATTCCGATTGGTGCGCGAAGCCTTGATTGAACGCGAGGTGCTGCTGCGCGCCATGCCGCATATCGCCTGGCCCTTGCGCTTCGTACTGCCGCACCATAAGGGCCTGCGCCCGGCGTGGCTGCTGCGCTTGGGGCTGTTCATCTACGATCATCTGGGCGGGCGAAAAATCTTGCCCGGCACGCTCACCTTAGACTTCACCAAGGACCCGACCGGCAAGCCGTTGAAGAGCGAGTATGTGCGCGGCTTTGAATATTCCGATTGCTGGGTTGAAGATTCGCGCCTTGTCGTGCTGAACGCCCGCGATGCCGCCGACCGGGGCGCCCACATCATGACCCGGACGCGGTGCGAAGGCGCGAAACGCGGTGAAGACGGCCTGTGGCATCTAAAACTGCGCGACCTGAAGCCCGGCGGCGGTGAGACCAAAATCGCGGCGAAAAGCTTGGTCAATGCGGGCGGACCCTGGGTGCAGGATGTCATCCAAAACCGCGTCCACGATAAAACCAGCGACCGCATCCGCTTGGTGCGCGGCAGCCATATCGTCACCACCAAGCTATTCGATCACGACCGCGCCTATATCTTCCAACAAAGCGATGGACGCATCGTCTTCGCCATCCCCTATGAAACCGATTTTACCCTGATCGGCACCACCGACGCCGACCATGAAGGCAAGCCGAGCGAAGCCGTCTGCACCCCGCAGGAGCGAGAGTATCTGCTGCACGCGGTCGGCGGTTATTTTGAGCGTGAGCCAACGCAAGAGGATATCGTCTGGACCTATTCCGGCGTGCGCCCGCTTTATGATGATGGGGCGTCATCCGCCACGGCGGCGACGCGTGATTACGTCATCAAGCGCGAACAGCCCCAACCCGGTGACGCGCCCCTAGTCAACATCTTCGGCGGCAAGATCACCACCTTCCGTCGGTTGGCGGAATCGGCCATTGAGAAATTACGACCGACATTCCCCGAAATGGGGAATGGATGGACGGCTGGCGTGCCCCTGCCCGGCGGCGACTTCCCCGTCGATGGGGTGGCACAACTGATTGAAAAATTGCAGGCCGCCCACCCCTTCCTGGACAAGCGCTGGGCGCGGCGGCTTGTGCGGGCCTATGGCACGCAGGCTGCGGATGTTATGGCCGGCGCGGTCACGGCAAACGATCTGGGCCGCGACTTCGGCGCCACATTGCGCGAGGCTGAGGTGCGCTGGTTGATGCGCCGGGAATGGGCGTTATCGGCGGACGATGTGCTCTGGCGTCGATCGAAGCTGGGGCTTAGGCTAAGCGCGGAACAAGCCGCCGAGCTGGACGCCTGGATGGGCGCACAGGTCGCGGCAAAAAAGGCCGCCAAATAGCGCGGTTAGCCACGCGATAATCATCACGGGAGGGCAAAGCCCATGGCAACGCATTCGGGCGATTGCGTGCTGGCAATTGATCAGGGAACAACCTCCAGCCGCGCCATTCTGTTTGATGCGGCGATGAAAATCGCCGGCGTCGGGCAAGAGGAATTCCCGCAGCATTTTCCGAAATCCGGCTGGGTCGAACATGATCCGGACGATATCTGGTCGACCACCGCCGCCACCATGCGCGCCGCGATTGAGCGTGCGCGGGTCGATGCCGAGCGAATCGCGGCGATCGGGATCACCAACCAGCGGGAAACCACCGTGGTGTGGGAGCGCGACAGCGGCAAGCCGATTTATAACGCGATCGTTTGGCAAGACCGCCGCACGGCGAAGTTCTGCGAACAGAAAAAGGCTGAAGGGCTTGAGCCCATGGTAGCCGAAAAGACCGGGTTGCTTCTGGATCCTTACTTTTCAGGCACCAAGCTCGCCTGGATATTGGATCAGGTCGACGGCGCCCGGCAGGCCGCGCGCGATGGCAAGCTGATGTTCGGCACCGTCGATAGCTATCTGATTTGGCGCCTAACCGGTGGCCAAGTTCATGCGACGGATGCCACCAACGCATCTCGCACCATGCTGTATAATATCCGCGAAGGACGCTGGGACGCGGACATGTTGAAGCTGCTGGACATCCCAGAGGCGATGTTGCCGGAGGTGCGCGACTGTGCGGCCGATTTCGGCACCACGCGGCGCGATTTATTCGGACGTGAAATCCCGATCCTGGGGGTTGCGGGCGACCAGCAGGCCGCCGTCGTCGGCCAAGCCTGCTTCCGCCCCGGCATGTTGAAATCAACCTATGGGACGGGCTGCTTCGCGCTGCTTAATACGGGCACGACGCCCGTCGTCTCGCAAAATCGGTTGCTGACGACCATCGCCTATCAGTTGGACGGCCAACCCTATTATGCGCTGGAAGGGTCGATCTTCATCGCGGGCGCGGTGGTGCAGTGGCTGCGCGATGGCCTAAAGCTGATACGCCAAGCATCCGATTCCCAAGAGTTGGCTAAACAAGCCGCCGACGATCACGGTGTTTATATGGTGCCGGCCTTCACCGGGCTGGGCGCGCCCTATTGGGATGCAGAATGCCGCGGCGCGATTTATGGCCTGACGCGCGCGACCGGCCCGGCAGAATTCGCCCGCGCCGCCTTGGAGAGTGTCGCCTTCCAAACCCGCGATCTGTTGGAAGCGATGCATAAGGATTGGCAGGCCGCCGCCACCGGCGCGCCTGAGACCGTGCTGCGCGTCGATGGCGGTATGACGGCCAATGATTGGGTGATGCAGTTCTTGGCCGACATCCTAGGCGCGCCCGTCGACCGACCGGAGGTGTTGGAGACGACCGCGCTGGGGGCCGCCTGGCTGGCCGGTATGAAGGCCGGCGTCTATCCCGATCAGGAGGCCTTCGCCGATGGCTGGGCCCTGGACCAACGGTTCGAAGCCCGCCTGGACCCGGATCTGTGCGAGGCACGCTATGCCGGCTGGCGCGATGCGGTAAGACGCACTCTTGGGCCCATTGGCTGAATAGCCGCCCGAGCCGCCTACCACCATACCCCTACCAATTACACGGCTGATCCCAACAGGGGTGGGCGCGCGCCATGGCGCGGTCCTCATCATCGATAAAGGCAACCGCGCCCAGCAGCACCATCAGCGCCAGCAGGCCGGGCAATAGAATCTCATTTAACAGCCAGTCGATCATCTGCGCGGGTCCTCCTGCAGCGGGTTGCTTGCACTATAATACGCAAACCCTCACCCACCGGTTCAATGGTCCACCCATTGCCGGGGCGCGCGAACGGCCCCAAATCAATGCTGGTAGAAGAGCGAGGCGCACCAACGACACAGGAGACCGAGCAATGGCAGGGCATGAAACCGTGATCAGTAAAATCAGGCACATCGGCTTGGCCCTTGGTCTGGGCACCCTCCTCGGGTTCGGGGGCGCTGCGGCCCCGGTGAGCGCGCAGACCCTTCAGGAAGAAACCCAACTGGCCACCCTACGGGTTGAAACGGTGGCGCGCGGGCTGGAGCATCCGTGGGGTATGGCCTTCCTGCCGGATGGGGCGCTGCTGGTAACCGAACGGCCCGGTCGGCTGCGCATCGTCGGGCAAGACGGCGCCGTCTCCGCGCCGCTGACCGGCCTGCCGGACATTTGGGGTGCGGGCCAGGGTGGCATGCTGGATATCGCGGTTGACCCCGACTTCGCCCAAACGCAGACGGTCTTCTTTTCTTTCAGCGAACCCGGCCCCGGTGGGACGGGCGGCACCGCCGTTGCCAGCGCCATTTTGGACCGCGCAGCCGGAGCACTGCGCGACGTTAAAGTGTTGTTCCAGCAACAACCGAAATCGCGCGGCGGGCGGCATTTCGGATCGCGCCTTGTGTTCGCACGGGACAAAACCCTGTTCATCACCATCGGTGATCGGGGCGAGCGCACCCGCGCCCAGGACTTCACCATCAATCGCGGCCAGGTCATCCGGATCAACCGCGATGGCAGCATCCCCACCGATAATCCTTTCCTGGGCGTGGAAGGGCGCCGGGCGGAGGTTTGGTCCTACGGCCATCGCAACCCGCAAGGGGCCGCCCTTCACCCTGAAACCGGGGCATTGTGGCTGAACGAACATGGCGCGCAGGGCGGTGACGAGGTGAACATCCCCAAACCCGGTAAAAATTACGGCTGGCCCACAATTCATTACGGCGAAGATTATGGCGGCGGCCAATTCGGCCAAGGCACCAAACGGGCGGGCATGGAACAACCGGTCTGGTACTGGACCCCCTCCATCGCGCCGTCCGGCATGGCGTTCTACACCAGCGAGACGGTGCCGGACTGGACCGGTGATGTCTTCGTCGGCGCGTTAAAGTACCGTCTGCTGGTGCGCCTGGATATCGAAAACGGTCGCATCATCCATGAGGAGCGCATGCTGGACGGCTTAGACGCCCGCATCCGGGCGGTCGAACAGGGCCCGGACGGCGATCTGTGGCTGTTGACCGACGCCTATGACGGGGCCGTGCTGCGGGTCGTCGCCCGTCCGAAACGGCGATAGGTCATCTGCTTAATCTGAGGCGTAAACAAACACAAAGGATAGCCAAGCCATGCCCATATCCCAGATTTTCCCGATTGACCGCCGCGCCGCCGCCGTCCTGCTGTTGGCCGCGCCCCTTATGATGGCCGCCCTGATCGCCGCACCGTCGACGGCGTTCGCGCATCACGGCTGGGCCTGGACGACCGGCGGCAATATCGAATTAACCGGCGCGATCACGGAAACGCGCCTTGGCAACCCGCACGGGATCGTGATCGTCGATGTCAACGGCGAGCGTTGGCGCCTCGAAGTCGGCCAACCCTGGCGCAATGAGCGGGCCGGCTTGAAGGACGGGGACTTGGGGCCGGGGGTCGAAATTCGCGCGATCGGCGAACCCGCTGCTGACATCACCGAAAAGCGCCTTAAGGTGGAGCGATTTTTTCTGGGTGATCAGGAATACATCCTTTATCCCCGGCGCGATTGACCCGACCTGTGGAGTTCTTTTTAGCCGCCATTGAGGCGAGTGAACCGGCCAGCGCGTTGCGCACGGCGCGCTGGGGCTATGCGGCCGTCAGCACGGCCCACATCCTGGGCATAGCGCTTCTGGTAGGTCCCATCGTGGCGCTTGATTTGCGGCTGATGGGCATGGCACGAAGCGTGCCGATCGCCCCCCTGGTGCGCATGCTGCGTCCGGTCGCGATCGGTGGCTTACTCTTGGCTGTCTGTGCAGGCGCGGCACTGTTTAGCGTCCAGGCAAGCCATTACGCCGGCCTTGATCTGCTGCGCGCGAAGCTCGCCCTGATCCTCCTCGGCATCGCCGGCGCGCTGGCACTTCATCGCGCGGGCGCGGCGGGCCTATCCGGCGCCACGCAGACACGGTTGCGCGTGCATGGCGTTCTATCGATCTGCTGCTGGCTGGGCGCGCTTATCTGTGGTCGGTTGATCGCCTTCGTGGACGCGAGCTAAATCACCGCCGGTTTAGCCGCAGACCCGGTCACGGGATCGTGTTGAAGTCTGATAAGCCTCCGCCCTCGTAGATAGATAAAGTGAGCCCCGATGCAAGGTCGCCCGATTTAGGCCTTTATCTGGGATTAGAGGAACGATTCAGACCTATCAAGCGGGCCCGCCCTAGGGGTTGCGTAACGGAGTGATGAAGAGCGTGTTGGACCTGAACCAAAGCAATGCCACCGTCGACAACACCGTGGCCCATAGCCTCACGGCGCAGGCGGGCACCGTGCCGCCCTATCGCCGGCGCCGCTTGATCGTCGCCGCCTTAAATGGCGCGACCATCGCCGCCTTGATCGCCTTGATGAGCGTTATTTTGGGTAGCGGCGGGTGGAGCGTGGGCGAAGCCGTCATGCTGGTGTGCTTCGCGCTGACCTTGCCGTGGATGAGCATCGGGTTCTGGAACGCACTGATCGGCTTTGCGATTTTCCGGCTGGCCCGCGATCCGGCCGCCTATGTCACACCGCAAGTGGCGCTCGCCGACCCGGACGCCCCGATCACGTACTTAAGCGCGATTGCGATGACCGTGCGCAACGAAGACCCCAGCTATGCCGTCGCGCGGCTGCGCGTCGTGCAGGAGGAATTGGACACGGCCGACTTAGGCACGCACTTCCACCTGCATGTGTTAAGCGATACGGACGACCTGGACACCGCCTGGGCCGAAGAACAGGCCATCGCCGATTGGCGCCGCGAAATCAGCGATCCGGATGGCACCGACCAGCGCATTTTCTATCGCCGGCGCACCAGCAATGAAGGCTTCAAGGCCGGCAATGTTTGGGAATTCGTGACCCGCTGCGCGAGCCGCTACGACCTGTTCCTGCCCTTCGATGCGGACAGCTTAATGTCGGCGAAGGCCATCGGGCGCTTGGTCCGGGTCATGCAGCAAAATCCGCGCATCGGAATTTTGCAGGGCCTTGTCGTCGGCATGCCGTCGGCCAGCTTCTTTTCGCGCAGTTTCCAGTTCGGCATGCGCCATGGCATGCGCACCTACACCGCCGGCAGCGCCTGGTGGCAGGGCGATTGCGGCCCCTTCTGGGGCCATAATGCGGCCATTCGCACGCGCCCCTTCCGCGATCACTGCGCCTTGCCGGAAATTCCGGGCACCCATGTGCTATCGGGCGATATCCTAAGCCATGATCAGGTCGAAGCGACCCTGATGCGCAGCGCCGGCTATGAGGTGCGCGTGTTGGCCGAAGAAGACGAGAGCTGGGAGGAAAACCCACACACCCTGCCCGATTTCATCAAGCGCGATCTGCGCTGGTGTCAGGGAAATATGCAATATTTTTGGTTGCTGAGCCTGCCCGACCTGAAGGCGATGAGCCGGGTGCAACTGGCGTTGGCGATCCTGATGTATGTCGGTGCGCCAGCCTGGATGGCCTTCCTGACGATCGGCGCGGGCCACGCGTTCTTCCCGGAGACCGGCGGCTTCCCGCTTGATCTGGGGCTGACGCTTTTCGTCTGCGTTGTGACGATGAGCTTGGCGCCCAAGCTGATGGGCATGGCCGATGTGATGGTCTCCCGACACTTGCGCCGTCGGTATGGCGGCATGCGCCGCGTGGCCGCCGGATCGGTGGTTGAGATTCTGTCCTCTGCCCTGCTGGCCCCCGTGGTCAGCTTCGCCCAGGCCCGCTTCGTCTTCGGGTTGATGCTGGGTCGCAAGACCGGCTGGGGCAGCCAACGGCGCGAGGGTCAATCGCTTGGCTGGGTGGAGGCGACCAAGGGCTTGTGGCCGCAAACCCTGTTCGGGCTAAGCCTGGGCGCGATTCTGGCCACCCAAGCGCCGGCGGTCCTGCCCTGGGCCAGCCCGCTACTGGCAAGCTTCCTGTTGGCCATCCCGTTTGCGGTGATCAGCGCCGCACCGGTGATGGGCCGCCTATCGTGCCGCCTGGGCTTGTGTGACATCCCGGAAGACCGCGTGGCAGCACCGGCCTTGGTGGCGCTTCAGCAAAAGCTGGACGCCCGCGATTAATAGACAACGCGCGTTAAATAGAGCCCGTGGGCTGGCGCCGTTGGCCCGGCGGCTTGGCGGTCGCGCGCGCCCAAGATGCGGGTGATATCATCCGGCTGCCAATGGCCTTCGCCGACGCGTTTTAAGGTGCCTGCGAAATTGCGGACTTGGTGATGTAAGAAGCTGCGGGCTTCCACGATCAGGTGGATTTCCTCACCCACGGCATCGACATCCAGACGGTCCAGCGTCTTGACCGGGCTGTTGGCCTGACATTCGGCGGCGCGGAAGCTTGTGAAATCATGCCGGCCCAGAAGGCGCTGCGCGCCGGCCTGCATCGCGCCCAAATCCAAATGCCGCCCGACATGCCACACGCGCCCCCGGTCCAGGGCCGCCGGCGCGCGCCGATTTAAAAGGCGATACAGATAGGCCCGGCCCGTTGCGGAAAAGCGGGCGTGAAAATCATCGGTGACCGCCTCGGCCTCCCGCACCACAATCGGCATGGATTTCATATGATGGTTCAGCGCGTCACGCACCGTTTTGGCATCCGCCGGCTTTTCGATATCGACATGGGCGACTTGGCCTAAGGCGTGGACGCCCGCATCGGTGCGCCCGGCGCCGTGCACCAGCGCCTCTTCCTGGGCGAAGGCGTAAACCGCTTCTTCCAGCGCCTGCTGGATGCTGGGCCCATTATTTTGCCGCTGCCAGCCCACATAAGGGCCGCCGTCATATTCGACCGTTAGCTTCCA